>Ga0209755_10000267_pt1 | contig 102266 bp, 88 predicted proteins | sample TergutCo191P1_FD_187301 | JGI IMG/M metagenome (GOLD analysis project Ga0209755, IMG submission 187301) | Cornitermes sp. P1 segment gut microbial communities from Petit-Saut dam, French Guiana - Co191P1 (SPAdes) (version 2) | ecosystem: Host-associated > Arthropoda: Insects > Digestive system... | reverse complement strand
CATAAAAACGCGCCATAACATTTGTTTGAGCCGCTTCGTCAAAATAAATAATTACGTTACGGCAAAATACGACATCGTAGTTCCGTAAGCCAGAATCGTTTTTAAGATTGTGATAGTCAAACTTGATTTTTGAATGAATATCATCATGAATCTTATAACCGCCGTCTACCTTGTCAAAATATTTTGCCAGATAATTATCGGGAATACCTACGATTCTGCTTTCGGCGTAAAAACCTTCTTTGGCGGTCATTAAGCACTTGAGCGAAATATCGCTGGCAAGGATTTCATAATTCCAGGATTTAGGAAGGATTTCAGTTAACAACATTGCTATTGTATAAGGCTCCTCGCCTGTTGAACATCCCGCGCTCCATATTTTGATCGTCCCCGGAACCTTTTTGATCTTTGTGATCAACTCAGGTATAACATATTTTTCCAAAGCGTCAAATTGAGCCTGGTTTCTGAAGAACCGTGTAAGATTTGTTGTGATAGAATCTAAGAAACCTTTTAGCTCTTCTTTATCCTTGTTGATTGTATCAAAATAAGTGACTACAGACGCAACCCCTTTCTCGCGCAGCCGTTCCCTCAACCTGCTTTCCAAAATGGAGCGGTTAGTGGGAGTGAATGTTATACCGCTTTCTTTGTAAATAAGAGCCCGGTACAGTTCAAAATTAGCATCATTGAGAAACTCGTTTTCAGCCATTATTAAATAATATTTGACAATTTGCCGCCTGTCAATTGGTATTTTCGGTGTTTTGTAATACTTTGTTCTTTTTTAATATAATGTTAAAATAAATCATGGAAAAACCGCTATGATGAATATGGATCTGCGCCGCTCCCTTTCATTCATGAAAATCGACAATTTGCCGGTTATAACACCGGAAAACAACGAATTTTTACTTTGTTTTAAGATAAATTCGTCTCAAAGCCAGAGCATTGAGCCTGATCCGGCTTGTTTTTTGGAAAATTTGCTGTTTATGGGGCAAAAAATTGAGGATGACCCAGCTCATGAGCAAGTCGAACTGCCTCAGGGGCATTACCTTTTTTCACAGTTTCGCGCGGACGCGGTTTTAAGCAGGGATGAATGGCTTGATTTGGCTATTGAACAGCAGAAAGACGGTCTTTGGGAACGAAATAAATTATCGGATTTACTTTATATTCGATTTCTTTACGAAGACGGTGCCTTTGTCACTCAGATTTTTAGAGATTATTTCAACATTTAGTAAAAATTTTATAGGTGACTGACACCTTTTGTTTGTTGTTTCTGCGTTTTGTAAAAATTTAAAGGGTGACTGACACCTTTTGTTTGTTGTTTCTGCGTTTTGTAAAAACTTAAGAGGTGACTGACACCTGCCTATAGCCTGACTGCTTCCACCATGTAGCGAATGTCGTAGCCGTTTTCGGCGACCCGAAGCATTTCAATTACAAAAATGACAGAACCGCCCTTCTCGTCGATCAACACTCTTTTAATGTTGTATTGGGCGATCTTCTGGCGCGTATAACCCGGCGCGCCGATGGAGTATGTTTTTTTCTGACCGTTCTGCGAAGTTACTTCAAGGTTGATAATAAATTGCGATCTCACATTTTGCCCGCTGCTTGTAACCGTAGGGATTAAATTTGCCTTGTATGATTTGCCGGATAAAAAATCGCGGAATTCGATACTCTCTCCGTGCGCGGGAGGGTTTTCATCTCTTGATATGTAAAGGGGGAGCCCCTGATTTTGGAAATTAATGCCGTACCGGCTTGAAAGACTTGAATTACCGGAAACCAGCGTGTGTAAAACACCCGAGCCGTCCTGACCCGCTCTTATCGGCGCGCTCTGTGTAAATGAAACTTTACCGCCCGAAACATATGAATTGCTGTTAACGTCGACAACATATAAATCAGCCCAGGGGCGGAGCGAAGGGGACAGAACTCCGTGCTGTCCGAACATGTACGTTCTGCCGTCGGGAGAAAAACCTAGATCGACAAAAACAGCCGTATCCCCCGCCCACAGAGCGGAAAAGCATGTTAACAGCAGAATCGAGACAATCAATACTGTTTTTCTCAATAACATGGAGTTCTCCTTAATTCTTATTATCGGTTTTACATTTTCCGGCTTGAGATAAAATATCTAATGGGATAAGCTTCGATAATGACGCTTTCCGAGAGAAACACCTTTTTTAAAATCGGAATTGCCTTTAGCGCGGTGTGCGCGCTGGCGGTTTTAGGCGCGTCCTTTTTAACGATTCCTGTTTATTCTGATATGGACGCAAGTATCCGCCGTCCGACCGGTTTTTTCCATTTTTTGACGGGCTTCATGGATAATGATTATACCGCCGTTCATGTGTCTCTTTCCGCTTTGGTTTTGTTCTCTCTCGTCGGTCTTATTTTAATTCATTCATTTTTTGAAAGAACCTCCGCCCCGGAAATACTGTACATCGCCATTTTCGCGTTTTCTTTCGCCTTTGAGGTAATCCGCCTGATTCTGCCTTTGCAGATTATTTTTAATTTTTCGTTTTTCTACGTGCTTATTGCGTCGAGATTGCTGCTTTTTACCAGATTTTTAAGTATTTTTTCGCTGTTTGCAGCCGGTTTATGCGCCGCGGGATTGGAAGTGCAAAAAACCCGCAATGTCATTTTTGTGATAATTATCGCCGCTCTGGTTACTGTCATGGGTGTTCCTATCGACGCGTTTAATTGGGACTCCAGTTTTAACATGGTAAACGGTTATTCGTCATTATTTGCCATGGTGGAATTAATTGCTTTTCTTACCACAATGATAAGTTTTGTTATTGCGGCGAAAATTCGCGGTACGAAAGATTATTATTATGTGGCAATCGGCATTTTGCTTGCCATTGCGGGCAGGCACGTTCTTTTAAACGCGGATACATGGGTTGGACCTGTCATGGGTATTTTATTACTTTCTGTCGGGACAGGGTTTCTTTGCTCGAAATTGCATAAAATCCACTTGTGGTTGTAGATTTTCGGTTTTCTTGCCGAAAATAAATAACAATGTTTTCTATAAGAAAAGTTATTTGTTTTATTATATTTCTCTCTTTATTTTTGTGTTTCTTTCCTCATGTTTTTGCCGCTTCAGGCGAAGGCTCATCTGCGGATACGGACATCACTTTAAAAAACGCTCCGCTTTTTCCCCACATGCTTTTTACTGACGCTATAAGCAACTGGAAAAGAGCCGAAAGTTCTCACCCTTACTGGGTAAGCACAATGGAGGAGGCGGAGAATTTTAAACGCCTTGCGAACGATCAAGTTTCTTTTTTATTAAATAACGATATTCTCGCGTACTACGGACATCCAAGTTCGCGTAACATGGGTATTTTAGGCAGATATACGATAGAAGAGCTGGATCGGCTGTTAACCTCCCTCGCCGAAGAATACGAAACAGTCAGCGGCGGTCGCGCCGTTCGAAAAGCTTTTTACCTGATTTACGGTACAGTTTGGCCTCAGGGAGAAATTGGATTAATTAATCACAATGTTTTGATGCGGTACATAGAATACGGAATGAAAAACGATGTTTTGATTTTTATCGATCATCAAATCGGCAGATACGATCCGTTCGATTCACTGAGAAAAATGCTGCCCTATCTTCGTTACCCGAATGTTCATCTTGCGCTTGATCCAGAATGGCGCACCAATACGCCGATGGAAAACATCGGCAACCTGACAGGCGAAGAAATAAACACCGCGCAAAAAATAATGGAAGATTACATCATCGAAAACAACATCCCCGGCGAACGCATGCTTGTAATACATCAATTCAATCATATAATGATAAAAAACAGACCGGCAGTGAGATCGGATTTTAACAGAGTCAGGCTTGTTCACTGCGCGGACGGCTTCGGCGCTCCTGTTTTAAAACGACAGTCCTACAATTACAACGCTCTTGCCTCAAACATGCCTATTAAAGCCTTTAAACTTTTTTACAACTTTGGAATTCCCGGTGCCGGATACGACGACCCGATCATGTCCCCTCAGGATGTTTATAATTTGACACCAAGACCTTACATAATTATGTATCAGTGAAATATTAATAAGTTCTATTTCTGTGATTTTGAAGAAATTTTATATTGCTTTTTTACATGATTTATTGCTTTATTGATTGATTCCTGTAAAACGACAGTCAGATCCTGTGAAAATTGGTATAATTCTTTTTTATTAGCGTCATTTTTTAGCTGTGATTTAGGGTTCATATTTTTTTCATTCGGGATTAATAGCTCAAAAGCGTCAATTTCAAAGGCTTGTGCGAACTTTGTCAATGTTTGAGAGGATACCCAAGTGTTTCCCGCCTCAATATCTGCCAGAAAATTAGTAGAAATGTTTATTTTCTCCGCTAACGCAAATTGTGACCAATTTCGGCGATTGCGGTATTTCTTGATATTATCACTGAGAATATTTTTTAATACCTGTTCTTCCGGAGTTTTTTGCTTTGCCACTATATATTTATGTTTGCTCATATCATATATTTTATGCTATCCGATAATAGGAGTATAAATACTATTGCTAATAGGAGTAGTTTATGTTATGATGTTCTCGGAACATAAATTATAAAGGAGTACTATGTTGAAAAAAATAGTTATAAAAACATTGTTTTCAATGGAAGCTATGCAAAGCATAGCAATTATCGCTCTTACGGCGGTAATCGGGTTTTCGTTTGCTGCCTGCGGCGAAGAAGATAACGGCAACGGCAATGGCGGCGGCGGTAACGGCATTGATTTTATCAGCGTGACTGCAAACGGTTCTGCCGCGCAGACTACCACGCAGTTGACTTTAACCTTTAGCAAAGTTATACCCCCTAGTAGTTACGATAATTCGCCTTTTTCTGCTGGCAATATAACATTAAGCGGCATAACAGGCGTTGGTAAGGGAACTCTAAGCGGTTCAGGTCCGACATATACTTTGAATATTAGCGGCTTTAGCTCTGGTGGCGCTTTGACTGTATCAGTATCAAGTCCGAACCCCTATTCCGTACCCATAAACGGCTCACCGAAAACAGTAACCATTTATCATGACGGCGCAGGTGTAATGACATGGACAACTGTAAATGGCTCATTTGGGGAAGTTAGAGCTATTGCTTGGGGAGGGACATCAGGCAGTGAAAAATTCATTTGTAACAGAGGATTTTATTCAGCAGACGGTATTACATGGACAGCTACAACGGGAACGGTAGGCAGTTTGGCTATTGTCTGGGGAGCCGACAAGTTTGTTACTAGTGGAGGCAACTATTCAGCAGATGGTATTAATTGGACAGCCGGAACATTACCCAACACCATTAGCCAAACTGTCGGAATTGCTTACAGCGGCAGCAGATATATTATTGGCGGAGCAACAGGTGAAGGCGGATGGGCGACAGGCGGCGGTATCGCATATTCATCTAACGGCACATCAGGATGGACTGTCGTAAAAGATTCCGCATTTGGCTCCCATACGCAGGGGGTATCCGGCAGAGTTGACTATATTTGTTACGGAGGCGGCAAGTTTATTGCCGGTGGATCCGATCATGACTATAAAGATTTCATAGCATATTCCACGAATAACGGCGCAAGCTGGACAAAGGTGACAAACAATCCGCTCAGTTACGGCGTTAATGATTTCGCTTACGGAGGCGGTAAGTTTGTTGCTGTTAGCGCCGCTGGCGGTATTGCATATTCATCGGACGGTATAAACTGGACTAAAGCAGCGAATAGTACATTTGGCAGCAGTAGTATAGAAGGCGTTGCTTATGGCGGGAATAGATTTGTCGCTGTTGGGAGAGACGGTAAAATAGCGTATTCCTTTGACGGCATTACATGGACAGCCGTAGCGAATACTACCTTTAGCAGCACTTCGAATATTTACGGTATTGCATATGGAAACGGAAAGTTTGTCGCAGGCAGTTATGATGGTAAAATAGCGTATTCTTCTGTGAACTAAATAAAATATGAGGCTGTCGCAAGGCAGCCTCATTTTTTTTATTTCACAAACAATTTATAAAAGAGTAATATAAATTTATATCCTATATACGGGAAAATTCTGAATAGTTTAAAGGGATTTTGGAAGCAGTAGCCTACCCATTCAAGGCCGGAGTTGAAGGCTCGGCGCGAGGGGTGTTTTTTCTTTTCGGCGAATACGTCGAAAATATCGCTGCACCAGAGTCTTAAGCCGTTTCCGAGGGCGGCGTTGTTTTTGGCGATCCAGCGTTCGCCGCTGCGGATGCCTTTTCCGGCTAACAACAGAGACGGCGATGATTTTTTTATCGCTTTTATGATTGTCGGCTCTTCGTAGCGTTTAAAGTAACCGGGGAAACGTCCGACAATGCGAAGGCGCGGGAATGTTTGTCTCATGTTTTGTTCGGTTTTTAAAAGGACTTTTCGTTTGCCGCCGAGAAGGTAGCAGGAGAATTCGCGGTTTTCTAAAGTTGTAAGAGCGCTGATTATAAAATCGAACGGCATATAACGATACGCTTTTTTTCCTGTCAGGAATTTGATGCCGCTGATTAAACTTTTTGAAATGGGAATTATTAGGGATGCTTTTGTAACATAACTGCGGTATTCGCCGCTTCTTCGCGCGCGTAACAGATCCCACAGCGAAAGAAGAATGATATTGTGTTCTTTTTCTTCTTTTAACAAATCGTAAATTACATTACTAAGCTGATCGGGCGCGACAATATCGATCGGGACTTTTATGAGGCTTATACGCTGTCGAGATTCGCCTGTTTGTTCAGTTTCTGAAGTCAGGCTTGTTTCAATTCCCACGTATTCTTCTCCAATAATAAAATACGAATTGCCGCAGAGCAGTAAAGGGCGGCAGTTTCTGTCCGCAAAATTGTATCCCCAATGGTTATCGGTTTAAAACTGTTTTCCAAAAAGAGAGTTACCTCCCTGTCAGAAAAACCTCCTTCCGGCCCGACAGCCAAAACCACAATTTCGGGTTTATTATAAAGATAACTGTGAAGGCTTTTCTGTTCAAGTCCCTGATGATGAAACAATAACCCAAGAGCGCCCCGCTCTTTAAGTTCTCTCCAAAGATACAATAATTCATTTATCGTTACCGGCTCGCGCAGACTGGTAGAAATTCCTGAGCCGCTTTGCTGTCTTGCCTCTTTAATAATTTTTTCCCATCGCAGAAATTTTTGGCTTTCCGCGCCGATTTTTTTTGCCACCGAAAATTCCGACACAAAAGGGACTATTTGTGTAATACCGCCTTCTGCCGCCTGCCGCGCGATCAAATCCATTTTATCGCCTTTAGGCAGCGCTTGAAATAAAATTATTGGCGCAATGGAAGCCGATTTCTCTCCTTCTGCGCTCTTTGCGCCTTCGTGTCCCTGCGGGATGAATTTGGGATCAATATCGTGTATACATTTTCCTGTTAGAACATTGTGAGTAATTGTTTTAATTTGCACCTGTGTTTCTCCGCCGTTTGGCAGCCGCGCGGTAAAAAATTCTCCTGCCGCGAGGCGCCTGACATGAACGAGGTAATGGTAATTATTTCCGTCAATATGAACTGTACCGTCTGCATCCAGTTCTTCGCTTAATAAAAACTGCTTCACCTTTTAAACATCCATTATGAGGCTATTGCAATATTTTCCTGTTCCGCTTCTTCCTGCAATGTTTTTAACGATTTTGCATTCTTCAGCAGGTTGTTGTAATTTCCGCTTTTTAAGATGTTTATCGCTTCAAGCAACTGGATGTCGTATTCTAAATCATAAACAGGAGCGATGACAGTTCTGTTCAATTCATTTCTGATAAGCCGTTTAAGTAACGGCAAATCAAGGTGGTATTCGCTTTCCAGAGATTTTGCGAATGTTTCAATTTGCACCGCGGTTGCTTTCGGATTTGTTTTCGCGAATTCAGAAATTTTGTTGGCGTTTATCAGCCTGTTTAATTTCTCCGCGTCCTCTTCCGAGTATTCAGGAAACTTGACTTCGCGATCCGGCGGAATGCCGACTTTATCGATATTGACATTGCTTGGCGTATAGTAACGCGCTGTTGTAATTTTAAAACCTGTACCGCTTAACGGATAAACCTGCTGCACCGATCCTTTGCCGTATGTGTTTTCTCCGACAAGATACGCTCTTCCGCGATCTTTAAGCGCGCCTGCGACAATTTCCGAAGCAGAAGCCGATCCTCTGTTTATCAAAACAATAACGGGAATTTCCGCCGGAACAAGCATCGATCGCCTTGCGTTGAATTCGCGGTTCTCGGACGGGATTCTTGATCGCGTGCTTACAACAAGCCCTCCGTCCAAAAATAAATTCGCGATATCGACTGCGGAGTCCAAACGTCCGCCGTAATTGTTTCTTAAATCCAATATTAAATTTTTATAATTATTCGCGCGGAACTCGCCGATGGCTTCTCTCGATCTGTCCGCTGTAAACGGAGTAAACGTAAGCAATTTTAAATAGCCGGTGCTGCCGATCATCGCGTGTTTAACGGTAGGCACTTCAATTATGGCTCTGATTAATGTAACCGGAAACTCCATTTTTTCTCCGCGCTTGATGATCAATTTTACGCTTTCACCGGGTGTTCCCCTCAACATTGAAAGCACTTCGTCCATTGTAATTGTTTCTGTCGGAACTCCGTTTATATCGATTATAAAATCGCCGGGATTTATTCCGGCGCGCCATCCTGGAGTATCTTCGATTGGAGACGCAACTTCAACCCACATCGGTTTTCCGTCGGGGCGCGGTACAACCGCTTTTGTTATATTCAACCCGACTCCCCCGAAACTTCCCTGAGTTGTGTCGGTTAAATCGGTCATATCTGATTCCGTTAAAAATGTCGAATACGGATCTTCCAAAGAATTAAACATTCCCGTCATTGCGCCTTCAAAAAGCACTTTGGGATCAACTTCATCGACATAACTGCGGCTGATAAAATCAAATACATTTTGAATTAAATTCGTATAATTTCGTACTTGAGACTGCGTGTTTCCCGGATTTGCCTGAGCGGCGGCTCCGGGGATTAAAGCAAAAGAGAATAATAAACTAAATATGACGGTCGAGGTTATCCATAGCCATGCAAACGGCGGTTTTTTATACTTTCTCTCCATAATAACTCCTGTTATAATTATGATATATTTCAACTAAAAAGGGTAGTAATATGTCAAAGAAGAAACAAATTAAAAAACCGCTGATTACACTAATAATTACATGTTTGGTTTTTATAACGATTGCGGGTATGCATTTACTTGGGGTTTTCAATTTTCTGGAATATAAATCTTATGACATGAGAGTGCTTTTTTGGGCTGATTCAGCGCTCAGCAGAGGTTCTGATGATATTGTTTTAATTTATATTGATCAGGCAAGTATCGACTGGGCTCAGCAGGATCGCGGATGGGGTTGGCCGTGGCCGAGACAGGCTTATGCCGAGATGGTTAATTACATGAACTTGGGAAAAGCCAAGTCGCTGGCGTTCGATGTTATTTTTTCCGAGCCTTCGGTTTACCGCAACGCGAGACAGGATGAGATAATCGACAATGCGGTAAAGGATTTAGAAGATGCCGAAGCGCAAAACGCCGCAGTTTCGCGAACCGCTTCGTCCAGAGCGGAGAGAACCGCAGGCGCTGAAGATCAGTCTAGAGCCGGAGGTTTTGGAAGAAGCGCTTTTAGATCGGCGATAGAAGCTCTCCGCAGTTTGAGCGCCAGAGAAGACGACGGCTCTTTTATCGAAGCGTCAAGAAATTTTAAACATGTTGTGCAGACTGTTATGTTCAGCAGTCAGTCGGGCAGTTTTCTTTCATGGCCGTACGGACTTGACGCGCCGTTATTCGAACTTTCAAATTTTGAAACGATACTGGACAAGTTCAGCATCGGAGAAGATGAAAAAGCGATTTTCCCAATCGACGGTTTAAGAGAATCCGCCGGCGCTTTGGGAAGTGTTACCGGAATTCCTGACCCTGACGGCGTTATTCGCAGATTAAAACCTTTTACCATTTTCGACGGCAGAGCGGTTCCCGGACTTTCATCCGCTTCGCTTATAGTTTCAGGAAAAGAGCCGCAATTATTTTACAATAATAAAACCGGTATTATTGATTGGGACGGCGTTTCGATTCCTGTCGACAAAAACGGTTTGGCTCTTCTTCGCTACAGGGGAGATTTGAATGACAAATATTTTCCATACAGGGCGATGGATATTCTGTTGAGCGCGCAGGCTCAATCCAAAGGTATGGATTTGGATTTCGGAGATTATATGACAGCGTCCGGGATTTGGTGGAAAATGCTGACGCCTGAAAACTTTGAAGATAAATATGTATTTGTCGGTTATAACGCGCAGGGGCTTTTTGATATTTTCAGTACGCCGATTTCTTCTGTGTATCCCGGAGTGGGCAACCACATTACCATGCTGGATAATATGCTCAACAATGATTTTATTTATCAAAACAGCCAGAAAGTTAACCTGCTTGTTCTTTTTGCTGTTGTTGTTTTAATTGTCTGTCTTACAATTTTTTCGCATCGTATTTCGTTATCAATCGCCGGTACGATTATTGCTTTTGTTATAATCGTTGTAGGCAGTTTTATTCTTTACCAGTTCGGCGGCGTTTGGGCGCCGATGGTAACATATCTTGCGGGAACGCTTGCCGCGTTTGTTACTGTAACTCTTTACAATTACGCGACAGAGGGCAGCCAAAAACGTTTTATTAAATCGGCTTTTTCACAGTACCTTTCGCCGAAGGTAGTAGATCAGCTCATCCTCGATCCTTCTCAATTAAAACTCGGCGGCGAAAAAAGAGAGATGACAGCCATCTTCACCGATATTCGCGCGTTTTCAACATTTTCCGAAGCGTTAGGTGATCCTGCAAAACTTGTAGAACTTCTCAATTTCTATCTTACAAAGATGAGCAATATCGTTCTTGATAATCAGGGAACAATCGATAAATACGAAGGAGACGCGATCATCGCCTTCTTCGGCGCGCCGATTCATTTTAATAACCATGCTTCTCTTGCCTGCCGCGCCACCATAAAAATGAAAAAAGCCGAGGCGGAAATTAACCGCGAGGCGTTGTCTCTCGGACTTATCACCCCCGGTGTAATGCAGGCTATGGCAAAGAAAGGTGTAATCAAGAGTATCGACGATCCTCATCCGATATTTACACGGCTTGGAATCAATACGGGGGACATGGTTGTAGGCAACATGGGCACTCCCAACAAAATGGACTATACAATCATGGGTAACGCGGTTAACCTTGCGGCGCGCCTTGAAGGCGTAAACAAACAGTATGATACAGGCGGCATTTTAATCAGCGAATATACAAGAGCGCATATCGGCGATGAGTTTATCCTGCGGCCTTTGAGCAGGGTAAGAGTTGTCGGTATTAATACGCCGCTCCGTCTTTACGAACTTTTAGACATCGCGCAAGAAGCCGAGCCGGAACTTTCTGAAATGGTAAAAAGCTGGGAACAGGCTTTTAATTTTTATGAAAACAAAGATTTCCTGGCAGCTCAGAATATATTTCAATCGATATGCAGAAAAAACGAAACGGATATGGCGGCGAAAAAATATCTTAACAGGTGCGTTAAATTTATCGCTTCGCCGCCGGATGATAAAACATGGGACGATGGTGTAGATAATTTGACGGAAAAGTGATATAAATAATAATGTAAAGAGGTGGCGAATGAAAAGATTTTTAACTATTTTATGTTTAACGTTATTTGTAACCGGATTTGCGGCAGCGCAGGTTCGGGTTGGCGGCACCTTGTATGTGTCCGTAAAAACCATATCGTTAAAAGCTGGTACCGGATTTTTCTCGGGTACCAAGGGAACCTTGAATCTTGGAGATCAGGTTACTGTCATTCAGATAAGCGGAAAAAATGTGGAAGTCAGGAGCGTCAGAAACACCAGTCTTACGGGTTGGACGTCTTCTGGAAATTTTACAACAAAACAGATAGTTACAGGAACCAGCAGTACAGCCACGGCAAAAGAAGTAGCTCTTGCCGGAAAGGGATTTAATCAGGACGTTGAGCAGTCATACAGAAATCAACAGCGAAATTTAAATTATGCGGATGTAGACAGAGTCGAAACTATAACGGTCAGCGAAACAGATCTTAAGAGATTCCTTGATGAAGGCCGTTTAAAAACAGGAGAATAACATGAAAAATAAATTTTATATTATCGCGGTAATTGCTTTTGCCTGTGTTATGTTTTCTTGTCAGAGTGTTTCTATACTCGCGCAAGTTGCCGGAGCTGTCGGTCTTGTAGATAAAAATACCGCAGACGCGATTAGCCAATCCGCCATTGCGATCGGCACAGCCGCGGAAGAAATAACGCCGGAACAAGAATACTATATTGGAAGAGCTGTTGCCGCCAATATTCTTAGTTCATATAAATTGTGGACAGGAAGCGCCGCATTAACTTCTTATTTAAATAATATTTGCGCGGCGATTACAATTAATTCTCCTCGTCCCGATGTTTTTAACGGTTATCATGTGGCGATTCTGGACAGCAATGAAATTAACGCGTTTGCGACTTCCGGCGGGCATATCTTTGTTACACGCGGGCTCATCGGCGCGGCGAAAACGGAAGACGCTCTCGCAGGCGTAATTGCGCATGAAGTCGCGCATATTCAATTAAAACATGGCATTAAAGCGATTAAAAACAGCCGCATTACACAGGCGATTTTAGTGACAAGTACATCGGCAGCCGGAGCTGTAACCGGAATGAATGTCAGCCAGCTTACCGATGTAATGAAAGAATCAGTCGGCGAAATTGTTTCCACGCTTGTTACCAACGGTTATTCGCAGAGTCAGGAATTTGAAGCCGACACCACCGCGTTATCGCTCATGGCAGGCGCCGGTTATAATCCTTCAAGCCTGATCGAAGTCCTCAGAGTTTTAAGCACTCTGCAGACATCAGGTTCCGGTTTTGGAAAAACGCACCCCACTCCTGCAGCCCGCATTACCAACGCGGAAAGAACGCTCAGAAATTACAATGTAGCGGATAACAGTTCTTTAAGACAGGCGAGATTCGCGGCGGCGACAAAATAATCCGCTGTATGTTAAAAAAAGGCCGTCCTGCAAGGACGGTTTTTTTATTATGTTTCTTTTTTTGACCTAATCGGTCTTAATTGTTCCGGTTTAACTTTTCTTGGATCATTAACGCCGTCCGGGAGCTGTCTTCCTTCCTCGGGCGGAACGTCTTCTTCTTCAAATTTGCCGTCCGCGTCCCACAGTTCGCTTTGATGAGGCGAGCCTTCGGCGATGTCCAGTTCTCCGTTTTTAAAACGCACAGTAATAAGTTTGGTAACGCCTGATTCCTGCATCGTAACGCCCAAAAGAGTTCCCGCCCCCGTGGTGGTTTTTTTGTTATGTGTAATGATAATAAACTGGCTTGTGTCGCTGAATTCCTGCAGAAGATGGACAAAGCGCCCGACATTCTGTTCGTCCAGAGCAGCGTCAATTTCATCCAATAAACAGAACGGACTTGGTTTTACCATGTAGGTGGCGAACAATAGTGCAACGGCTGTCATTGAACATTCGCCGCCCGAAAGCAGACTAAGGTGTTCAAGCTTTTTTCCCGGCGGCTGCGCGAGGATTTCGATGCCCGATTCCAGCACATGGTTGGGATCGGAAAGCCTGAGTTCCGCCCGCCCGCCGCCGAAAAGCCGCCTGAACATGTTGTGGAAATTTTTCTTTATACGGTTGTATGTGTCAAGGAATAACTGTGAGGATTCCTGACGAATCTCAGCGGTAAGGTCTTCCAGGTCTTTTCGCGCTTTTTCAAGGTCCGCCATCTGCCCGTTTAAAAAATCGTAGCGCTGTTTTGTTTCCGCGAATTCTTCCGGCGCCATCAGATTTACAGAGCCGAGTTCTTTCATTTTTGCGCGCGATGAAGCGAGTTTTTCTTTTAACAAGGCGGGGGCCATTGTAATGTTGAATATGCGCTCTTCAAACTCCATTAAATCTCTGGAATGAGTTTCCCTGAAATTTTCCTGAGTGTTTTTTATCTCCATTTCGGACTGTACAAGTTCAAGGTGGATTTTTTCCAAAGCTTCCTGCACCTTGCTAAGCTCCGCCATTCTTTTATTGATAACAACTTTTTTACTGGCGACATTATCGTTTCTTTTGCGAATATCTTTTTCCAGTATTTCAAGTTCGGATGAATACGCTTTTGTTTTTTCTTCGATATCGGCAATTATCGCCTGTACTTCAGAAATGTGCCTGTCAATTTCTTCCAGTCTTTGCCTGTAAAGAGAAAGTTCGTCTCTGATATTTTTAAGAAGCGATTCCTGACCTGAAAGTTCGCGTCTTATAAGTTTTGCCTGCTCTTCCGCTGACTGGGCGCGGGCGTTCATTTGCGCCCTGTTCACTTTCATGTTTTCCAAAGTCGCGCGGTATTCGTCGATTTTTGCCATCAGGTTGACATTATCTTCGTGCAAGGTTTTAATCCGAAGCCGCCGTTCTTCTATGCCGCTTTTGGAAGCTTTTATCTGCTCGTCCAACGCGCGTTTTTTTGTGATGATTCCCTGCGGGGCTAGGAACTCGTCGATAAAGATTGGAGACGCTTCGCGATAACTGTTAAATAATTCAATCGCTTTATCCGCTCCGGCGGCTGCTTCGACCAAACCCGCAAGCAGGGCATCGGTAATACGCCCGATTTCCGCGGCATCCACGCCGCCTGTCCTCTCTGCGGCAGCCACAAGATCGCGTATTAATGCCTCTCTGCCGGAAAGGAGAGCGCGAAGCTTGCCGAGAGTTTCGTATAACGCCGTCTCCGCGTTCTTGCGTTCAGCCGCCGAATAACCCGCTTTTGTTAAACCTGCGTCAAGTTCCGCGACAATGTCGTCTGTTATTTTCGCAAGTTCCTTTTCATGTTCTAAGAGCTGTTTTTCGATGCCGATAATATCCGCTTCGGCTCTTTTTGATTCTTTTTCGTTCTCGCTGATGCGTCCCGCCGAAAGCTGGATATTTTCTTCAAAAGAGCGGATATTTTCTCCTATGCTTTCGCATTGTTTTCTTAGTTCCTGTACAATCGAATCCTGACCCGATGCGTCGTTGTTCAATTCTGTTATTTTTTGAATCGCCTGTTTTTCGCGCTCTTCGTTTTGACCTATCTTTATTTTATTTTCATTACGCTGTTCGTTAAACAGGCGCACTTCGTTTTCTTTTGCGTTTTTTTCAAGAGCAAGACCGTAAATATTTTTTTGCAGTTCCACAAGCCGCGCTTCCATGGAGTTTACTTCGTCCATGTTCGCTTCCAGCGCTTTATTTTCCGCTTCCATTTCCGCGCGGATTCTGTCGCGGTCTTCCGTTCTGCGCCTTAAAGTATCGTTTTTTTCGTCTCTTTCGTACCTGAATTGTTTTAAACGCAGCAGTTGAATATCAAGTTCATAATTGAAAATCTCATCGCGGAGCGTGCGGTATTTAAGCGTTTTCTCTGACTGAACTTTTAAGCTGTCATGGGCGCGTTTTACTTCGTTTAAAATTAACTCTACTTGCCGGACATTTTCTTCGGTCTTGGCAAGGTTGCGCTCTGCTTCCGCTCCCCGTTCGCGGTAGCGCGTAATGCCTGCCGCTTCTTCAAAAAGATAACGTCTTTCTTCCGGTTTGGAAGAAAGTATCTGATCGATTTTTCCCTGCTCCATTACAGAGTATGCGGCTTTACCGACGCCTGTATCCCAAAATAGTTCGCGTATGTCTTTAAGCCTTACCTGCGCGCCGTTAATAAAATATTCGCTTTCCCCCGAACGGTAAAGCCTTCGTTTTATCTCGATCTCGGGCATGTCCATCGGCAATAGACCCGTCTCGTTTGCGATGCTTAAAGCGACTTCCGCGACATTTAACGGTTTTCTGGACTCCGTACCGCCGAAAATAACATCTTCCATTTTTTCCGCGCGCAGGGATTTGATGGCATGTTCTCCCAAAACCCACTTAACCGCGTCTACAACATTGGACTTCCCGCAGCCGTTTGGACCCAAAAGGGCAGTGATGCCGTCGTTAAATTCGATATCCGTCCGGTCTGCAAAAGATTTGAAGCCGAGAATGGAGAGCCGCTTAAGAAACATAGGTTAAAACTGTCCTTCTCTCATGAAGCCCTGTGAGAGCCGTTCGATTAATGTGTCTACCTGTTTTTGGCTGTTGAATCTGAAATTATCAAGAGGGCTCAGATCAAATTGATCGTAGGAGACGTTTTTGTTTTCGTATTCGCAGAACATATTTGCAAGGTATACCGTATCTACCAAATCTTTACAATCCAGCGGAGCGGATTCGGGATCATGGTGGAAACGGATTGCGGCGACAAGTTTGTCGGGGAAATTCCATTTTTCAGCGATAAGAGCCCCAATCTCCGCGTGATTTAAACCTGCCGATAAGTCTTCGAATGTGGATGTCGGCAGATTTTTATCGGAACAAAGATTTTTCATTCTGTTAATTAAATCGGGATGCACGCTGGAGAAAATAATTTTTCCCATGTCGTGTAACATTCCGCCGACATAAACGTCGTCCAATAAACCCTGATCGTTTTTGAAATTCTTCGCGAGATTGAACGCGTAAAAAGCCGTTTTGTACGAATGTTCCCAAAGTTTCTTTTTGTCGATTGTATCATCGCCGAGAATTTTTTGCGTACCGTATGAATAAAGCAGGTTTTTAATTCCCTTAATGCCGATCATTTTTACCGCGTCGGAAATATTATCAACTTTTTTGGAAAGCATGTATTGCGCGGAGTTAACGATTTTCAGTAAATCGCCTGTAAGCGCCGGGTCCATCGATATTTGTCTTGCGATTTTCGGCATGTCGGAATCCGGATCATTTATAAGCTTTTGAATCATCATGATATTTTCCGGGAACTGCGGCAGGCTGTTTATGCTTTGCGCGATTTCTTCTGAAAGAACAGACATTCCCTTTACTGTCGCCTGATCAAGCGGAATCTGAATACTTGCGATTGTCAGTTTGTCTGTTGTTTTTAATGTAAACGCGTCGTCATCAAGTCCAAGTTTTTTTAACATCAATACAAGAATTACCAATCCCAAACCGGCGCCTTCGGAATCATCAAGCACCTGAGCGAGAGCGTCTTCCAAACTGCCGTACTGGCGCGATCTTGCCATCTTGTCCTGAATGCGAAGCCGCTCTTTTTTTGTCGCGGTAACATTGTTGCGTATCTCTACAAGAATTGTATTTCTTTTAACCTGTAAAATAACTTTTATGTAATAACCTTTTTCTTTCTGAAGCTGAAGGTAATGCGCAATATTGCTGATTGTGTCTTCTTTAAAAGTTTTCATTCCCGTTTCGTAATCGGCATCGTTATGAATATTCAAACCGCGTTCGGTAAAGTAAACTCGTTTTGTATTTGCTTTTTTCGCGTTAACGACCAGCTCTTGTATACAGTAAATAATGTAATCTTTTAACTTAATTTGATTCATCTGCCTTAGAAACACGTCAGTTACCTGTTCAATGTAAACTTCGATTTCTTTTGGGAGAGTATATGTAGTTATTGTCAGCGGAAGGCCGGACTGTATGGCTTTTCTTATTTTTTCTTCATCCACAACCAGTTCTGGCGCAGAATTCATATAACTAACCTGCCTTTTAAAACAAATATCTGATATATAGTAATCATATTCAAATTCCTTCCAATAATCAAGATCATATGCGTACTGTATCAAAATGATACAGTATATTTGTGTATTTTTGTCCCTGTGTCATTTTCCCCATAACGCGTGAAATATAATCGCATAAATCATCATAAATTACCCTAAAACCTTCAAAATTACTAAAAAATTAACTTGGCACGATTCTTGCTATTAATAAGTTATAAAAGGTGGAAAATATGACAGAAAAAGGAAAAAGTAAAGAACTGAGAGACAACCTCGCAATTTATCTGAGCGAAATTAATTGCATTCCCATGTTAACCCGGGAAGAAGAGGAAGTGACTGCCCGTTTGGCGGCGTCTGGCAACAAAAAAGCGAGAGAAAGGCTTGTAAACGCCAATCTTCGTTTCGTTGTCACGGTAGCTAAGAAATATCAGGGGCTTGGTTTACCCCTGGATGATTTAATCAGCGAAGGCAATATCGGATTGATCAATGCAGCGGACCGTTTTGATGTCGAAAAAGGATACCATTTTATTTCATATGCGGTCTGGTGGATTCGTCAGGCAATCATGAGCGCTTTGTGCGAAAAATCCAGAATGATCAGGCTTCCTGTGAACCGCGCCGCCGATCTTGTTAAAATTGAAAAAGCCGGAAAAATGGTGGAAAAAAATATGTCGCAGGACGATGAAATTTCGGAGATTGCCGGTCTTTTAAGCATGGAAAAATCCCGCGTTACGGACATCATCAATATATCCAGAGAAATTCTTTCGCTCGATAATCCCGTCAGCGACAGGGATCTTCCGCTGAAGGATTTTATCGAAGATGATATGTACATAACTCCCGATAAATATGCCGAGCATAATTTGATGAAAATCGATATCGATAATGTTCTTGACACTCTTAATGACGACGAAGCCGATATTATCCGGTGCCATTACGGTCTCGGAAGGCAGGCAATGTCGCTTAATGAAATCGGCGCTCGTTACAATCTGAGCAAAGAGCGCATCCGCCAGATAGAAGAAAAAGCTTTAATGAGACTTCGTAACCCGATAAGAGCGGAAAGGCTGGAATCATATGTCGCGTGACGGATATTCTGATAATTTGTAAATTATTACGAAGTGACTGACACTTTTTGAATGTTTTTCATGTGTTTTGTAAAATATTTGGGGGTGACTGACACCTTTAGTTTGACAGCTTTCAACATAGCGGTTTATCCTTATACATATACTCTGATATAAGGATGGAATGAACTATGAAAAGAATTATTATCATTGCAACCGCGGTATTGATGGTTGCAGCCGTTTTTTCTTCTTGTTTAAAAACACAAAGCGGCTCGGAAATCACTCTTATCAACAATAAGATTGAAATTGACGCGGCATTAAAAGCTTATGCGGCTATATATGAAAAACAAACCGGTATTAAAGTTGCAATAAGGAGTTTCGGCGGCGAGACTCCTTACGCGCCCAATATCGCGGCAATGTTCAACTCCGGCACAGAACCGGAAATCTTCGTCATCGAAGGCAAGGCTGGATACGATGATGCAAAACGTTCGGGAAGAATCGTAGATCTTTCAAACGAACCGTGGGTTAATGATACCGATGTGGCGTACATCGATCCGGCGGACGGCAAAATTATCGGTTTCCCTGTCGCCGTTGAAGGCTGGGGTCTCGGCTACAACAAGGCGCTTCTCGCAAAAGCCGGAGTTGATCCCAACTCTCTTACAAACGCGGCGGCAATGAAAGCGGCTTTTGAAAAAATTGATTCGATGAAAAGCCAGCTTGGTCTCGACGCTGTTGTATCGATGGTCGCCGGTCCCGGAATGACATGGGTTACGGGGCTTCACGGCGTGAACGCCTACCTTACCCTCGGTTTACCCTATAACCACTCAACCGGAATTATCGACATGATGCTCGACGGCAAGGTTGACAGCGCGCGCCTTACAAAATTCGCAGAATACTACAACATGCTTTTTAGATACTCAAACAGAAACACTCTGCTTACAGGCGGCTATGATCAACAGCTCGGCGATTACGCGATCGGAAAAACAATGTTTATCCATCAAGGCAACTGGACAGATCCTACTTTCCAGGACTTGGGTATAACGTTTGAAATGGGTTATGTTCCTCACGCGTATTTGGATGAAACCACAGACGGCATCTTTGTCGGCGCTCCGTCATGGTATCTGATCAACGCAAAATCCAAAAATATCGAAGAAGCGAAAAAATTCCTTATCGCTATGGCAAGCACTCCCGAAGGGCATGACTACATGGTCAACAAAGCCGGAATGGTGCCTGCTTTTAAATCTGTTACTTACACACCTGCCGGTCAACTGTCAAAAGCTGTTCAGGAATGGGCAAGCAAAGGAAAAATTTACTCATGGCAGCAGAATGAAATGCCGGACGGTTTCGGCATGAATACTCTTGGACCGATTTTCCATCAGATGGCGTCGGGGCAGATTGGCGTTGCGGAATTTGTAAGATTGTTTACTAATTCTGTCAGCAGTATTAAGTAGGTTAAATTGATTAACACACTTTTTAAAAAGCCCGGAGGGAAATTCAGAGGCAATCTTTTATTTATCTTATTTCTGTTTCCCTCGGTTTTTGCTTTTATAATGGTTATAATAATTCCTTTTATAATGGGAATATATTATTCGTTTACGGACTGGAACGCGATAACAGGCACTGAAGTAAAATGGGTCGGACTTAAAAATTACTTTGCTGTTTTTAAAGACATCACTTTCCTTCATTCGTTTTTGGTGACTGTCGCTTACGCCGTAATAAGTATTTTCGTGCTTAATGTCTGCGCGTTTTTTATGGCGTTGCTTGTTACCAGCAAACTTAAGCTTAACGGTATTTACCGCGCGGGCTTTTTTCTGCCAAACTTGATCGGCGGAATAATACTCGGCTACATCTGGCAGTTTATTTTTAACAACGCCATTCCGTCGCTCGGTGAAGCGGTTGGATTTATGTGGTTGAAAAACAACCTGTTCCTGGCAAACAGATATCTGGCGCTTCTTGCGATTGTAATCGTCGGCACATGGCAGTACGCAGGCTACATAATGATGATCTATGTCGCCGCGATTCAGGGTATTCCCGACTCGCTTATCGAAGCCGCCGAGATTGACGGCGTTAATTACGGTCAGCGTCTTAAACACATTATCTTCCCGCTTGTAGCTCCGGCATTCACGGTTTCCATGTTCCTTACACTTGTTAATTCGTTTAAACAGTTTGATGTAAACTTTGCTCTTACAGCCGGCGGTCCTTCCGGTATGTTCATGGACAAAGCGATAATGACAAATGAATTCCTCGCGTTGAATATTTATCAAACCGCTTTCGCGTACCGCCAGCTTGCGCAAGGTCAGTCGAAGGCGATTCTCTTCTTCATTGTTCTTGTCGTCATTTCATTGATACAGGTGCGCGCCAACAAAAAGAGGGAGATAGAAATGTGATGAAAGCAAAAAAATATTATATTTTAGAGGCTGTCGCAATTTTATTATTCCTGATCTATATGCTGCCTTTCGCGCTTGTATTAATTAACTCATCTAAACCGTCGCTTCAAATAATCATGAACCCGCTTGCGTTACCGGAAAGTTTTTCACAGTTATTTACCAATATAAAAACGGTAATGGAAAGCCCCAATGTCCGTTACGGCTCTTCGTTTGTTTCTTCGTTATTTATAACTGTATTTTCTGTCGCTCTGCTTGTTTTATTTTCATCTATGGCGGCGTGGGTTTTAGTCAGGACAAAATCAGTTGTTTCCAACGTAATCTTTATGGTTTTTGTCGCGGCGATGGTTATACCGTTTCAGGTAGTTATGTTTCCGCTGGTTTCATGGCTGCACCTGCTGGAAGTTAAACTCGGTCTTTTTCAAACACCGCTTCGTCTGCTGCAGAATTATCCCGGAATAATTCTGGCGTACATCGGTTTTGGATCATCGCTTTCGATTTTCCTGTTCCACGGTTTTATGAAATCCGTTCCGCTGGAACTTGAAGAAGCCGCGACAATCGACGGCTGTACTAAACCCGCTGTGTTTTTCAAAATTGTTTTTCCGATACTTACGCCCATTACCGTTACCATTGTAATTCTCAACAGTATTTGGATTTGGAACGACTATCTTCTTCCGATGATGGTACTTGGTTCCGGCAACGCGGTACAGACTCTGCCGCTTGCCATCGCCAGCTTTGTCGGCTCGTTTGTTAAAAAATGGGATTTGATTCTTACCGCGACTTTACTTACAATGCTTCCTATAGTTGTAATGTTCCTGATTCTGCAAAAACAAATTATTAAAGGAATTGTGGACGGAGCAGTTAAGGGATAGATAGTGAAAAGCGATTGGTGGAAAAAGACATCGGTTTACCAGATTTATCCGCGCAGCTTTTGTGATTCAAACGGTGACGGAATCGGCGACATTAACGGTATTACATCTAAGCTCGGCTATATAAAAGAGCTGGGCTGTGATGTAATCTGGATTTCTCCGGTTTACAAAAGCCCCATGCGCGACAACGGCTATGACATCAGCGATTACAGGGAAATTAATCCCGAATTCGGAACTATGCAGGATTTTGACCGCCTGCTTGAAAAAGCTCACAGCATGGGATTAAAAATCGTGATGGATTTGGTTGTTAACCATTCATCGAATGAACACCCGTGGTTTTTGGAAAGCCGCTCAAGCAGAGACAATCCTAAACGCGATTATTATTTCTGGCGCGACGGTAAAAACGGCGGACCTCCCAATGACTGGATCGCGTGGTTCGGCGGATCGGCATGGACAAAAGATGAAGCGACGGATCAGTATTACTTAAATTGTTTTTCCCCTCATCAGCCCGATTTTAACTGGGAAAATCCTGTCTTGCGCGAAGAAATTTACAATATGATGTGCAGGTGGCTGGACAAGGGAATCGACGGTTTCCGTCTTGACGCAATCAGTCTTATTTCCAAACCGGCGGATTTCCCTGACGGTGATATAAAAAAAATGGTTTCCAACGGCGCGCGCGTACATGAATTTTTAAAAGAGATGCGAAACGAAGTGTTGTCAAAGTACGATGTGATGACAGTCGGCGAAACCGGCGGCGTTACGGCGGACGACGCTGTTCAATATGCCAACGCCGACGGCAGCGAGCTTGATATGGTCTTTCAATTTGAAACAGTCGAACTTGACGGCGGAGAAACTTTCAAATGGAATGACAGAAAAATTATTTTAACTGAGTTGAAAGAAGTTCTCGCCCGCTGGCAGAATAAACTATACAACCGCGCATGGAACAGTCTTTACTGGTGCAATCACGATCAGCCGCGTATAACAACACGTCTCGGCGGCGGCGGCGTGTTACGTGAAAAATCAGCAAAAATGTTAGCCGCCTGCCTTCATTTTATGCAGGGCACACCCTACATTTTCCAAGGTGAAGAACTCGGCATGACAAACTGTCCTTTCAACGATATTGATGATTACCGTGATTTGGAAAGCATAAACGCGTATAATACTTTTGTGTTGGAGAAAAAACAAATTTCAAAAGAAGATATGCTTCGTTTTATGCGCCTTAAAAGCCGCGACAGTTCGCGTACTCCCATGCACTGGAACACCGAAGCCAACGCCGGCTTTTCGACAGGCGAACCGTGGATTATGATAAATCCCGATTACCGCGAAATCAACGCAGAAGATCAAATCAACCGCGAAGATTCAGTTTTTAAATTCTACCAAAAATTGATCCAACTGCGTAAAACCCTTGATATCATCACAACCGCTGATTTTACGCTATTAGATCCCGGCGACCCCGACTTGTTTATTTATCTGCGCGGAAATAATCTGCTTGTTGTCTGCAATTTTTCCTGCAAAGAAAGAACGCTCCTTTTACCTGAACGTTTTATTAACGCTGATATTTTATTAACAAACGAAGAGGCTGTTTCAACTTCAGTCATAAGCCCTTACGGCGTAACGGTCTGGTACGTATAATTTCTTTCTCTTGACCTGCCGTTGAAAAGGTCATACAGTTAACTATGAAAAAGTTAATTTTTACAATAACCGTTCTTTATGCTGTTTTAACGTTTACAACATGTTCATCGTTAATGTCGATGTTTCAGGAACCGAAAGTTTCTCTCCATTCTGTGGATCTTGCAAACCTTACTTTTAACGGCGCCAGTTTACTCTGCAAAGTACAGATACAGAATCCCAATTCTTTTGAAATTCCTTTTCCGCAGACAGATTGGAAATTGTTTATTAATTCCAATTCATTTCTCAGCGGTGTTTTAAAAAGAGATAACAGAATCAAGGCGCGCGGCTCAACCATTGTCGAAGTGCCTGTAAGTTTGGAGTTTCTGGAATTGCTTAACACTTTTAAATCCTTAAAGGGAAGCAAGAATGCAGGTTACAAAGTCGCGCTTGCTGTCAAATTTCTCTTTCCGGTTATAGGCGAAAAAGTTTTTAATTTTGATTATGAAGGCTCGCTTCCTCTCCCGCAGCTTCCGCGTTTCAGCGCTCCTTCCGTCAGTTTCAGCGCGAGAGACGCTGCAAGAGCGGAACTGCTGGTTTCCATAAATGTAGAAAATCCGAATGTGTTTCAACTGCCCTCTCCAAAAATCAGTTATGATTATTCGCTGAACAGAAATTCATTTATAAAGGGTGTGGTAGAAAGCGACAAACCTCTTGCTCCATCCAGTACAACGCCTTTTAACTTTCGCCTTGTAGTTACTTTCGCAGATCTGTTCCGAAGTTTCGCGTCTCTTATAACGGCGAGAGAAGTAACCAGTTTGCTTAATTTAACCTGCGATTTCGGCATTCCCATCTTTAGCGGAGATTCGATAAAACTGGAAATCCCCGGAACTCTGCCGCTAAGGTAAAATAATGGTGTCAGTCACCCATGAATATGACAGTCACCCTTCCAAAAAAAAGGGCAGGCGATTTGCCTGCCCTTAATTGATACCGACAATAAGTTTTATTGTTTTCTCATTGTTACGCTGTATTGCGACTGGCCTTCTCTGTCAATTGTCAGCAATATGGTCCCATCTGTAAGATTGGGATAAAAGTTATAAGTTTTGCCGAATGTTGAGCTTGCAAAACTGATACCGGCTGTTAATCCGCTTCTTACCGGTCTAAGGCTTTGAATGTTACTTGTTGTAAATGTGTTAGACGCGCCTGTGGCGTTACATTTAATCGTGATGCCGCTTGCCGAGAATGTCCATGTTCCGTTATAGTTGCTGTCGAGCCAACTGCCGCTTGGTAATGAACTAAAATCCGCGCCTTGCGCAAACAACTGTGTCGCGCCTGTTACTGCCAAGAGTAACACCAATACTAATGCTAATTTCTTCATCCTTTTCTCCTCAAAAATAATTTTTGTTATAACATTAAAATTTGCTATAACATATAAAAATAGCGGTTACTGACTGCAACCGCCAAAATTATACCGCTATTTCTTACCCATAAAAACAATGGAATATGCTTCTATCTCGAAACTTACGAAACTCGCAAGGGTACCTCCTGCTTCATAATAACAAATTAATGCCACGGATAAATTATTAAATTTATTTGAGATATCTTCACTTTCTATTTCATTTACTACAGCTCTCGTGCTTTCATTTTTCCATGCATTTACATAAGCGTCAAATTTACTTGTGTCCGCGTCTTTCCATGCTATGTAAATTTCATCACCGTTTTTTGCCCAATCATCGAATGTGACTCCTTCGGGTCCAAGAAAGCTGGGAACGCCCATACCCTCAAGCGCTGAAACCAAACCGTCAGGGAAATCCTCGGGGAAAAGAGCCTCATCATCTTTGCAGCTTAAAATCGCCAGGCTCAGTACCAAAACCAGTAATGCCGATAAAAATACATTCTTCATAATAACCTCCATTATTAATAGTCTAGAAATATTTTAGCTACCGCTTTTCAAATTTGTCAACTAAAAAGGTGACAGTCACCCATGAAGAATATGCAAAAACACGAAATAAAGTTAAAAAGGTGTCAGTCACCCGTGAAGAATGTTCAAAAACGCGTAATAAGGTAAAAAAGGTGTCAGTCACCCATGAAAAATATGCAAAAACGCGTAATAAGGCTAAAAAAGTGACTGTCACCCACTAAGAATATACAAAACACCTAAAGAACTGCCATAAGAGTTGTAATTTGTAATAAAATCTTAGTTGACAGCTATCAAAATCCCCCATAAACTTAACATATGAACATATCTACATATACAGTTAAGCCGAAGCTTCCCCCTGTGTTGAAGCCTTTGGAAGAGATTGCCCGTAATCTCTGGTTATCATGGAATTATGACGCGGTTCAGCTTTATATCAGGCTGGATTATGATAGTTGGCTCGAATCCAAGCAAAGTCCCGTGCGGACTCTCGGTATGGTTAGTCAGGAAAGGCTTGCGCATGCTGCCAAGGATGACTCCTATCTGGCTGCTTTAAAGGAAGTCTACGACAGATTCCAGCGTTACAAAAAAGGCGAGACTTGGTACCGCGGAAGCCATAAAGATGTTGTCGCGTATTTCTCAATGGAATACGGTATGGACGCGTCCCTTCCCATTTATTCAGGCGGTCTTGGAATTCTCTCCGGCGATCATATGAAGACTTCATCAGACTTAGGTCTGCCTCTTGTCGGAATCGGGCTTTTATACAGACAGGGATATTTTAAACAAATGCTGAATGCCGACGGCTTCCAGCAGGAAAGTTATCCCGAGAACGACTGGTACAACATGCCTGTCGAAAAGAAAATCGGCAAGGACGGACAGCCTTTAAAAATTTCCGTGGATTTAGCGGGACGGCAGGCTGTCGCTCAGATATGGGAAGTTAAAGTCGGCAGATCGTCGCTCTATCTTCTTGACACCAATATTGAAGAAAACGCTCAGGATATTCGCAATGTTACAGCCGCGCTTTACGGCGGCGATAAAGAAGTCCGAATGCAGCAGGAAATCCTTTTAGGTATCGGCGGCATCCGCGCTTTACGCGCGTTGGGAATCAATCCTGCGGCAACCCACATGAACGAAGGTCATGCGGCATTCCTCGGGCTTGAACGCATCCGCGAAATTATGGGTGAAAAAGGCTTTACATTCGAAGAAGCGCGCGAAGCGATTTGGCCTACAAATATTTTTACGACGCATACGCCGGTTCCAGCCGGAAACGAACGTTTCGATATTCCGATGATGGAAAAATATTTCCGCACATGGCCCCAGGTTCTCGGTATTTCATGGAAGGATTTCCTCGGGCTTGGCAGGATCGATGTAAACGACGAACGCGAATCATTCTGTTTAACGGTTGTCGCCCTCAAAATGGCGGCTTATGCCAACGGTGTTGCCGCGCTTCACGGCGTTGTTTCGCGTGATATGTGGAAAGGTCTGTGGCCGGGGCTTCCGATTAACGAAGTGCCGATCGGTCACGTTACAAACGGCGTTCATACACGCACATGGATATCTTCGGGAATGTTGGATCTTTTAGATCGATATTTCGGACCGCATTTTGAAGATAAACCTACCGATTTAAAGATCTGGGAACGTATGGATCGAATTTCAGACGAAGAGTTGTGGCGCACTCACGAGCGCCGCCGCGAACGCCTTGTTGCCTTTGTGCGCGACCGCGTGCGCGAACAGTACAAACGTACGGGCGCTATGGAACAGCGTATCCGCCAGGCGGACGACCTTCTTTCCCCTTACGCTTTGACTCTTTGTTTTGCACGCAGATTCGCGACTTACAAACGCGGCAATCTTCTTCTTCGCGATCCCGAACGCCTGCTTCGTTTGGTAAGAGACAACGACCGCCCCGTTCAGTTAATTTTCGCCGGTAAAGCGCATCCGCATGATATGCCCGGTAAAGATTTAATCCGCGATATAATCCACTTTGCCGATAAATACGATGTTTCAAGCCGCATTGTATTCGTAGAAAATTACGATATTAATGTCGCAAAATATTTAACATCCGGCGGAGACGTATGGCTTAACACGCCGCGCCGCCCCATGGAAGCTTCGGGAACCAGCGGTATGAAAGCCGCGATGAACGGCGTTCTTAACTGTTCAATTTTGGACGGCTGGTGGGATGAAGCCTACAATGCCGAAGTCGGCTGGGCGATCGGCCACGGCGAGCAGTATATTGACGAAAGACTTCAAGACGATATAGAAAGCAAAGCTCTGTATGATCTTCTGGAACGCGAAATTGTTCCCATGTTCTACAGCAGAGGCAGAGACGGCTTACCGCGCGAATGGATCAAAAAGATGAAAGACTGCATGATGCAGATCGGACAGTCGATGGCGTCGCACCGTATGTTGATGGATTATTCAAACCAATTCTACTTCCCGGCACTCAAAAACTACCGCCGCTTCAGCAAAGATGATTACGCCGAATCCAAATCGCTTGCCGGATATTTCCACAAACTTCAGCAATCGTGGAACGCTCTAAAGATTCAAAAAATCGAATCCAACGCCAAACCTGTAATGCAGCGCGGTGATATGCTCACCGTCACAGCCTACCTCGAACTTGGCGGCATCAAACCCGATGAGCTGCAGGTAGAACTGTACCATGGCACTGTATCGAATCAAACAACTGAAATTGCCGACGCTAGAAAAACAGAAATGAAATGGATCAAGAGCGAAGGCAATCTGAACCTGTACCAGGTCCGCATCGAATGTGTAGACACAGGAATGCAGGGACACACAGTCAGAATCCTGCCCAAACACGACGCGTTGATTCATCCGTACAGAAGCGGCTTCGTCAAGTGGGCTTAGGCATTAAAACGTAATTTTTATAGTGATAATGGGCGGTGATACCGCCCATTTTTATTTACCTGCTTTTGCAGCTTTCTGGTTTGCTTTTTTATATAGCGACGGTTTCTCTTTAGGTTTTTTAGCTTCGGTTACGTCTTCTTCAAATTCATCAATGAATTTCAGATTTTTATTTTGTAAATCGAAACTGGTTAATGGACAAGTTCCTTTTACACAATGAGGTATGACGCAAAATTTTGACATAAATAACTCTAATGACGATCTTGATAACGCTCTAAAATGCACATCATATAAAAAATCATTAAAGAAATTACTGTCATCATTAATATTTATTTTTAAATAACAATCATTATCTGTTAAATTTAATTTTTTAAGTTCGCATTTTGCGTTGGTACAATATTTTAATATTGAGCATGAGGCAAGCATCATTCTAACAAGATTATAAGAAATTTCTTCGTTAAAGCATTGAATAATATTTTCTTGCTCTTTTGGAACAGTCAGATTTTCATTATTAATTTTTATATGAAACGGTTTTAATACACAGCACCAGTATATAAAACACCCTGCGCGTCGATGTATATATGGGTTAAAAGAATTTATTTTTATACCGAATGTCTCCATACTGCTTAAATGTGTTTTGTAGTTTGGAACTTTCTTTAATATTGCCAAGAGCCTCTTTTGACCGAATACATCTCTTGAGTATTTTATAAGAACTTGTTTTAAAGCAATATAATCAATATATACTTCACATTCATTTAGAAACGGGTTTCTTTGAGAAAGCACTTTATAGTATTCAGTAACATTTTCTGATATACGATCCAGAATTTCATTTATATCTCCGTGTATAAACTCATTCTTTGTATTTAACTTGTAATTATTATCTGCGTCCTTTTTAAAAAGTACATCATTTAATAGTAGAACCGACAAGCTTGTTATCATTTGTATGCCTCTTGATCTAATAAAAATTTCGTACCAGAAATAAATAATAGGAGCGATTTTATAACATTACTTGGTTTTGTAATAACCTAAAACCGCTCCGATAAATTACAGATTGTCATTAATTCCAATTTTAGCGGCTTCTTGTTTTGCTGTCATGGGTATCGAATAAGCGCGGATAGTATTGTCACTCTTAATAGGGTTGTGTTGTTTGTGCGCTTTAATGGAAATTATATTATCCCTGTTATAATCCCCGCATCGTGCGTTGACTGCAGGTTTATCTCTACTTGGGACGTTTTTTTTCTCTTTTTTAACCATTGGGTAACCCCTTATAAACTACGCATAACAAAAAATTCCATTCTTATGGATATAACATATCCTAAACTCACAACGGATGTCAATAATAACATTATTTTTATTTATTGACAATCGATTACGCTTCCATCCGCCTTCATTCATCATATTTTAATAATAAAGTCTAACCCATAATATTTAAAACCGAGTGTTCGATTCCTTCTCTGGCGAAGCCGCGGATGATGATCTGGAATGTGTTTGTCATTTCTTCAATTATAGCGGGTGATGCCCTGATTTCCTGGGGCAGCCGGGATGCTTGTTCCACCATGATGGAAAACAGCGAAAGGAGCAGCCTTGTCGCGGTTGTGGTATCCAGATTGGGGGCGAAGATTCCCTCGGCTTTGCACTCGTCAATTAGCGCTTTTATCGCAAGGAGGATATTATCTATATAAGGCGACCGATCTTCGCTTTCCAGCGAGATGGCTGACATCCATGAATTCATAAAACTGCGCACCTGGAAAACGATGATCATTTCGTTTGACTGTCCGAAAAGTTCAACATAGGCGCGCCATAGATACCTGATTGCCGCCATTCCCTTTAAACCTGTCTGAGGAAAGGTTTTTAAATGTTCGTGGAACAATTTCGCCGCTTCTTCGCAAATTTCCTTTAATAAATCCTCTTTACTGGAAAAATACAGGTAAACAGTCGCCTTGGATATTTCCGCTTTTGAGGCAATACTCTCCATACTGAGATGCTCTACACCCTGCACTAAAATTAATTCCTTTGCGCAGTTAAGGATCGCCGTTCTGCGTTCTGCTTTTTCTCTTTCTCTACGTTCAGATATTCCCATAATAGTAACATTTTAGACTATTTTTAAATTTTGTCAAGCTTTTATCTACCATTGTACTATATTACTGTGTTTATAGTATTTTTATACACAATCTTAATTTTAGTCATATATTAGATAAATTTTCATAAATATTTAATTTATGTATTGACAAAGCCCTTATATCTAGACATATTTATATTAGGATGTCTTAAATATTAATTTCTTGTTTTTATCTAGGGGGTATAACGTAGATGAGTAAGAGTCTAATTATTCGGTCGATTATTGTTGTCTGTATGATTTTTTCATTAATCACAGGGTGCAGAGATCCGGGTGGCGGTCTTTCATCCGGTAATACCGAATCAACCACAACAGAAACGCCGAACAACAACCCTGATAATCCCGTTCACCCCCCAATTATAAATCCCGATGACGACTTAAATTTCGGCAATGTTGATGAACCCTTACCGCCGCCGGATGAAACGATAAACGAACCTCCGGCAGAAAATCCTGATAACGAACCCGCAGGCGTTATTAAATATAATTTTGTCAGCCCTCAGGATGAAAATATTACCCTTGGCGAAGCGCAAACGCTTAGCTGGGCTGCTAATGACAGTTTAATAATCAATGTAAAAGAAGAGTTTGACAGTTATCAATGGTATGTTGACGGCGCAATAACAGGAGAAACCGGAAATTCAATTACTTTGAATGCAAGAGATTTTTCCAGCGGCGCTCATATCGTTACTTTAAAAGTATTTAAAGGTAGTACTCCGTATACCAAAACAATAAAATTTACCGTTAATTAAAAGGAAGGAAGAAAAGTGAAGAAGGCTTTTATATTAGTTGCATGTTTCATAATTTTGGCTCTGGCTGTGTCTTGTGACGGTCCGTTAATGGAATCAATTACAGGTTTAAAATCTGCAGACAGCAGTGTGTTAATCCGCCTGGCAGGCACTGACGGGCGCACTGTTATGCCGGTTGAACCGCAGTTCAGCAGTTTTGAATTGACTCTTATAAATGGAGATAATGAATTAACGCCCGACGCTTCGGATATTAACGGCGCCGGAGTAACAGTAAATGTTACCGAAGGAACATGGACGATAATACTAAAAGGTTATCAGATAATTAACGGTAAAAGCCTGCTTGCCGCGCAAGGACATGAAACGCTTAATGTAACTGCTGACAGAAATAAATATACTGTTTCCATAACGCTGGAACCAATCGCGATAGACGGCTCTGTTGACAACGGTTTATTTAGTTTTAATATAACACTGCCTGAGGGTGTAGATTCGGCTATCCTCAATATAGACTGTGAATCTTTCGATCTGCTGAACAGCGTTACCGGTTCGATTTCTTTAGCTCCCGGATATTACGACTTGAGTGTGTTTCTTGCAAAGAATGGCCAGTCTGCCGGAATATTTGAATCTGTACATATTTATTCAGGTCTCGAAAGCCCTGCTAATCTGGATTTAAGCTACATCATTTTTACCGATAAAGTTTATCTCGCAGGTCAGTTAGGCGGCATCAGAATTGGTACGATAGTAATTACGAATGAAGACGGAAATATTATTAAAACTATTCAACTTAACAGTAGCGCTGAGAAACGCAGTGATTTATGGCTGGCTGATATTCCCTCTGTAAACATCGGAGAGAAAATATTCATCGCTTTGGAATTTAACGGTGAAACAGCGGTAACAGAAATTTCCGAATTAGCGGCAAATGGAAACACTGATATTGATTTAACGCTGGCTCCTGCAAGCGCGAAATACATTGACCTTGCCGGCTGGTATTCAGAAAAAAATACAAACGGAATTGAAATCGAATTTGGTTTTGATGTTACTGTCAATTTTATCAGGGTAAAAAATAATTCAAGTATAGAAAACATCATTCTCCCGAACGTAGTAACCGCGAAAGGGTTTAAAGCAAGCGATTACGCAAGCGGTTCTGTTACAGGTTTTGAACTTTATAATGCCGCGGATCGAAGCGGTTTAATTACCGCTATTGACGCGGCGCAGGTTGAATGTGATTCTGCGATAATTTCCGTTAACGGCAAAGAGTATAAATCTTCTACATTATGGGTAACGTCAGCGGAAAAGGCGGCGTATCAGAACGCTATTAACGATGCAATAACCGCGAAATACAATCCTGTTTTGACAGACGCTGAGATCTCCGGCGCGGAAGCTGTTTTAGCCGCCGCCGCCGCCGTTTTTGAAAATGCGAAAAAACCGGGCGCTTATAAAGTTGACAAATCGCCGTTGGAACAGGCAATCGCAAACGCGAACGCGAAAATGACCGGCGTAATAAAAGCCGCTAACGGTTCAACTACTTTAAATACAGCGTTATGGGCTTCATTCGAAATGTTCGCCGCTTTGGAAACCGCTGTCGCGAACGCGCAGGCGTATGTCAATTCCGCAGATAATAACGAAGACGATCAGAGTGTTGTAACCGCAGAAACAGCGGCTCTTAACAGCGCAACCGCGGCTTTTGTTCCGCAGAATGGTTCGCTGATTGAAACAGTCTTCGGCTTTAGCTATACATTTAACGGACCTCAGGACGAAACCATCACTCTTGCTATGGCGAATGCGGTAATTAGCTGGGTTAAAGGCGACAAGCTGACAGTAAATGTTGCGCAAGCGTTTGACAGTTATCAGTGGTATGTTGACGGAAAGGCAATTGCCGGCGCGACAGGAAATTCCATTACATTGAACGCGCGAGACTATTCTGTTACCACTCATAATTTAACACTTCGTGTTACAAAGAACGGCGCTCCGTATACCAAAACACTGACATTCAAGGTTGAATAAGGAAGAAAGGAAGGGAAGATGAAAGTAATGAGAAATATATCCACAATAAGTATATGTTTCGTAATCTTAACCCTGGCTGTTGCTTGCGATAGTCCGTTAATGGATATTTCAGGTTCTGGTTCTTCCAGCAGCAGTGTTTTAATCCGGTTAGCCGGTTCAAATGGGCGTACTGTAATGCCGGCGGAACCTGTATTCAGCCGTTACGAATTGTCTATTCAAAAAGGAGCCGAGGTTATAACAGCAGACGCTGATAGAGTTACCGGCGAAGGCGTTACGGTTGTACTTTCAGAAGGAACATGGATGATAACGCTTAATGCGTATCAGAACATTAACGGTAAAAACTATCTTGCCGCGAAAGGAACGTATCAGCTTTCTGTTAATTCAAGTCAGACTTCGTACACCGTTGTGATGGAATTAAACCCGATAGCGATAGAAGACGCGGCTGTTGACAATGGTATTTTTAGTTTTAATTTCACCATTCCGTTTGACGCCGGTACCGCTGTCCTCAGTCTGAAAAACAATAACGGTAATCTCATTGAAGAAATCAATTTAATTTCAACCGGATCAGGATCAAAAGAACTCGCTCCCGGCTATTATGACATGAGCGTTATTCTAACCAGAGACGATCAGTATGCGGGAATGTTTGAATCAGTTCATATATATTCAGGTCTTGAAAGCCCCGCAGTCTTTAATATCAGCGATATTACGTTTGCGGAAAAAATATATCTCGCGGGTTCATTGGGCGGCATCAGGATTGGAACTGTAAAAGTAACATTCGATGAAGCGGGAACAGACATTTTAAAAATGACAGAACTTGAACGCGATACAGTCAAGCGCGGAGATTTCTGGTTTATCGATATTCCCGCTGTCAACATCGGCAGGAAAGTTTACGTTATTTTAGAATTTTACGGACAGGCTGTTAAAAAAGAAATTCCCTTTTTGGATGCAAAAGGAAGCGCGGAAATTGATTTGAATTTGTATCCCGCGAGCGTTAAATATATCAATCTTGCGGACTGGTATTCCACATTAACAACAAGTGAATTGGATATAACAGCGGACTTTGGTTTTGATATTACCGCTAATTTTTTCAGGCTGACATTTAATGACGGCTCTAACTATATTAAATTTTTACCGCAGGCTGTAACCGCGACAAAATTTAAAGCAAGCGATTTCACCGCCGTTTCTCTTCCAATCACCGGATTTGAAATTTTCAACGCGGCGGATCGCAGCGGATTAATTAACGCGATTGAGGAAGCTCAAACAATTTCTAATACTTTTCGCTGGTTTACAACAGCAGAATATACCGGATTAAATGACGCGATTATAACAGCACAGAATGTATATCCCGATCCTTTATTAACAGATGACCAAATAAACTCTGTAACAGCAGCTCTTAATGACATAAAAGGATTATTCAGCTCCGGCAGAGATGCTGTATGGCTTAGTTCGGGTTATTCTTACTCTACAATTACCGTAAACTGGAAAGAAGCGAATACAGCGAATGTATACAGGCTTATCTATAAGTATGCAAATGAATGGGATTGGACTGATGTAAAATGGGATAACGCCGACACATTCAATCGTGACGGGGATAATTATTCATGGACATTCAGACCAAGAGGTTATAATGAAATCGCCAACTCCGGCAAAGTTTTACAAGCAGCGGTTCTTGCGGTTCATACCTTTGATGACGGAAATATTGAATACCTTACTTCTAACATAGTTGAAAAACGTCTTGTAGGTCCTTCGGAACTTAATATAAATGCGACCATGGCTTCATTTGCGGATTCTATTAATGTTTCATGGAATGCGGTAGACGGCGCGAACGGCTACTATGTATCAAGACGTCAGTTCGGCGCAAACAATAATACTCCCACAGGCGCTGAGAAAATGTATTTTGTTACTTCTAATTCTGTTGCTACCGTATCCGCTGATACTGTTAATACATCTGTTTCAACCTCTAATACAGAAAGCCGTTTTACATTACATGACGCTTATCTTACGGATGATGTAGAAGAAGAATCATTCAGTTACCACTACCACTATCTTGTAATTCCTGTAATCAATGCAGGCGACTTTATGGAATACGATAATTATTCTTATACCTTACAAGAAAACGGAGAAGCGATAACTTATGTTAACGCTGTTTCTCTTGAACAAAAAGGCTTTGCAATCGGTTTTGCGCGTAACGTGACTGCCACCAAGGGAACATACGCCTCATCAGGGAATATCAATGACGGAATACTTATTACATGGGATAAACCTTTACACCTTGGAGACGCCGGTCTTCAATATATGATTTACCGAAGAGCGTATAACAGTAATACATGGGAAGTATTCGGACCTACAGGCGCACTGTTCCATGTTGATAGGCCTGCAGCAGGTATCCCGTATGAATACGCTATCGGTATAAATTACCATGCAAGTAACGGCGATATTTACGGCCCTTCACAGCCTCATGCTTCCCCACGTTTTATGCAAAGTGAAATGAAGAGGACAGACAGCAAAGGCAGATTATATATCCAGGGATATATACAGGATTTTGTTAAAGTTCAAGGCGTTAGCCGTCATGCGATACAGGTAGGAAACCATTTTGCGGAAGATGTAACTGTAAATATTCCTTCAGGTTATAACTGGGGTTTTGACGGTTACACAGTCTACCTGATGAACAAAGAGTATAACAGCGGCAACTGGACAGAACTTTTTGATACTGCCGCAAGCAATTCCGGCGACACACAGGTTATCCGTGTTGTAAATAATGACAATAATATTTTAAAAATACAGAGGGACTACAGGCATTACTTTAAAGTACGCAGTTATATAATGAACGGCGGAACAAAAATTTATTGCCCTGATCCGTCTTATACATGGTCTAACGGTGCGGAGAATGATTACGTCAAGTGGGGAGCGCGTCAGATAAGCGCGGATGAATTCGCAGTGATTACATCTTTAAGTCTTGGAACAGGAATGAACAAGAGGGGTGAGAATAATGTAACTCTTTCAGAATCCAATGTCGGATATAACAGAGATATTAAATACAATAATTCCAGACCGCATGTTGTTACAGTTAACGGAACATTACATGGTTATTGCGGCGCAACTGCGAAAACGCCTATCCAGTACGGAGCTTACTGTAATGGAGCATTTGGAGAGTTGTCAGGCGCGAAAGACCAGCTCAGTACGCTTACAATTACCGGTCCTTCAGATGTTAACGGAATGTATTCAGGTACTGTAAAAATTCTACGGCTTGGTTCAGGCAGCGGCGTTGGTCCGTATAAAGTAACTTACAATGGGTTAACTGATCACGGTGTTGAAGCAAAACATTACCGTAATTGTTTTACTTTTAATCAAACAGTGAATAACTACAAGGATACCGGTTACTTGAACTGGAATCCAAGTTCAGGATGGAATTAAGTCATGAACAACAAACCCCGGCGCTTGCGCTGTTTAAAAAGTGTTTTACTCATAACGCTGGGGATTTTGGTCTTTGCTTCATGCACTGCTCCATCTCCATTATACGGTTCGTGGGCGGATAATAAAGGTAACTCGTTTACCTTTGTTGATGATGGTACATTTAGCGCGAGAATATACAGCGCCGGCATACTTAAAAATTATGACGGAGATTACACTTTGCTGATGAATGTTATTACATTGGATTGCAAAAGTGAAGAATTGCGCATTGTTACAGAATGGGATATTAGGGGGAATATTTTATATCTTGATTGGACGTCGGCAGAAGGTCAGTCTATGTCATTGTCGCTGTACAAGATATCGAATTAATGGAAGGTTATGTAGTGAGGTTGGCTGTATTGACAATTACCGCGGTTTTCATATTTTTTGGAACCCCTGTATTTGCCCAATCGTCCGATGGACAGTTAGATGATCCTTATTATGATCCGGACATCGAAATAATTGACGGATCAAATAATGATACGAAAAAATTGTATGTGACATTTAGTTATGGAGCAACTTTTTCGTGGCTTACGCGGATAATAGATCAGACTTCGCGGAATCGAAGCAATTTTGTTTTAAAGGATTTTTTTCCGGGTGTGTATTTTACAACCGAGCTGCAAAACCCAAAGCGTATTACTCCGGAAATCAGGCTTGCGGCATATTATCCTTTAGTTTCTACTTTTAATGATATGCCGCAAAAACCGAAGCTTCCTTTGCATTACGCTGTAGATTTTTTTGCAGGAGCACGGTTTGGATTTAAGTGGAGTTTTTTTAGTTTAGCTCCGGGGCTTGGACTGCATTTTCTTTTTCTTAACAGCGAGCGCTGGAATTATATAAACTTGGGCGTTGGCGCCGTTATCGGAGTTGAATTTGCCATTAGTCCAAAGTTAAGTTTACTGCTTAACGGAATGGCGTCTTTTGATAACGGCAATCTTGGCGGAAACCGGCTGATGGAGCCGTTTAATATTACGTACCAGTATCAGGCTAATATCGGCGTGCGGTACAGTAAAAAGAAGCGAAATACTTCGGTATTATTTATACCGAAAAAAGAAAGGGTTTATGAAACGTTCGATCGTTAATACCAGGAGGATTGAAATGAAGAAAAGATTTTTAACTGCCGGAGCGGCGGCTATCACAATAATCGCGGTTATGACCGTAGCGGTGTTTTTTTCGTCATGTGAAGATCCGCTTTTATATTCGCCTTATATTCCCGGAAATGAAGAAACAATTACAGGAAACAGCGCGCCTTCCAATGTAACCGCGAGTCATGGCGATAAACGCAGTATAACTGTTTCATGGGCGCCTGTGCATAATGCGGAATATTACTACATTTACAAAGCGGACAGTCCGCTTGATGCGTTTGAACGCTGCGCCGAGACCCAATCCGTTTCTTATACATTTTCTGTAGCGCCGGGTAGCACCATTTATTACCGTGTCAGCGCTTTTTTAAATAACGGCAGCGGCGAGACAGGTAAAAGTAATTATGTTATTGGAACGAGTCTTGCTCAACCGATTATAAGCGACATTACCGATATTTCCGAGGATAAGGCGGAAGTTACATGGTATATGGAAAATGTAAAAGACAGCACATATAAAGAAAATTTATTATATATCATTTATTGTTTTAACGGTAATTCAGAGATTGCGCAGTTATTGTTTGAGGCTTCTTCTCTTTCAGAAAATCGCGCTGTTTTTACGGGGCTTAACGCTAACACAAAATATGAATATCAGGTTGAAGCGTATTTACGCACCAATCAGGACGCAAGCGAAAAAAGCGATAAAATGGACGCGGCAACCGCGCGCCGTTTCAGACCCGGACCTCCTTTACATTTAATTGCTTCGCATGGAACATCTGCAAATGAAATTAAACTTACATTTACACTTCCCGACATGGTAGATATCGCTTTAGGCGAAAATATGTATGATCCAAAACCTTTATATTTTACTGTTTCCAAACGTCTGTACAGTGATAACCACAGTAATGAATATCAGACTGTATGCGCTTATTACGGGACAAACCCCGCTAACGCTGTCGGTAAAACAGGCGGAAAAACATTCAGTGAAAATAAATATTCACCCGGCGAAATTATTACATGGACAGACAGCGGCGCCAGCGTAAGACGCGGTATCGAATATGAATACCGAGTTCAATCTTATGTAGATAATACAAGTAAAATAATCACCTCCGACTCTTCGCGTTCAACAACAACAGGCTGGGCGATGAGCGGCGGCGAAGTATCTTACGGCACAACAGTTTACAATTTAAATTATGAAGGAACTCTTTATAATTCCGCTGAGTTGCCTGTCAGCTTTAATTTTGATCCTAAAAACATTCCCTATGAATATACTGTTAGGATTATTGTTGAACCTATCGGAGACGGCGATCCGCTTGAACCGTCCGGCAATTTTACAGTTGAAAGGAAGTATTATGATTATGATGAGGTAAAAGATTATTTGATTAAAATGGAGGATCTTACCGTAAAAAGTTCTTCTGCTAATCTAGGGCGCGGCACATATTCTGTCGAAATGACAGTCGGTATTCCTTTTGAACAATCGCCTATTTCTGTTTTTAAAGCTCTTGGCAAAAAAGATATTTCTGAAAATACCAAACCCATTGTTGTTAATAATTTTTCTGTTCAGGACGGATATAAAGATAAATTTGTCCTTATCTGGGATAATTATCCTAATATAAAATATCTTATTCAGGAATCCGATAACGGAACATCCTGGCCGGCGGATACAGTGGGAATTGTAATTAACTCTAATCCGTCTGACGATGAAGACGCTGAACCTACTGCAAGTTTTTCTTATGAAGTTAAAGGACAGTCACATGGTATTACAAAATATTTCAGAATAAGACCGGCTCGTACTATCGGCGGCGATAAATGGGGGCAATGGGTATATACTTCAAAATCTTCCGAAACGCTTGGAGTGCCGGTGTTATCGGTATTACAGGAATCGTCATACAGCAATATTACTCCGATATGGACTGATACTCAAAAAGCCGACACTTATCGCATTAAATACAGATATACCGCAGACGGCGTAAGCGCTCCGTATAAAACCGCGGCGGAAAAAAATTCAAATGAACTTTCGCTTGACGCGAATAATGATTTTAGATTTACATTCAAACCTGATGGATATAACGATGTGTCTAAAGCCGGAAATGAAATACAAATTCTTGTAGAAGCCTTAAACAAAGGTTTGCAGGAAAAAACAGGCGGCAGTGAAATAATGACATCATCAAATGAAGATATTAAAACCAAACTTGTCGGTCCCGCGAATCTTGATCCTAAAGCAGCGAAAGCGGTTTCTACGCAGGAAATTGATATTTCATGGAACAGTATTCCCGGCGCGGGCGGTTATTATGTATTCAGGCGCCAGTTCAATATGAATAACACAACGGAAGACGGGACAGAGTCCGTTGTATATTATATCCCCTCTTTAACAAGCGATATTAAAGTAACCGGAAAAAATTTGACAATGGACGCGTCAAATTCCAAAGCAGACACTCAAACGGTTAAAGCTGCGGCTTCTTTCGCGAATTCACGCTACACATTAAAAGATATTTATATGTCCGATAATGAATATGACAACGCGTATAGAAATCACGCGCAGGCATATCGTGATCAACAAAACAATATGGTACAGGGTTTCTCATACCGGTATTTTATTGTTCCCGTGATTAGCAGAGCCGGTGCTGTCGATCCTTTGAATGTGATTGAATTTTCTTATAATAGAGACGGCTCGAACAAGCACACTTCTATTATTTCTTATAAAATTGATGAAAACGGATCAGGCATAATAACTTATTCAGGCGCCGCCGAACTTGAGCAGGAAGGTTTCTTAATCGGCTTTGGGCAGAATGTTACCGCTACTAAGGGAACCTTTGTGACATCGGGTAATATAAATGATGGTATACAGATTTCATGGAACCCGCCGCCCCGTCTTTCTACTGTTTCCGGTTTTGTTCCAAAATATACGGTATACCGCAGAACATCAGGCAGCAGTTCATGGTCTCCTGTTATAAGCGTAGATAGTAACGTTTATATTGATACTCCAAGCCGCGGCGTTGCGTATGAATATCTTGTCGGTATCAGTAACGCTGGTAACGGCAGCGCTTCACAGCCGCAGTCTTACGCCCGGTTTATCGATTTTTGTTCAAAACAGCGCAGTCAAAGAAACAGTCCGGATATGCTCGGCTATATGCTTGATCTGGTAAAAATGGAAAGTGTCAGCCGGAACGAGCAGACTGTAGGAAGCAATTTTGCCGAAGAAGTAAAATGGTACAGCAATGATATCAGTAATTCTTACAATACCGGTAATTTTACATGGAGCATAGACGGCTACGATGTGTTTGTTATGAACAGAAATATTAACGCTAATTGGCATCATATCGTTAATGTTACAAATATTCCAAACCAGATTAATCAAAGCATTAAAGTAACCAATGTACAGGGTGAAGGTACATTACAAGGCGGCTTGTTAAAAGTTATGCGCGATTATAAACATTTCTTTAAAGTGCGCAGTTATGTCTTAAAAGACGGTGAGAAAATTTATGGACCCGATCCCTCATGGACATATCAATACAGATGGGGGACAAATTCCGCCGCTCATATTACCGCTTCGGCTCAAATGGAGAACGACTACGTAAAATGGGGCGCTCGGCAGATTACCGCAGATGAATTTATCAAAATAAGCACGTTGTATATGGCAAGAGGATTGGACAGGGCTAACGGAACCGCGTGGAATACCGGATACTTTGGCACCAGATGGGGAAGCGCGAGCGGTACTTACGGAGGTTCAGGACGCACCGGCGCTAGTTCAAATTTCGGCGTTACCAGTTGGGATCTCACTTTTGAAAATTATAAAGATGATTATTGGACAAGAGCCGGAGACTGCATGACATTTATTACTATTAACGGAGTGTTGTGGGCAGGTACAGACGCGACGAATCAATATCCGCATACGTACGGAGATAAAGGTTGGATTAATATTATTGGTCCGTGGGATACTCCTAACTTGTACAGCGGAAGAATAATCGTAGGAACTCAGGGTGATACCGATCTTAAATGGAACGGAAATTTAAGCGGTTCTACCATTAGAAGCAGAATAGCGGTGGAATACCCGTCAGGGACTGCGCGGCAAAATATTCCGTACAGGGGAGAAGATACGCCGTTGCCGTTCAAGGGACAGAGCAATAATCGTCATGAACAAGACGCATGGAAATAAATTATGTTGAAATTATCTCTGCGCAGCGCATCAGTTATCATTCTTCTCATGTTCTTTGCCTCCTGCGCGGATATGTTTCAAGATAAAATTCCCTATTCAGGGAGCGAGCCTTCTTCTCTTGACGATCTGTTCAGAACCGCCGAGAAAATTGAGAAACTCCAGTCTCCTGAACAGTTTTATATCGCTCCTTATTTTTCATCTTCGGAAATCCGCCTGACATGGACTGCTGTTTACGGCGCGGCGTACTACATGGTTGAGCGTTCTGTCGCTGAGCCGATTCCCGAATCTAATCCGCTTAGCTGGGCGGACCCGGATGAAAATGATTATGAGCCTTTGGAGCGTTTTGTTTATAACATTTCTTATACGGATCAAATTTTAAGAAACCCGTCGCTGGATTCAACTGAATATAATAATAAATATTTTTACCGTATTTCCGCTTATAACACAGCGATGAAATATGAAGAAAGCGAACCGACTGTGCCGCAATCCGCAATGTTATTCCGCGCGCCTGTTAATACAAGAGCTACAGGCGGCTCTTCTGTAGAACACATTGAATTTCGATGGGAAAGATCGGAAGGTGCCGAATCTTATGAAGTTTGGCGCAGCGATTTTCCCAACGGAGCTTCCGCCACTTTATTGGCTATTGTTTTGGGAAACCAACACTGGTATCAGAATAAAGTCAGCGTAGACGAGCAGGGTAAAGATTTTTATTACATTGTAAGCGGGAAAAACAGGTTTGGAAATACAAGCCTTCAAACAAGACCTGCGTATGGATATGCCCGTGTTTTCGGCGCTCCCGATAAACCTGAAGAAGTAAGGCTTCAATCCAACTCAGGAAGAGGGCACTCAACAAGCGAGATAAAAATTGAATGGGATCCCGCCGATGAACCGGAAGCGTATTACGCGGTGTTCCGTTTCAGTTCTGTCGATTCATCTCTTACAAGGCTGACCGAAAAAACTGAAGCTACAAAATGGGACGATAAAGTCGGTTTAAAACCGGGCATTTATTATTATTACCGTGTTCAGGCGATTGTTGATGACATCGCCTCCGGTAAAGCATTAAAAAGCCAAATTTCCGATAACGATCCTGAAGCATTTATTTTAAGCGCTCCCGATACAGTGGTTGCGGAAAAAAACTCTGATAATTCTGTTACCATAAAATGGCTGCCTCCTATTGGAAATGAAAACGATCGCACGCAATACACATACAAAATTTATTCTGATTCCAGTATGACGGGAAATTTTACATCACAGATTGCAAGCGGGATCAGTCCGATTACCGATGCGCAGGGATTTATATCAGAACGTATTGCAAGCGTTCCGCCGGGTCATACTTTCTTCAGAGTATCCACCGTTGCTGTAAAAGGTCTAATAATAGAAAGCGAAAAAAGCATGGTTGTTTCTCCCGCTCCCTCGGCGGCGGTTATTGTAGATGTAAGCACGCGGGAGTTTATTCAAAACACTTCCGCGAATTCCAGCGGAATATATCCTGTGCGCATAACATGGAAAAAACCGGAAGGCGATACACCCATGTTTTATAATATACAGAGATCAACAAGAGCCGGAGCAGGCTATTCCAAAATCAATGAAGTTTCATTGGGTGCGTATGGTCCATGGATTCCAAATGTTTACTCTTACGACAGCTCTACAGAAATCTATACCTACATGGACAGAAACGATTCTGCAAGGGTCGCAAGAAAATATTATTACCGCGTTATGAGCCTTAACCAGCTTGAGCAGGGGAATTTCCCTTCTGATGAAAAACCCGGCTGGGGCGCGTTAACTCATGAACAGTGGATTGCCGAATTTAATAAAACTTATTCTTCAGCAATTTATAAATTAACCCTTATGCATAAATCATCCGATATGGATAAACTCGGCACGGAAACAAAATACGGCACAATCAGCGGTCAAATATATTACAACGCTAGAGTAGCCGGGCTTGGAGGGGATATTACCGTTCAGCAGACTAATTATGCAGATTTCTATATCGAAAACGATCCTGCAAACGGCGTGTATTTTACCTTGAACGGTAATTCAGGCAGTGAGGCGAATATGAGCGGCAACGGTAAAATGAAGAATGAAACAATTACTGCTACCGGAATGTATCCGGGGCAGATATATCATGGAAATGTTCAACTTACAGGCGGAAGAGTATCCGGCGGAACATACGGCGTTACCCCGGACGGTTTCCCGCGTAAAGAATTAGCGGCAACTGTGTATGGATATGCAGCCGGAAAATAAGTTTAATCTGTATGTTTAATTTTTTTAGGCGTTTATGCTCAACGTCAGTTATTATTTTTCTTGTGTTATCTCCTGTATTCGCCGATGAAGTCAATTCGGATAAAGCGGCGTTAATTTTAGACGCGAGCCGCCATGCTTTTATTCAGAACGAAGCGGCGAATTCAAACGAAGTATATCCGGTACGCATAACATGGAAGAAGCCGGATAACGATACTCCCGCGTTCTACCATATACAGCGCTCTACAAGAACCGGAACCGGTTTTACCCAAATTAACGAAACTGCCTTGCCCGCAAACGGTCCTTTTACCGATGTTTATTCATATAACGAAGCCGCCGGAATTTATTCTTATATCGACAGAAATAAAACGGCGTCGGCAGGTATAAAATACTATTACCGCGTACTGAGCCTTAACAGGCAGGGGCAAGGTAATATTCCGTCAAGTGAGAGAATCGGATGGGGCGCGTTAACGCATGAACGTTTTTTTTACGAATTTAACAAATCCTATGCTTCAGCGATTTATAAGCTAACTTATATGCATAAGAGAGGAAATTTAAGGAAACTCGGCGAAGAAACGAACTACGGCGCAATAAGCGGTCAAATTTACTATAAAGCCCGTGTTGTCGGGCTCCACGGAGACATTACGGTTACGACAACAAATTACGCCGATTATTACATAGAAAATGATCCCGCAAAAGGCCCGTATTTTATCTTAAACGGCGATTCAGGCAGTATGGCGAATATGGCTACAAACGGAAGCATGAAACCTGTAACAATAACCTGCTCCGGGATGTACCCGGGAACGGTATACCATGGAAATGTTGAAATTAAAAACAGCGTTGTAGCCGGCGGTACTTACGGCGTGACACCGGACGGTTTCCCGCGTAAGGAACTATCCTGGACATTGGGATATTTTAACCAGATACCATTACCGGCTTACTTACAAGAATAATTCACCTTTTTAGCTATTTTTAGTTTTATTTAACCATTTTGTACAATTTTCTCAGGTGACTGACACCATTTATATAATATTATTAAATTATGTTGTATATTAATAAGGTGACTGTCACCTTAAAACTCGTCATAATCTATACAAAAATTTAAAAAAATTCAGAATTTGTATTGATCTTGTTTATGAATTTAATCATAATATTTATAGACTATTAAATTTATAAAAAATTTGAAATTTATAGGAGATATATAAACATGAAAAATGATCTAATTAGTCGTCTTTTTCCGTTATTTGTAGCGTTTTTATTTCTTTTCATTTTCGCAGGGTGCGGCGAGGAACCTACAGAGGAAGACAAAACAGTCAGCAGTATTACACTTTTTAACATTCCCGAATATATTGTAGTTGATAATCCGGTGCGTAGTGAGACTCATCCTTACTACCACGAAAATACTAATAAAAAATCCGAGCCTTTCAGCGTCTACATAAATGTTTCAAACAATATGGATCACACGGATAAGGAAGGAAATCTTCTTTTACCGGAAGCAAAAGGATACGCCCAATTCAAGGATGCTGTTTTTGATGAAACTACCAGGACTTATTCAATAACCGTAAATTTTATGGATCCTAACCCCGGTTTTGGTATGCCTCCTTATAATTGGAGAGATAAACAATGGAAAGGAACCGCGAATTATTTTTCCGTTTCAATAAGCCCTTATGACATTACCGAGTTCGGACTCGACGAAGTGTGGGTAAGGGGAGGCCTTACCCTCAACAAAGGAAAAGAATCTTATGACTGGACCAAATTAATCGATTTTCGTAATACAAACACAATCGATTATACCTATCAAGCGGATGAATTATATAAATTGATTGTTAGCGCGGATAGGAATATAAAATCGGGAACCCGTCCTTATCATTACGGTTATCCGCACGGCGGTGATACAGAAGTCGCATGTCCCGGTCATGAGGATAACGGCTGTAATAAATATTCAACACTCGGTAAACCGTGTACTCACAATACAACACATGCGGAATATTACTGCTATCCTCACTTCCCGGACTACAAACAATTCAGCTATGACGATTATTATAAAAACGGTAAATATACCGGAGCATATGTGCTTAATTAGCGTAAAAATTACCTGTCAGGTAAAGAAATATTTTAAGGAGAAGAAGATGAAAAAGAATTTGGTGTTATGCGCGTTTCTAATCGTTGCAGCTCTTGTGTTCTTCGGGTGTAAAGATCCTGAAGTGAATCTTTTAGAGCAAGGTCCGTCTACAATTGGATGGATTGTTGAAAAAATTGAAAATATTGAGATACAAAGTATCGATGAAGGATTTTCTTACAGCTTTGACGCGACTAAGCCTCCTGCAAAAGAATATTTCTTGTATTACATCGAAGGCCGTTATGATGATAATAAAAATTACAGAGACTATATAGTTAGTAACGGTACCCGGGTAAGTATTGACAGAACCGCAAGAAAAGGTACGGTTACAGGACTTAAAGCAGCAACAACTTACAGCGTTGTTATTACAGCAACACATGACGATATTGCCAATGATTTAATTTCTGAGGTAAAGCATGTTTCTGTCGGTTATACAAGCTGGATAAAAGGATTTGATGATTTAGTGATTACATCAGGGAATTACGGTAAAATATCTTATTCATTCAGCGAGACAGAACCTGTCGCCGATAAGTACACTATTTATTTTAGAGACAGCGATAGCATATCTGGTTACGAATTGATAAATAACGGTTTATATGAAGAAATTGAATATACCGCCGGTACGCTTGAAGCTGATTTTACTCCATATACGAATTACAGTTTTATTGTTGTCGCTGAATACAACGGAATTGATAATGATTTAAAATCAGATGTTATAATATATTTTACCGAATTCGATTGGGATAAAGGATTGGATGATTTTGTAATATTCAATGGAGATAATCATGATGAGTTACTATATAGTTTCACCCATACTGTTCCTCAGGCGCATAGTTATACTCTGTATTATCTCGAAGAAGAGACCCATGATGCTGATAAAATAATTAATGAAGGAAGTCATATTAAGATAACGGATATGAATTCTTTATCCGGGGAAATATCAATATTAAAGCTTAAACACATGCATAGTTTTGTTCTTGTCGCCGAACATGATATATTAGGTATCCATAAGTCTACGGTAATTCACAGCGCTACTAAATATACTAACTGGATTAAAGAAATTGAAAACTTTATTATAGACAAATCTACTTTTTTCCAATTTGGATATTCATTTGCTGAAACAAATCCTGCCGCGGATACTTATACTTTGTATTATTATGAAGGCTCAACAGATAATGCGTCTGTAATAATTAATGACGGTACGTCTGTGAAGGTTGGTAACACATTAACCGGAACTGTAAAAGGTCTTAAGGGACAAAAAGATTACAGCATTGTAGTTGTTGCAAAACATGAAGATCTGAATGATTTAATCTCATCTGTGGGAACTGTTAAATTTGATTGGGAAGGTTATGCAAATTTTAATGCATACGCAAGTGATAATGAAATAATTTATTCATTTAATGATACAGAACCTGCGGCGGACAGCTATACTTTGTATTATTATAAAGGCAGAACACCTGATCCGTCATGGATAATGGAACACGGTATTTCTAAAACAGTAGAACCTACATCATCAGGAAAAATATCTGATGAATTAGAAGAGACACTGTACAGTGTTATGCTTGTTGCCGAATATGAAGGGTTTGCTCCTCTGATTTCTGATATTAAATATCCTAATTTATATAAAGGAGAAATAAATTTAAGTGTAACGGCAGGTGTAAATGCTAACGGTGAATTAACCTACAAATTCAGCCATTCTAATCCTCAGGCGGATAGTTATAAATTGTATTATTTACAAGGTACAGCTAATGATGCTGATACAGTGATAAATACCGGCACCGGAATAACAGTTCAACCGACTCAAGACGGAGTTATCCAGGGAAAACAAAAAGGAGGGCAATACCGGTTTGTCCTTGTCGCTGAATCTGATTTGTTTGGCGAAGTCGCATCATCTGTAGCAAGCGCCAATATCCAGTGGGTAACAACCGCCGCTCAGTTAAATACAAACTTTGTTCATTCTTATGTCGCCGCTGAAGCTGTGATGAGTTACTCCTTTGATCATACAACTCCTCCCGCGGACAGTTATTGGATTTACTATCTTAATAATAATACCAGCGCCAATTCTGCATCTGTAGTAAGTAATACTGCTACTGTTAAAGTTGAAGTAACTCCGACACAGACAGGAAAAATTAAACTCGGCTCGGGAAATAACAGGGTTATACTTGTCGCCAGATACGATGGGCTCTCTGATTTAGTAGACGGAACGGCGGCTACTGTTAATTTCGCATGGACAACAACATTACCTGCGGCAAGCTTTAACACGCCTACAGTCAGCGCAACTGAATTTGGTCAGGTAACATATACTCTTACCGCTACAAATCCGCCTGCGGATAGTTACACAATGTATTATTTAAAATCTTCCAGCAGCGTGACTGTTGCAAATATTAAAGCCAATGCGGCGACGGTGCAAAGATCTGTGACACCGGGAACAGAAACCATATCCATTCTTGACGGCGGAACATACTATGTTTTTGTTGAAGCAAAAAAAGAAGGGCTTGCAGATACACAGTCAACAGTACGTAATTTTAATACAATAACGGCGGCGGAAACTGTAATCACACAAATAAATAACTTACCTGTTGTCAGTCAGCGCAGTCATGTAGCATTGGTTACGGCTGCTCGCACGGCATTCAGCGGATTGCTTGACGGGATGAAACCCTATGTAAGCAATGTAGATAAACTCATCGCCGCTGAACAGAGAATCATCGAACTTGAAAAGGTAGTTTTCCGCGCGGCAATAGATAGTACCAAGGACTTTGACGGATTTACAAACGGTGCGTTTAACGCTGCGACAGGCTTTGCGTTATCCGCAAGTGTTTCTAACGGGTTTGGAGATGTTTCAGGAGATCAACTTTCTATTGACAGTGTTTCAGCCGAATATACCTTTAAAGGCCTTAATGTTGTTAACGGAAAATTGACCGATTCATTGTTGAATGAAACAGTAGGATCTGTTGCCGTTAATAAAACCGGCGATCTTTATATCCTTAATTTTGGTTCAAAACTCGGACAAGCGACTGGCAAACTAACCGTCAAAAACGGCAGCAATACGACAGAAGTTTCATTCGAAACCCGTGACATCGAACGCCGCCTTTATGACATCGCGGAAAATCGCGCGAAGGATTACGGCGCGGTAGAAATGTTCAGTTATGGAAACGCGATTTCGGATATGGGTAGTTTAGGTCCAAATATTCGCGCGCGCGGCAATACAATCGTTAACTATGCTAATGGCAATGGCATAAGCTCCTACTTCACAACATTCTCAAGAGGAGACGGCGGTTTATCAGGCTCGACAGACGCTACTCAATTACGTGAAATGTATTATGACGGAGCATATCTATACGGCAGGAGTCAGGGCGGAGCTACTAACATGGTAGATGGAACTAATGTAGATACCGCTCAGGTTGTTCCTGCAAGCGGTAGAGGATGGGATACTACCAATTCAGTCGCCAGCGGTCATACAAGTAAATGGACGCCCTTTGTCAACAAATTCAAAACAAATCCGTTTGGATATATTCCATACAATGTACAAGGCGCGTTTACAGGCTATTATCAATATCAATATATTAACTCCGGTAGTACAGGTACCGGAGATAATTCCACAAGCGGACGCACCGATTCTCCAACCGGTATTCTCGAGCTTAACTCAGCGCGCGGAAGATTGGCTCATGCAGTCGTAAACGGAACATCACAATTCCAATTTACATTTAACATGGATGGACCAAAAACAGATAACGGTGTGAATATCGAATGGGCAGGAAACGTAACAACAACCGCATACGGAAGATCTTATGTAACATTTGTGATTGACTCCGATATGAAGTTCGTTAAGTACCATGCTTATGACAGGTATACAGTGACGACATTAAGCACATCATCAAACACTTACGCGACGATGTATTTCATGTATCACAAGAACAACATTGATTTTAATACGCACAAGACTTACCGCGGGCATCGTACAAGGGTGAATGATAACAATTACTGTGATTGTACGGATTGCAGTGATCATATCACCAGCGGTACAAACGCAGTCATAGCTAACAGCGCTTATCAAATTAACCTCGGCTGGACTGAAAGCGCAAATGAGACAAGCAAAGTCGTCGTCCCGAAACCATAATCTTGGCTAACAGCAAAAAGAAGCGTCCCGTGCGGGGCGCTTCTTTGTTAGTTTTTTGTATGACCGGCGAAAATGAATAGGATTTATTTTAAAAAATGAAAAAGATTGCTGTCTTGGCGGTATCTATTATTATTTTATTATCATTAACTTTAACGCTTTACTCTCAGTCAAGCGCGGAGCAAAAAGGTTGGGAAAAAGAAATAAAAGATCTATGGATGTTTATAGGGTATAGCAACTTTATGCCCTATTCATTCAGCGCGACAGTCCCCCCTGCCGATTCGTATGTACTTTATTGTTATGAGGGTGACACAAAAGATTTCGATTCAATATTAGAAGGTATTCCCATACCTGTCGAGCCAAAGACAAAAGCGTATCCCGGAAAGGTTGATAATCAAAAATATGGCTTAAAAACAAATGTTGTATACAGTTGTGTTGTCGTTGCAAAACGCGCAGGGCTTGTGGATTCTGTTTCCAATGTAAAAAGAGCGTATGCCGACTATACCGGCGAATACAACAAAATGGTTATTACGGATTTACCTGCGGATTTTTATCCGGGCGGTAATAATTTTGCTTTTGTATCAACCATGATGTCTTCTACTTCCATGATCGGTTTGGCTGTCAACAGAAATGTAATTTCTGTGGCGTACAGAGGCGATGACGGTGTTTTCAGATTTTGCGAAGCGACTAACTATACAGAACCGAATTTTAAATGGTATGACGCCGCAAGACCGTTAAAAGACACGACAAGCCGGCTTGTTACTTTATCGACAGGAGAGACCATAAAAGACGGCGTACATTATATTACCGCTTCTAATATATTAAACGGAAACCGGCAGAGTTTTACAGGTTCATTAATAGATATTGAATGGAATCAATTTTTACGTAATCCGTTTTAATTACGGTTTATGAATATTTATTTAAGGAGATTGAAAATGAAAAGATTTATGTTTTTTGCGATTACGATTTTTATTATTTTACCGCTTGTCTTTACAGGCTGTAAAGATGAACCTGAAGTTGAGTTGGAAAGTATGACTTTTGTGGATGATCCTCTCGGTGCCACCAAAGAATTTATTATTTATGAAAATCTTGAATTTAAAGTGACTTTTGTCGCTAGTTCAGAATTTTTAGAAACTTTTCCTTTTATGGAAATCGGAGATTATGTTACCGGTAAAGTAACGGGAACAACCCAAACATGGAAAGATGATGTTATCGAAGGGATAGCTTCACAAATGACATCAAATAATGAAGAGCTTGCGATGATACTCAATGAACTTGGATCAATGGATTTTAAAATTGAATATATTAAACAGAGCGGTAATATAGTCGCTCTTAAAGTCGCGTTTCCCGGAGAAGGTGAATTAGATCAAATTTCAGATCTTTTAATGGGCGGCGATTATTATAAAAAATTATGATTAAAACCTAACCGCTGTCTGAAAAAGGCAGCGGTTTTAATGTTATTTGCTCTTAATACGATAACCGAGACTTACCCTTAACGAGGGTGTGCCTGTAAGTCCCGCCATTGACGGGTCTTTAATATTTGTCGGTTCCTGTTTTACAACTTCAAGGGCGCCCATTTCGTAGCTTGTAGGCAGGCGGAAGCCGAAGAGCAGTTCGCCTCTCATGAATAAAGAGCCGGTAAAATAAAAATCAGCGCCTAACCCGACATTTATCCACAAAGAGTTCCATGCGGAAAGAGGATAGGGATTGTCGTCTTTGTCTCTGTCTGCTTTTAATTCTCCGTCTTCACGGTTATACATTAAATCGCCTTCCGGTTGTCTTTTTTGGACTAATGCAAAATGGTATTCAAGTCCGATCATCGGAAACAATTTTATTTTTTTACTGACATTAAGCGGATATTTTCCCATCACCGATAAAGCAAAACTTTGTTCTTTTCCAATGCCTTTATCTTCTGTTAAATAAACATTGCCGGGATATTTTACGCTTTCAGAATATTTATTATTTGCGGCTTGATAAAGAACGGATATTTCCGCATATGTCACATCGAAGAATAAAAAACCTCCGTAATTTATTCTGTCCATGTTTTGTATGGACTCTACATATTTTCCGGTATTATCATCACCGGCAAGGGTATACCTTGTAAATGTGTATCCGATCAATCCGCCGCCGCCGGCGCTAATCGAGAAATCCGCAGCGAATACCGCTATTGGTAAGATTACCAGTAAAATTAATAAAAAAATGTTTTTCATAAAATATTTCCTTTTTTATTTATACATTAAAATTTTAAATGGATCAATAGGCTGTACATTTTTGTTTGTATAATATATAATAAGAAAGAATTATAAAATAGCAGTAACCTTGAAAACCTGCTATAAAAAAACAAGGAGCAAAAAATGCATCAGCTAAAATCCTTTAAGTATCTTGATGTAGTCGCGTCTTTTTTTGTCGGTATACTCATTATCAGCAATATCGCCTCTTCTGCAAAAATTGTTGATTTGGGTATTTCTATTTTTTCAATTCCGCTTGTCTTTGACGGCGGCACGATTTTATTTCCATTTGTATACATTCTTGGCGATGTGCTTACAGAGGTGTACGGTTTTAAAACAACGCGGCGAATTATTTGGACAGGTTTCGCGGCGATGGCGCTTACCGCATGTGTTTTCTTTTTACTTGGTTTAATGCCTGCGGAAGCGTTATGGGAAACGGAAACAGGCGGCGATGCAGCGTACTCCGCTATCCTGGGCGGAATGAGTTACGGCGGTATTGTTCTTGCAAGTCTCGCGGCGTATCTTGCCGGAGAATTTTCCAATGCAATGATACTTTCAAAATTAAAAATTAAAACCAAAGGGCGGTTTCTTTGGATGCGAACTATCGGCTCTTCACTTGTTGGTCAGCTTCTGGATACTGTAATATTTGTATTTATCGCAACACTTACAGGCGTTTTTATTTGGGAAATATTTTGGTCGCTTATACTGACAAACTATATATTAAAATGCAGTATAGAAGCGCTTGTGACTCCTTTTACATACAAGATGTGCGCTTTTTTAAAGAAAAAAGAAGGGATAGATAATATTTAATATCTATGCAGTCTTGACATATAACGTTTTTATCATTTATTATTATAGTATATACTTTAAGGAGTAAAAGAATGAAAAAGACGTTGATTATTTTATTTATTTTGTTTGCTTTTATGGCAACAACTCTCTCGGCGTGGAGTCCTGAAGATCTTACGAAATTTCCGCCGTGTATGGAAGCTGATGATTGGATTTTAAACCTTGGCGTTGGAATACACGGAAGAATATTTAACTACTTTGGCAATGGTTATTGGTGTATTCCGCCTCTTCGGTTGTCTTTTGACAGGAATGCCGCGTTAGGCGATAAAGGTCTTCCGTTTTTCTTTGGCGGTCTTGTAGGTTATGAATTATGGGGTTATAAAGGCAATTATTGGAATTATTATTATGTTTATCATAAAATACCGGTCGGTTTTCGCGCCGGTTATCATTTTAATTGGGGAGTAGATAAACTTGATACATATGCCGTTGCTACTGCAGGATATAAAATTTCTATTCGTACTCACGAACGTTATGGTACAGAATATTATTCAAGTAGTCTCATAGATGATTTGTTTTTAGGTTTTAGTCTTGGAGCCAGATGGTTTGTCAATAAAGGTTTTGGTTTCTGGGCTGAAATTGGTACCGGTACATATCTCTTTAACTTCGATATAGGTTTATCGTTTAAATTCTAGTTTACAGACAGCGCGCACTTACGGCGCTGTTATCGGACATCCGGCGCTATAAAGCGCCGGATGCTGTAAATTGTTACATATAATTTTTTTAATTGTGTTATCCGCATAAAATTTCGTATAATCTTTCCAGGTCATCCATAGAATAATAATCAATAAGTATACGTCCTTTGCTGAGATCACCGTCAATTATCACCTTAGTTCCCATCATACTTATGAATTTATCCTGCATGGCTTCTATTTCGATTGGACGTTTCGGGCTTTTTGTGTCTGTCTTTTTGGATTTTCCGCCGGATTTTTCTGTGTTTAACGCCGCCGCTTTTTTTTCTGTTTCTCTTACCGAAATTTCATTTGAAAGTAATTCCCTGTACAGTTTTTCTCTTTCTTTTATTTCGGTTACAGATAAAAGCGCTCTTGCGTGGCCGGAACTGATCTTTCCTTCTTCAACGCTTTTTTGAATTTCTATCGGAAGTTTTAAAAGGCGAAGCGCGTTAGCGACTGTGGAGCGGTTCTTTCCCATGCGCGCCGCAAGTTCGTCCTGGGAAAGATTCGAAAAATCCATCAGATTTTTATACGCTGCGGCTTCTTCAATCGGATTTAAATCGCTGCGCTGAATATTTTCGATTAACGATATTTCAAGGCGTTTTTGATCGGTATAATCACGGATAATAACCGGAACTGCGGAAAGTCCCGCGATTCTTGCGGCTCGCGTTCTGCGCTCTCCGGCGATTATAATGTATGTACCGTCGCCTGTGTTAGCCGCAATAATCGGCTGAATAATTCCGTAGTTCTTTATTGATTCTGCAAGTTCATTAAGTTCATCTTCGTTAAAACTTTTACGCGGTTGTCCCGGGTTTGGAACAAGTTTATCTACCGGTAATTGAATAATATCCTGATTTTTATTTTTTAGCGAAGTTGGCACGGCGGAAATTTCTGCGGAATCATTCGGCGCCGGTGAATCTGAAACGCCGGTTTTAGCCGCGTTTTTCCCGAAGATTCTTTTTTGATCGTTGTCGTCATTATTATCCAACAAGGCATCAAGACCTCTTCCAAGACCGATTCTGCGCGCCATCTATTTTCCTCCACGTTTGCCGGTTTCGCGGCGGATAAATTCATTTGCAAGAGCTTGATATGCTCTTGCGCCGGGACATTGCGGATCGTAAAGAGAAATAGGCATACCGCATGACGGCGCTTCAGAAAGGCGGATATTTCTTGGAATTATCGTGTTAAAAACTTTATCTTTATAATGAGCGCTCACCTGTTTTATTACATCATTTGCAAGCCGGGTTCTTGGATCGTACATGGTAAAAAAAATGCCGCCGATTTTTATCGAAGGATTCAATCCTTTTTGAACTTCCTTTGTTGTGTCTAAAAGCTGTATCAATCCTTCCATCGCGAAGTATTCACACTGCATCGGGATTAGGATCGAATCGGCTGCCGCCAAACCGTTCATTGTAAGCTGTCCAAGAGACGGGGGGCAGTCAATTAAAATATAATCGTAGCTGTCTTTTATCGGAGCAAGCGCTTTTTTTAAAAAATAATTTCGTTCTTTTTGATCGATTAACTCAACCGCGGCGCCGGACAGATCCTTGTCGGCGGGAATCACGCTAAGATTTTTTATCTCTGTTTTTCTTATAGCCTGTTCCGCTGTAATTTCGTCCGAAAGCAGTTCATAAATTCCGGGCTTTGGAGGAGAGGCTCCGATGCCGCTTGTAAGGTTTCCCTGAGCGTCAAAATCGACCAGAAGCGCGGATTTTCCGGCTTCCGCAAGGTACGCCCCGATATTTATAGCCGAGGTTGTCTTTCCTACGCCGCCTTTTTGATTTACAAAGACGCAAATTGATCCCATGGGTATAATGTAACAGTTTATGCCGATAATATCAACAATGAAACCTTTTATCTTCATTGCTTTAATGTTTCTTACGGCAGGATTTTTTACCGCGCGTGTTGATGCCGCGCCTCTTGAAAGCGGTTATTCGCTTGCCCCCAAAAAAAACGCGCCGCCGGAAGAAAAAGCGTATGCCTATCAAAATGCGCGGATTAAAGTTCTCGAAGCGGCAATAAAGTATATAGGTGTTCCGTACCGCCACGGAGGTATCTCAGCCAATGGTCTTGATTGTTCGGGTTTTATAGGTATTTGTTTTAAAGACGCTCTTGGAATCGCTTTGCCAAGATCGGTGTCCGCTCTTTATTCATGGGTCGAAAAAATTCCTTACGAAAAAGCGCAGCCGGGCGATTTTCTTTTTTTTAAAACCGGTAAAAACGAAAACATAACTCACGTCGCTTTGTATTTGGGAGAGAACTGGTTTATTCATAGCGCTTCCGCCGGATCAAAAACAGGGGTTATTTATTCAAACCTCGGCGAAGATTATTGGATGGAGGTATATGCCGGCGCAGGCAGGGCATTTCCTGAAACGTTTGGTACGCTAGACAGAAATTGATTAAATTAACATAATATCTATATGCGCAATAAATTAAAAGCTAAAATATGTTACGCAAGCGGGGATATTTACGGCGGCGGTGCTTTTATGATTTTCAGCCTGCTGTTCATGAATTTTCTTGTTCTTGTTGAAGGGCTTCCTGTTGTCGCAACTACAATCATTATTTTTATCGGTAGATTGTGGGACGCTGTAACCGATCCGATAATGGGCAGAATATCCGATAGAACCCGTTCCAAATTCGGAAGGCGAAGAATTTATTTTTTAATTGGAATAATCCCTGTTTACCTGTCTTTTGTTATGTTGTTTTTTTCTTTCGGTATCCAGAATATAACGGCAAAAATAATTTATTATATTATTTCTTATATGTTTTTCGGAACGGTTTTCAGCATAGTAATGGTTCCTTACAACGCCATTTTATCTGATATGACATCTGACTATAATGAACGCACCGCTTTTACTACCATCAGAATGATTTTTTCAGGCGCCGCCGCTTTGATAAGCGCTGTCATACCAAGCATTATAATCAAGTCGATAGGAAACGAACATAACGGACCTGAGCAGATTCCCGGCTATATTGTAATGGCGTTAATTTTCGGCGCGGTTTTCGGGCTTTGCTGGCTTGTTGTTTTTTGGGGTACAAAAGAAAGGGAAGTTCTTCCCGCAGCGGAAAAAGTTTCGTTTGCTTCGTGGCTGTCTATTTTTTCCAACAAGGCGTATAAGAATTTTTTGGGTATTTTTCTTCCATTTCAAATCGGAGTGGATTTAATTCTTGCGCTTTTTATTTTTTATATCGACATTGTAGTTCTTCAATATCAAAATTACGAACTTGTTGTAGGCACTCTTCTTGTTTGTTCAATGCTGTTAATGGTTGCGCAAGGAAAACTTGCCGAAAAAAAAGGAAAAGCGTTTCCGCTTTATATCGGTATTCCTGTTTGGATTTTAACGACAATCGTGTTCATCTGGATCGATTCAAGCGTCCCTGTTATTGCGCTTTGCATAATGGCTGCGTTAATCGCAGTCGGTTCATCGGCAGGAAATCTTTCAACATGGTCAATGCTCACAGATATTTACGATATTGATGAGATTTGCACAGGTAAACGCCGCGAAGGACTTTACGCCGGAATGACTACATTCCTTCGTAAATTTGCGAGCGGTATTGCAGTCCTCCTGATAGGTTTCGGGCTTCAGGCGATGGGTTTTGATCAAAATGAATATTCCATATTAAAAGCAAGCGCAAGCAATTTTGATCCCGCAAGTTACGCGCAGAGCAATATCGTTATGGGTATAAAATGGATGTTTATTTTAATTCCATTGCTGCTTCTGATAATCTGTCTTTTCTTTGCAGTAAAAAATAAGGTGAGCAAGAGGTGTTTTGACGCTGTTTTGAAAGGTATAAACGAGTTTAGAACCAGCGGCAGTATATCTGCTCTGGGTGCGCAGGAAACAGAAGATATTCTCATTGTTACGGGACTGGAAAAAGACAAACTCTGGGGCGCGTGATAAAAGACGGCAAAAAAATATAAGAAAAAATGTAAATTTTCCTACCAGGCAAGATCGTTTTTTCTTATATTATATATATGCCAAACATTAAAAAATTAAATAAAAAACTCAGCAGGATTTTTAATGGAAAAGTGTGCGCAATGCTGCACGGCGGTGTTCTGTATTTAACAGGAGAACTTGATAACTGGAATGATATTGTCAAAGCCGGTAAAATGTCTGTTAGTCCGAAAGAATATTCAGTTGTAAACGACATTCACTTTACAGGCGAGAATATTCCATCCATGAGAAAACCGGCTATTGCGTCAAACTCGCTCGAAGGTGAAAGTCCTGATGTGTTGATAATCGGAGGCGGCGTAACCGGCTGCGCGATCGCAAGAGAGCTTATGCGTTATAAACTCGATGTTCTTCTCGTAGAAAAGGAACATGATGTGGCGCTTCATGCTTCGGGGCGCAACGGCGGAATTGTTCTCCCGGAATTTATTATTAGTGACGGCGAGTTAAAGAAAAAATATAATGACATCGGCAGTCAAATTTATCCTTCTGTATGCGAAGAACTTGACGTGCCTTATAAACGTACAGGACAGTATATTTGTTTTACATGCAATTTAATGAAACCTGTCGCGCTGGCTTTCATCGCTCAATGTAAATTACAAGGAATCGCTGTTGAGTATATTAATCGAAAGAAACTATTAAAAAAGGAACCGTATTTAAGCCGTAATATAAAGTACGCGCTTTTCTTCCCGACAGCGGGTGTTGTATATCCGTATGGTTTAACTGCCGCGTACGCTGAAAATGCCTCTGATAACGGCGCTAAAATAAGTTTAGATACCGTAGTGCTTGATATCGAAGTGTGGAAGGGTTGTATTATGAACGTTCTGACAAATCGCGGCAGAATTTATCCCAAGATGGTTATAAACGCCGCAGGCGCTTTCGCTGAAGATATTGCGCGTCTCGCGCAGGACAGATTTTTCTCTTTACATACAAGCCGCAGCACGAATATGATTTTTGATAAAAATTCGTCGTGTCTTGTTAAATCGATTGTTTCTCCGTATGAGACGATGCGTATGAATAGCGGAGGCGTTTTATGTACAGACGAAGGCAATCTGCTTACCGGTTATGATTCGATAGAAACATACAAGAAGGAAGATTTTTCAACAGACACAAACAGCATTATTACCCTTTTGGCAAAACAACAAAAACTTGTGCCGTCATTAAGCAAGCAGGATATAATCGCCTCCTTCGCGGGAATCAGCGCCGCGACTTATGAAGGCGATTTTATTGTTTCATTCGGAAAATTCACAGAGAATATAATCCACGCCGCCGGTCTTGAAACGCCGGGATTAACAGCCGCGCCTGCGATTGCCAAAGAAATCTCCGCAATGGCGGCTGCATATCTGGAAGCTGACATCAACGAAGAATTCAATCCTCTCCGCAGGATGGTCATTAACAATGAAAGCTTCTCCGGCATTTCCGGCTCCGATACAGTTCCCGGCGCTGCCGTCCCTGATTATACCCCTTTATCATTGTAATTGGTAAACAGATACTATTGACGTACCGGAAACAGAAGTATCTACAGTAGATGTCGCAATAACGTAAAGAGTTGTAATTGTCTCATTAGCTGCAATGGTAAGAAGCCCGTTTGAGCTGATGGTTGATGCAACAGAGCCTGTACCAGCCGCGTTAGAGCTGACTTTCCATGTTACCGAGCTGCTTGGGTTATTGTTTCCTCTGACTATCGCAGTGAATTGCTGAGTGTTGCCTCTCATCATATTCTGTGACGACGGACTGATAGAAATTGATGTAACAGTTGACGTGTTAGTGTTAGTATTAACGTTGACTGTTGCTCTGCCCGATTTCGAAGTATCCGCAGTAGAGGTTGCGATAACATAAAGGGTCGTGTTGGTTTCATTGGCTGATACGGTAAGTAAGCCGCTGGAGTTAACGCTGGTTCCAGATGTAACAGAACCTGTGCCTGCGGTATTTGAGCTTACCCTCCATGTTACGCCGGTACCGGGATTATTGGTTCCGGTTACGGTTGCGCTGAACTGTTGTGTGTTGCCTCTTACGATCGTTTGTGATGAAGGGCTGACTGTAACGCTTGTAACTGTCGGCGCAGGGGCGTTTACAGTTATCGTTGCTCTGCCCGATTTCGAAGTATCCACAGCAGAGGTTGCGATAACATAAAGGGTCGTGTTGGTTTCATTGGCTGATACGGTAAGTAAGCCGCTGGAGTTAACGCTGGTTCCAGATGTAACAGAACCTGTGCCTGCGGTATTTGAACTTACCCTCCATGTTACGCCGGTACCGGGATTATTGGTTCCGGTTACGGTTGCGCTGAACTGTTGTGTGTTGCCTCTCACAATCGTTTGTGATGAAGGGCTGACTGTAACGCTTGTAACAGTCGGAGTTGCCGGAGGCGGTGTGGTCGGCGTAGTGGGAGTTGTTGGAGTCGTTGGTGTGGTCGGCGTAGTAGGAGTTGTGGGTTGAGTCGGCTCCGGTCTTGCCGGTTGAGTAGGTTGAGTAGGAGACGGTCTTGACGGCTGAGTGGGCTCCGGTCTCGACGGTTGAGTAGGCTCCGGCCTTGACGGTTGAGTAGGCTCTGGTCTCGACGGCTGAGTAGGCTGGGTCGGCTCCGGTCTCGTCGGCTGAGTAGGCTCCGGTCTCGACGGTTGAGTGGGTTGAGTCGGCTCCGGCCTTGACGGCTGAGTAGGCGACGGTCTTGACGGTTGAGTCGGTTCTGGTCTCGATGGTTGAGTAGGTTGAGTCGGTGACGGTCTTGCCGGTTGAGTAGGTTGAGACGGAGGGTAAACAACAGAGGGGGGTGTAGGCTGCACGACTATAGGCGGCGGTGCTACTACAGCCGGAATGACGCTTATATAAACACTGCCAGATTTTGACGGATCAAATGTTGAATCCGCAAATATGAAAAGAGCTTGAGCGGTTTCGTTTACGGCTACCACAAGCAGTCCGTTTGAATTAATATTTGTTCCGGCTGTAACATATCCTGTGCCGGCTGCGTTTGAACTTACTCTCCATGTTACGGTGGTATCGGGATTATTTACGCCTGTAACAGAGGCGTAGAATTGAACCGCTCCGCCTGCCTGTACTGATTGGTTTGACGGAGAGACGATAACGCCTGTTACAATCGGTCTTATAACGGAAACAACAGCAATGCCTGACTTTGTCGAGTCAATGGACGAAGTTGCTACTATATATAATGCTGTTAAGGTTTCGTTAGACGCAACTGTGAGAAGTCCGTTTGCGTTAATATATGTTCCCGGCGTAACAACACCAGTGCCGGAAGAATTGGAGCTGACTCTCCATGTAACAGCGCTGCTTGGATTGTAAGTTCCTACAACACTCGCGCTAAATTGCATTGTCCTGCCTGCTGTTATTGTCTGGTTCGATGGAGAAACGACTACATTTGTCACTGTAGGTCTTACAACAGAGACCGGAGCTATGCCGTATTTCGAGGAATCTATAACTGAAAACGCTATAACGTAAAGAGTTGACAATGATTCGTTGGCGCCGACTGAAAGCAATCCGCCTGAGCTTATGCTTGTTCCCGCTGTAACGGCTCCTGTACCTGAAGAATTTGAGCTGACTCTCCATGTAACCGCGGTGTCGGGATTATTAGTTCCTATAACTGTCGCTCTGAATTGAAGAGTTCTGCCTATCGACACATATTGATTAACAGGTTCTATATTGATGCCTGTTACGGTTACAATTCTTATCGGTCTAACGTCGGATTGACCGGATTCCGGCGATCTGGCAATTACAAAGATAGTGGTTGCGGTTTCATATACCGATACCGTAAGCTCGCCGTTTTGAGTAATGAATGTTCCCGGATGGACAGGTCCTGAACCGTCGCTTGTTGAGCTGACAATCCAGATAATTCCCTTGCCGGTCGCTCTTAAAACGAGAGTTCCGCCCGCTACGACAGTCGTTAAATTACCGTCAGTTCTGATTGTTACGGCATTCACATACAACCGGAGGCCGATGCAGCTTGAAAAAACAATTCCTGTCATAATGAAAAGAATTAAAAATGATAAAACTTTGCCAAATTTTTTCACGAGCATTACTCCTTTTTACCTTTTAGTAAAGGCGCCAGTTAAAGTATATATTATAAATAACAAATTTGTTAAGCTATAGGTACAATGATTTTTCGGGATATTGGAAAGACCGGCAAGAAGGCAAGCGTAATCGGGCTTGGCTGTGAGCATTTTGACGGGAAGCCATACGAACAGACGCTCAATACGATAAACGCCGCAATCGCGCATGGTATTAATATTTTTGACATATTTATGCCCGGAAAAGAAGTAAGAGAAAATATCGCGAAGGCTTTAGGTTCACGCCGTAAAGATATTCTGATCCAGGGACATATATGTTCGACAAATATCGGACAGCAATACGATATAAGCCGAGATATGCCGACGGTTCAACGCTTCTTCGAGGAGCATCTTCGTATCTGCGGAGGGCACATGGATTTTGGGATGCTGTTTTTTATTGATTCTGACGATGACTATAAAAATGTTTTTGAAACCGGAATCGCCGATTACGCTTTAAAGTTGAAGGAAAAAGGCGACATCTCCCACATCGGTTTTAGCTCTCACAATCCTGTTACGGCGATAAAGGCAATTAATACTAATCTTCCCGAATTGATGATGTTCAGCATTAATCCCGCGTTTGATATTATCCCCACAGACGAATATGTTCTTACGCTTTTGGAAAAAGGTTTTAATCCTGAAAAACTTACTGCTATTGAACCTAAACGCGCGGAATTGTATCGTCTTTGCGAGCAAAAAAATATCGGCATAACGGTAATGAAAACCCTCGGCGCGGGTAAACTAATTTCACCTGAGCACTCACCCTTTGCCAAACCTCTTACAGTCGCGCAGTGCATCCATTACGCTCTTTCAAGACCCGCGGTTGTAAGCGCTCTTCTGGGCTGTAAATCCCCCGAAGAAATTGAAGAAGCTGTAAACTATCTTAACCTTGATGAGACACAGCGCGATTACACGGAAATATTAAGTTCTGTCCGGGGCGGACTTAACGGCAGTTGCGTTTACTGCAATCACTGCCAGCCCTGCCCCTCACAGATTGATATAGCGGTTGTTAACAAGTATTTAGACATTGCAAACCTTGATACCGCCAACATACCGCCTTCGATTCGCTCGCATTACAACAGCCTTGATCACAAAGGCGATGAATGTACAGAATGCAGCAACTGTGAAACCCGCTGTCCTTTCAACGTGCCAATCATTGACAATATGAAAAAAGCAGAAAAACTTTTACATTAGGCGCATCTTCATGATTCAAATTGAAAAAGCAAAACTGGAAGACATGGAAACTATTCTGAAACTTCAATACGCCGCCTACCAAAGCGAAGCGTTACTGCACAACGATTTTACGATTCAGCCATTAACACAGACTCTGGAAGAAAGCATAGAAGATTATCATAAAAAAATTGTTTTAAAAGCCGTACAATTAGGTGAAATTATCGGTTCAATCCGCGCTTATGCCGAAGGTGATACAGCGTACATCGGCAAACTTATGGTTCACCCCGACCATCAGAATAAAGGATTGGGAAAATTTCTACTCGCCGCGATTGAAAAAGAATTTCCCGGTAAACGCTTCGAACTCTACACTGCCGCCAAAAGCGGCAGAAATTTACACTTATATGAAACTTCAGGCTATATTCGCCTGCGCGAAGAAACCGACAATGCCGGAATCAGATTTGTCTTTTTGGAGAAGGGAAGCGAAAAAAAATAATAAAGAATGGATGAAGAACGTAAACAAAACAATGCCGCAGAAACATAATGTATGACAAATTGCAGAGAATTTATATGAAATAAGTGTTTGAATCTCTGTTTTAATTCTTTAGCAAGGACAGGACTCGCCTTCCAGTCCTCAGCTTCCTGCTTCGGACTTCCAGACCGTCTTTTTTGCTAAACCGGCTCCTGCCGGTTTACCTTGCGAAGGCTTTCGCCTTCTTCAGGTCGCAAAAAAGTTTCGAGTCCTGTAATGGATAAAATGTATTAAAATTTTAGGTTATAAATTTTATTGATTGTTAGTGATAATTTATTTAGCAAGGACAGGACTCGCCTTCCAGTCGCAAACATCCTGTTTGCTCCTTACAGGCCGGGGTTTTTGCTAAACCGGCATCCATACCGGTTTACCCTACGGAACCTTTCGGTTCCTTTGGGACGCAAAAACCCTTCGAGTCCTACTTCGGCTTTTTTATGTTGTTATTTCAATTATGAATAATTCATTAACTTGTTTATTAATTTCTTCTTTAGCAAGGACAGGACTCGAACCTGCGACCTCCGGGTTATGAGCCCGACGAGCTGCCAACTGCTCTACCTTGCGTCGTATTTTAAGACTAATACTTCAGATTTGAATCTTCAGAGTTAGTCTTAAGAACTTACTAATTTTCGGCAGTTTTGTCAATAGCGGTGTTTTTGGGTTCAGAGCTGGCGCGGCTCCAGCCGCCTTTTAGCGGCGTAATTACGGTGAATAAAGCGGAGACTGCGATTAAAATCGCCGCAATTGACGGGATGCCGGGTATCGTCACCATAAAATTATAGATGCCGTGAATGGTTACCGCTGTGACGATACGAAGCAGCGCCTGCGCCGGGTTTTTGGGAAATAACGCGACTGCCGCGCCGATACGGGAACCGCATGCGCCGTGCAGGGCAGCGGTGAAAAATCGGAGTAATACGATGCTGAGCGCCATGTCCGATGCGGCATATCTTGCGCTCTCAAGAATCGAAAAACCAAGACCGGCGATTAAACCGACAGCGGTTCCCTTTTTTACCATATTGAAGGTTAGCGGCTTTGACAGGCTCTCATCGGGATTTATTCGGCTGTTTATCCAAAAGAAAATGAACAGTAAAATGAGACGGCTCAGCTCTTCGGTAAAAGCGACTCTTACAAAATATTCATAGAACAAAGCCATTCTGCCGTGTGTAACCGATGTTACCGACAGAACGCTCTGCATTACCAGAGCGGGGAAAAAGGCGGCGGCACCCGCGAGCAGCGCGAATAAAAATTGAATCAGGGGGAGCCGGTATTTTGCGGCGCGAAACCAGATGAACACCGCAATTATCGGAAGCGATGAAACGACTATTAAAACAATTAAAACCCATGAACCGGACATAGTAGTATTTTATCAAATATTTATGTAGGGTAAAACCCATGGAAGATATTATTCTGACAGGTCCCAAACATTCAGGAAAAACCCGCGCCGGCAAGGCGCTTGCTCTGCTTTGTTCTAACGCGCGCAGCTCTGACAGCGAACAAAGTTTTAACTGCGTATTTATCGATATTGATGATGTGATCTTGCAGAAAACCGGAAAAACACCCAGAGAACTTTATAACGAAGGCAAGGAAGTTTTTCAAAAGGCTGAGGCTGAAGCGGCGGCGGCTCTTTTTTCCGCGGATTGTTGTGATAATGCTTCACCTTGCTGCGCCGGACAGCAGCGGCGAATAATTGCGGCGGGCGGCGGAATTATCGACAATCAGGAGGCAATCGCCGTTTTTAAAAAATCCAACGCGAAAATTGTCTGCCTGAATATCAGCGCAAATGCGGCATGGCGGCGAATTTACAACAATGGCAGGAATGAATTGCCGCCGTTTCTGCGGACAGAAAACCCGCAGGAAACTCACCGCATTCTGCATGAAAAACGCAGCGCGGCATATCTCGAACTGGCGGATATTATTATCGAAGCCGAAAATAAAACATCTGAAGAAATTGCCGCCGGGATATTAAAGCGCATCGGCTGACGTGTTAAACTTTTTTCGCGGCATTGTTTATTTTGACAGCAGTGTATGCATCTTTTCACCTAACGCAGTCGATTCTTCCTGCGTGGGGGTTGATGTCTGAATAAACACGCCTTTGCGTCCGAAGAAGTCAATCAGTTTTTTGGAATACGCAGCAAGATCTTCCACGCCGGAAAGACCGTCATCAATATGATCCCAATAAAAATGGCGCAGGCACAGCGGAGCTTTTCCCGATACCGCGTCGCGGACTTTTTCCCAATTCTGAACCTGCGGAATTGTAAAGTCCAAACCTTTCAATCCAGGGATCTCCATCATCGCTTCGGCGACATTTGAAACATCGCCGCATGAATGAACCACAACGCCGCCGAATTCTTTGGCGATCATCGCGTTGTATTTTAAGCCGAACTCGCGGTACAGATTTGGGGAGAGAAGCGCGGCTGTATCATCGCTTAAACGGATTCCCATTTCCTTAGGGACATACCAAAATTCGTGGCTTACTCCGTAGAGATTTGTAATCCTTTTAAACATTTCTTTCACATAACCGATTGTCGCTTCTGTAATTTTTTCCATTAATACATGAACTTCATCAGGATAAACCAAAGTTGCTTCGATAAAACCTGTGTATTCCCAAATTAAAGACGCAGTAACAAGCGGAGATGGGACATTGACCACCCGAAGCGGAATTTTCGATTTCGCCTGCAGCGCTTCGACATGCTTCCATGCCTGTTCAAAATACGGATTGTTTACAGGATCGGGCACTTTCAATTTATGAACATCGTCAACATTTTCTTCGCGGATAAGGCACTCGACCCACGGATCGGCTTCATCATTTGGCTTGCACTCGCAGCCGAAAGCGCCTGCGACGATATTTATTCCCTGATTAGGTTTAATATTCGGGAAACCGTAATCGTATACGCCTTCTCTTTTTTTAGCGTGGTCTTCCGCCCACTCAATTTCCGCGTCAGGATTGTTGTAATATTTTTTTGTCGCCATGTGCATCGGACCGACTTCGATAATAAACGGAACTTCGTTTAACTCTTCCATGCGCCAGTTTGCTTCAATCAATTTTTTCTTTGTTTCTATATTAAGTATTTCCATCGATATTTTCTCCTGTCAGTATTATAACATAAAAAATAGTAACAGGTACCGATTTTAAAAAGGCGCCATGTACTAATTTTAACTTTTTTCTGCAAGCCGGGCGGTTTTCGCGAAGATGGTTTTTAAATATTCGCCTTCCCGTTCCATCAATCCGGCGCGGGAAATGATGTCGCGAAGAAAACGCTCCTGCTCGTCCCTGTTCGGAAATCTGTAGAAACCTACATTTTTCAATATATCCGTTATAGAAGCGACAAGAGCGGAAACAGCGGTCTGGTTCATTGGTGTCCATTGATCTTTTACAGGCTGTTGTTTTTCCATCGCCAGAAAAAATTCGTAGGCGTAAATTTGTACTGCATGGGATAAATTGAGGGAGGGCTGCCGGTCAGATACAGGGATATGGGAGGCAAAATTGCAGAAGTTTAACTCCTCGTCTTCAAGTCCGGTTCTTTCGTTGCCGAAAACGATTGCCGCAGCGCCGGGTCGTTCAGCCAGCCAGACCGCTAAATCACGCGGCGTCATGGAAACGCTCTTTCTTAGGTGTCCGCGGCGGCGTGTTGTTCCTATTATAATGGAACAATCGGCAGTTGCTTCGGATAAACTGTTGAAAATCCCGGCACTTTTCCAAATATCATGAGAATTCACTGCCCTTTCAAGGATTTTTTCTGTATTTAACGGTTGAGGCGCCGCAAGTCTTAGGTCTGAAAGCCCCATATTCTTAATAACCCGGCAAATTGCTCCTATATTCCCGCTTTCTGACACCCGGTTTAGGATTATTTTAATATCCTGTAAATACATTCGGCATTATATCATACAGTTGACAAAATTTACGATTATTTGTATGATTAAGGTGATATATTCTTGTCACATGCTTGTGACGGAGTAAATCTGGGTTTCTTTTGGGGCACCCATAATAAGGGAGTGACATGTCAAACAATGAAATCGTCCCCGGGTTTGATGATGAGAAGGATGATAGTCTCAAAATAAAACTTGAAAGAGTAGACGAGGCGCCCAGGTGCCTTCTGTTAACCCTAACGGGATATATAGACACTTATAATTCTAATTTCTTTCAGAAACGTATTCAAAAAGCAATCGAGGGCGGGTTTGTCAGATTGATCTTTCAATGCACCAGTTTGAATTATGTTTCTTCAACCGGTATTGGTTCTTTCACTACTTTTTTGAAAGCTGTAAAACCGCAGGGCGGGGATTTGGTTCTTTTGGATATTCAGCCGAAAGTTTACGAAGTTTTCCAGCTTCTCGGTTTCTCGCAATTTTTTAATATCAGAGAAAGCCTTGATGATTCGATTTTATTTTTTAATTCGGATCAGACTGTAGAAAAACCGTCCATTTTCCCGAAGGTTGTTTCCTGCCCCATTTGTTATAAAAAATTAAAAGCGACAAAACCCGGGCGCTTCCGCTGTTCCGAATGTAAGAGCATTCTTGCGATTGACGATACCGGACAGGTTTTGCTTGGATAGGAAAAAATATGGCAGACAGTAAAATCGAACAATATCTTATCGATCTGATGATTACATATCAACAGATGGGACAGGATATGTGGCTTCTGGATGATGATGAACATTCTCTGCACGGCGTTGCGATTATGCAGATCGAAAATCTTGTCATTATCAGAGCCGGAGTAATGGATGTTCCAAAGAGCAATCATCTGGAATTGTACACAAAACTACTTGAACTGAACGCTTCCGATGTGATTCATGGCGCTTACGCGCTGGATAAAGGCAAAGTGGTTTTAATTGACACCTTGCAATATGAAAGTATGGATCGCGGTGATTTTCAGGCATCTTTGGATTCATTCAGCATGGCATTGGCGGATCATTATCCGATTCTTTCAAAATATAGAGATAAATAGGAGCCATGAAACATGGGTATCTTTTCCAGACTTAGAACTTTAATCGCCGCGAACGTAAACGCGCTTATCGGCAAGGCTGAGAAGCCTGAAAAAATGTTAAACCAGCTCATTGTTGAAATGAACGAACAATTAATCGAATCCAAAAAAGCTGTCGCTATGGCGATTGCCGATGAGAAAAAATTGGAGCGCGAAAAAGACAATCAGTTCGCGCAGGCGAAAGAATGGGAACGCAAGGCGATGCTCGCTGTCACGAACGGCAAAGACGATCTCGCCAAAGAAGCGCTTCTCCGTAAACAGGAGTACGATAACGCGGGCGCCGAATATCAAAAACAATGGGAAGCGCAAAAAGAAGCCGTTGACCGTTTAAAAGAAAGTCTAAGAGAACTTCAAACTAAAATCGAAGAAGCCCAGCGCAGAAAAAATCTTCTCATTGCCCGCGCAAAACGCGCCGAAGCTCAGCAAAAAATCCAGGACACAATTTCCACAGTATCCGGCAACACAAGCGCATTCGAAGCCTTCGATCGCATGGCAGCCAAAGTCGATGAAATGGAAGCCATGGCTGACGCGACCAAAGAACTGCAGGATATGAGCAATGACGCAAATCTCGATAGAAAGTTTAAAGAACTGGAAAAGTCCGACACTTCCGCAGACGCGCTCCTACTGGAATTGAAAGAAAAAATGAAGGCGTTGCCGGAGAAATAAACGTTGGTTTAATTTATAAGTTATTTTGATTTTTTTAAGAGGTGACTGACACCTTTTTTACTTTCTTCCCATAATATGTATAAAATTAAGAGGTGACTGTCACCATACGGGAGCATGTGGAAAACATGTTAAAAAGGTGTCAATAATTGTGAAACATCGTATGAAATAATATCTCATCGAATAACAAATTTAGATAATTCTTTACTACATAAGGAATTAGGTGTTTTAATTGTTAGAGTTATCCTTTTATTTATTAGATTTTCATTAAATGTATCTTTTATGTTTCCTGTGGAAAACCAGTTAATATGTTCGAAAACATGCGGATATAACCGCGTTTTAAAGGCAAATCTGCGTATAAATTGAATACCTTGCATTTCTTTGCAAATATTGCTATTCTTGCCGGACACAAGCATTTATTGCCCAACCGTTTGCAAGGCAAACGGCTGTGTATACGTTTCTCTTTAAGAACCGTGCATAATTTAAGGAGTATTTAAACAATGAGTATTGACATTAGCTCGGACAGTATCCGAAAAATGCGTAACATCGGTATAAGCGCTCACATCGATTCGGGAAAAACGACCTTGTCGGAGCGAATTCTGTTTTATAGCAAAAAAATCCACGCCATTCACGAAGTCCGGGGAAAGGACGGCGTTGGCGCGACTATGGACCATATGGAACTTGAGCGGGAGCGCGGCATCACGATTCAATCCGCCGCGACGCAGGTTACCTGGAAAGACCATACCATCAATGTAATCGACACGCCGGGACACGTCGATTTTACCATCGAGGTTGAGAGATCGCTGCGCGTATTAGACGGCGCGATTCTTGTGCTTTGCGCGGTCGGCGGCGTGCAGTCGCAGTCAATCACGGTTGACCGTCAGCTTAAACGCTACAATGTTCCGCGTATCGCGTTTGTTAACAAGTGCGATCGCACGGGCGCGAATCCTTTTAAGGTGAGGCTTCAGTTACGCGAAAAGCTCGGTCTTAACGCGGTGATGATTCAAATCCCCATCGGGCTTGAAGATAAACTCGAAGGCGTTGTGGATTTAATTACCATGAAGGCGGTTTATTTTGACGGCGATCAGGGTGAGACAATCCGCCATGCGGAAATTCCTTCGCACTTAAAAGCCGACGCGGAAAAATACCGCGAAGAAATGTTGGACGAACTTTCCATGTTCTCCGATGACCTTGCGGAAAAAATTCTTGAAGGCGGCGCAATCCCCGAAGATTTAATTCACGCGGCAATTCGCAAGGGGACTCTTGCGGAGAAGTTTGTGCCTGTCATGCTTGGTTCCGCTTACAAGTTCAAAGGGATTCAGCCGCTGCTTGACGGCGTAATGCATTATCTTCCAGATCCGACAGAAGTTAAAAATTACGCTCTCGATCTTAATAACAACGAAGAAAAAGTTGAGCTTAGCGCGGACGAAAAAAGCCCGACAGTCGCGCTTGGTTTTAAACTTGAAGACGGTCAGTACGGACAGCTTACCTATGTTAGAATTTATCAGGGGAAATTAAAAAAAGGCGACGAGCTTCAAAACACAAGGGCAAGGAAAAAATTTAAAATCGGGCGTTTGGTACGCATGCACGCGGACAGCATGGAAGATATTAACGAGGGCGCTCCGGGCGACATCGTCGCTCTTTTCGGAATAGAGTGCGCGAGCGGCGACACATTCTGCGGCGGCAGTCTCAATTACGCGATGACATCGATGTTTGTTCCATCTCCTGTAATTTCTCTCGCCGTTACGCCGAAAGATAAAAAAAGCGCAGACCAGATGGGAAAGGCGCTCAACCGGTTTACAAAAGAAGATCCCACTTTCCAAACCTATGTCGATCCCGAGTCGAATCAGACAATCGTAAAAGGAATGGGAGAACTTCATCTTGAAGTTTACATTGAGCGTATGCGCCGCGAATATAAATGCGAAGTGGAGACGGGAATGCCGCAGGTTGCGTACCGCGAAACAATAACGCAAAAAGCGGAATTCAATTACACTCACAAAAAACAAACAGGCGGTGCGGGACAATTCGGGCGCGTTGCAGGTTACATGGAACCGTGGACGGACGGCGATTACGAATTTGTTGACATGATTAAGGGCGGAACAATCCCCACCGAGTATGTGCCAAGCTGCGATAAAGGTTTTAAAGAGGCGATCAAAAAAGGCAGTTTGATAGGATTCCCAATTGTAAACATTCGCTGTTTGATCAACGACGGTCAGAGCCATCCTGTAGATTCATCCGATATTGCGTTCCAGCAAGCCGCTATCGGCGCGTTCCGCGAAGCGTATAACAAGGCAAAGCCGTGCATTCTTGAACCGATCATGAAGGTATCTGTAGAAGGTCCGACGGAATTTCAAGGTAATATTTTCGGCTCAATAAATCAAAGACGCGGCATAATTATCTCGTCTGTAGAAGACGGTCATTTTTCGCGTGTTGAAGCGGAAGTGCCGTTAAGTGAAATGTTTGGTTATTCCACAACGCTTCGCTCGCTTACGCAAGGCAAGGCGGAGTTTACGATGGAATTTGAAAAATACGCAAAAGTACCGCAGAGTATTTCCGAAGCGCTTATAGGCGAAGCGGAGAAAAAACGCCGGGCTTCCAAATAGAGGAGAAATATATGGTTTTAAACGAATTAATACAAAGAAGTCCGATTCGCATTTTTGAACAATCTATTCACGGGGGACTTAAAGCCGGGGAAGTCGGTGTAGTCGCTTCACTCAACGGAGTCGGGAAAACATCGGTGCTTGTACAGCTTGCTCTTGATAAACTTCTTCAGGGAAAAAAAGTTATTCACGTTTCTTTTAATCAAAATATTCAATATGTGCCGGTGTGGTACGAAGATATATTTAATGAATTCATCAGTAAAAAAAATCTTGAAAACGCGTCAGAAATAAAAAATGAACTTTTTAAAAACCGCGTGCTAATGTGTTTTAATCAGGACGGAGTTACAAAAGATCAGGTTATAAAAAGTCTGAGGGCGATGATTTTAGACGGCAGTTTTAAAGCGGAAGCGATAATTATTGACGGTCTTGATTTTTTCCGTGCGGACAAAGACAGAATTGCCGCCGTTAAAAATTTCGCGATTGAATTGGGTCTTAGCGTTTGGTATTCATGTTCTGTAAAAGAAGACGGTTCCAATCAATATGACAAAGAGAATATACCTGTCGTTCTGGACAATTTTATAGAAGATATTGATATCGTGATTGTCTTACAGCCGAAATCAGACCATGTTGAACTGTCAATTTCCAAAGACAGAAATTCGCTTATCTCCAAATCCATGGCGATGAAACTGGACCCAAAAACACTGTTGATTTTAGAAGCGTAGTAAAAATTAATATAGGTATAACAGGGGGCCGGTATGTTGTTTGTTAAAAGTTGGAAGCAATTTTTCTTTATCGCCGTAGCGTTGATAATCGGTTTTACGTTTTTTGCATGTAATGGCGCGCCTGATAATAAAACGTTAAATGTTAATGATTTTCCTGCTCTGCGTACTGATGTAGTTTTACCAGGGTATCAGGCGCCCAAATCATGGAGCAGTACAACAGCAACTGCTTTAGTCAGCAATATAAAACTTGGCTGGAATCTGGGCAATACTTTTGACGCTCACGGTAACGATAATGGTTTTTCATGGCTTGGCGGCGGCGTTTATGCAGACACATCTGTCGTTGAAATGGAAAAAGCATGGGTCGGCAGTGTTACAACAAAAGCGAATATTGACGCAATAAAAAAGGCAGGATTTAACGCAATTAGAATTCCTGTTACATGGTATAAAGCGCTTAACAAGGATTATATTATCCGCGAAGACTGGTTAAAACGAGTTACAGAAGTCGTAAACTGGGCTGACGAAAATGATATGTATATCATTATTAACACCCATCATGATGAGAAGATATTTAAATTTACAAACGCCGAAGCTGATAATTCATTGATAATATTTAAAAGATTATGGACGCAGATTGCGGTACAATTTCAAAATTACAATGAGAAACTCATTTTTGAAGGATTAAACGAACCTAGAACAAAAGGCGGCGAAAATGAATGGGATGGAGGCACTTCTGCGGAACGCGTAAAATTAAATAAGTACCATCAGGTTTTTGTTGATACAGTAAGAGCGGCAGGCGGCAATAACAGTAAACGATTTCTGATGATAACCCCTTATGCCGCATCCGCAGGGCAGACGGCTGTAGACGGACTTGTTCTTCCGAATGATACAACGGTTGATTCTCTTATTGTTTCTATACACGCATATGCTCCGTATAATTTTGCGTTGAATACAAATAGCGCATTTAATACATGGAGTACGGGTAATTCAACGGATACTTCGGCGATTATAAACGCGCTGACTCCCGCTCACACTAAGTTTGTTTCAAAAGGAATCCCCGTCATAATGGGTGAATTCGGTGCAATGAACAAAAATAATGACGCCGTAAGAGAAGCTTGGGCTGAGTATTACGTACAGCAAGCCAGAAACAGACAAATCCCGTGTTTCTGGTGGGACAATGCAAGCACCGCCGGAACCGGTGAATTATTTGGTTTACTTGACAGAAACACAAACGCTATTGTATATCCGCAAGTAATGGCAGGTTTGAAAAAAGGAGCCGGGATACAATAATAGGTTTATTATTTATCCTTAAGTAATAATTCGGCAATCTCTGCGCCTTTGCGGTTCTGCGAGAATTCTTTTGGAATAGATACAGTCTTCAACTTTGATTTTTCGCCTTTTATAACAATAACATCTCGTTTTGCGCAATCAAGCGTTTTTGCAAGGAAATCGCAAAGGCAGGCGTTGGCTTTACCGTCTTCCGGCGCGGCGGCGATGCGCACGCATAGCCGGTTGTCCCTTATTCCTGTTATTTCGTTTTTTGACGCGCCGGGGAACGCTTTTATTTCAATGTAAATGGAATCTTTTTCGATACGGTACCAGTTTGCCATATTTTAATTATTTCTTACAAAACTCCGTCTTTGATTCGCGCGATTTCGTCCCTGATTGCCGCAGCCTGCTCAAACTCAAGATTTTTCGCGTGTTCGAGCATTTCGTTTTCAAGCGCTTTAATTAACTGTTTGCGCTGCGCGGGGATTAAAACATTGTAGGATTTTTTTAACACTTCGATGCTTGCCGCCGCCGCGCCATCGGCTTCTTCAATATGGCGGGTAAGAATCTCAGCGATTGCTTTTTTAACAGTTTCGGGAGTAATGCCGTGTTTTTTATTATATTCGATTTGAATTTCGCGGCGGCGGTTGGTTTCAGCTATCGCTTTTTCCATCGCTTCACTCATGCGGTCGGCGTACATTATAACTTTTCCTGCGGCGTTACGCGCAGCGCGCCCGATTATCTGAACCAGACTTGTGAGCGAGCGCAGGAAACCGATTTTATCCGCGTCCAGAATCGCGATGAATGAAACTTCGGGAAGGTCGATGCCTTCGCGTAACAGATTGATTCCTACGAGTATGTCAAATTCACCCTGTCGAAGCTGTGTTAAAATTTCCACACGTTCGATGGTTTCCACTTCGCTGTGGATATAACGAACTTTTAAACCGAGACCGGAAAGGTAATCGGTAAGGTCTTCCGCCATTTTTTTTGTAAGCGTAAGGATAAGAGACCTTTCTCCGGCTTTGATGCGTTTTTGCACTTCGCTGTAAATGTCTTCCATTTGCCCTTCGCTTGGACGCACTTCAATTTCAGGGTCGAGAAGTCCCGTGGGGCGAATCAACTGCTGAACGACACGCGCGGATTGCTCAATCTCGGTTTTACCGGGTGTAGCGGAAACAAAAACAGTTTTATCAAGACGATCAACAAATTCATCGTAGCGAAGAGGACGGTTATCGAGAGCGCAAGGCAGGCGGAAACCGTAATCTACAAGGCTTTGCTTGCGGCTGCGATCCCCCGCGTACATTGCGCCTAACTGCGGCAGGGTAACGTGGCTTTCATCGATGAATGTAAGATGCTCTTTTGGAAGGTAATCGACCAATGTGTCCGGGGATTCACCGGGCTGCCGTCCCGCCATGATCGCGGAATAATTTTCTATACCGGGGCAGTAACCCATTTCGGTTAACATCTCGATATCGTATTCAACGCGGGTCTTTAATCGTTCGGCTTCCATTACTTTGCCGTTATTCTGAAAATATTCGAGGCGCTCTTTTAATTGAGTTTTAATTTCGTTCATCGCGTTTTTTATTGAATCAATGGGGATAACAAATTGCTTGGCGGGGTATATCAACGCGCCGTCAAGTTCTTCTAGTATTTCGCCGGATACAGGATTAAAACGGCGGATACGTTCAACTTTGTCCCAGTCAAGATCGATGCGATAAGCCTCCTCCATGTATGCCGGAAAAATTTCCAGTGTATCGCCGCGTCTGCGGAAACGTCCCCGTTCCAGAACAGCGTCGTTGCGTTCATATTGCAGTTCCACAAAGCGGCGGATGATTGAATCAACATCTATAGTTTCGCCTACTGTTAATGTGGCATTCATTTTTTTATAAACATCGGGAGTTACCATGCCGTAGATGCAGGAAACAGTCGCAACAATAATTACATCGTTGCGTTCCATCATGCTTCTTGCCGCGGAGAGTCTCATGCGTTCAATTTCGTCGTTTATGGAAGCGTCTTTTTCGATATATAAATCGCGGCTTGCGACATACGCTTCCGGCTGGTAATAATCGTAATATGAAACAAAATATTCCACCGCGTTATTCGGAAAAAAACCTTTAAATTCGCGGTAGAGCTGGGCGGCTAATGTTTTGTTGTGGCTGACAATCAACGTGGGCATTTGCACTGCTTCGATTAATTTTGCCATTGTAAAAGTTTTTCCGGAGCCTGTAACACCCTGCAGTGTCTGATATTTGTCTCCGGCTTTAATACCGTCCGCAAGAGCCGCAATCGCTTCCCCCTGATCGCCTGCAGGTTTAAACGGAGATACAACTTCAAATTTTCTCATTTAATAATTACTATATTAAGGTATAGTAGTCTTGTCAAGATACATATGATAATTGTAGAATGTTAAAAGGAGATCAAACTATGCCGGATAAAAATAAAAATTGTAAATGTACATACCCCTGCAGCCGTCACGGCGACTGCAAGGCTTGCGAAGATTATCACCGCAAAGACGGTTCGAGGACAAACTGCGGCGCCCAAGAAAGCACGCGTAAGCGTGTAGATGAAAAAAATTAACGAGGCGTGGCGCAATATAATAGTCAATGAGATGAAGGGTGTGCGAGGGATTTATCCCGAGCAGTGCGCCTGGTCAGATCCTTCGAGAGAAAAACGTTAATATATAAACGGAATAATTTTGTATTTCACCTTCTTCTTGTATTCATCCCATAACGCGCCGTATTTTACCTTACAGATTTTTCCGTCATCGGCTTCGCGCGAGAAGAGGAGTCCGATGTAATAAACAGGGTACAGCCAAACCTGCCAAACGCCGGGATAACCTGCCGCGATTGCAATGGCGATTGCCTGTATAATTTCGCCCATGTAGTTGATGTGGCGGCTCGCGCCCCAGTAGCCGCTGACAAGAAGATTGTGATTTCCGTCAGTTATTACTTCCGGTTTCATCCATAGGAATTTTTTTCCGGGCGCGATTTTAAAAATATATTTTTGTAAATTCGCACCGCGTGTGAACACCCAGCCAAACAGGAAAACGCCCGCGAATATAATTGTAAGCCAGAGCGGATGATTTGGATTCGGCAGGTTTACGGTTGCCCAAAGCGAGATTGCGTAGAAATACGGATAGAATGTCAGACAGCCAAAACCAAGTTTGAATCCGACTCTTTCTGCGAAAAGATCGTAAGTATAAAGATGAACTTTTTCGAAAATCAGATAATCCCAGCAAAACCATGTTGTCATCGCAACGCCGAGCAAAAAGCCGATGTTAATATTTTCACCTAACCTTTGCATTTCCTGAATGTGATACGCCGCGAAAGAAAGCGCATTTAACTGAAGCATTACAGCGCCGATTAAATAAAGCCACATTTTCGCGTCGATAAAACCGTTTCCAATCTGCGGATTCCAAATCCTTCCAAACCAAAAATCGGCAAGGAACGGCTTTCCGGTGGAAGGCGCCTTTAACACAAGTATAAAAGAAAAAATAAGCCCCATAACAATGGCGCTTACAAGTCCCGGCCATCTGATCTGATACAGCCAGTCGTAAGCGATTATATCAAAGTAGCCAAGTCCAAACCAGATTAAAATACTCGCCGGAAGAACCATAATTCCGTTAATGCGATAATTCAACACTTCACCGGTTTTTTCGTGTTTTACATAACCTTTTATTCTTTTAACCGGAAAAATGATGTGCAGAAGAGTGATGCCTGCATATGCGATGACTGTTGTGAGAAATCCCAGAATCCATAATTTTACATCCATGATTAACCTCTTTATTAATATTTATTTTTACCAAGTAAATTGACGTTAAGACAATCCTCCGGTATTTTGCGACATTATGCCTATAGCGGCTTTTCTGGTTAAAAGTCTTGTAAGAACAAATCTGCCGATTTTATTAACCGCTCCCGGAATGACAATCGGTCCTTTACCAAGCGCTTTTAAAGTCTGCTCCGCCACATCGTTTGCTGTCATTGTTCCCGGCGCAGGTTTTGTTTTTTCCGCCTGCTCATAACCCGGCGTTAAAATCGCCCCCGCGCAGCAGCCGATTACATCAATCCCATGCGGTTTTAATTCCTTCCACAAGCCTTCGGCGAGTACGGCGTTAAACGCCTTTGTCGCCGCGTAGGACGCGAGTTTTGGGCTTCCCTGCGCGCCCGCAAGAGAGGACATCAGCACAATTCCTCCGTGTTTATTTTGAATCATTCGCCCGGATAAAAATTTTGCGAGAAGCAAAGGCGTTCTTACATTGACATTTGCCGCGAGCGATAAATGTTCCTCGCTTGTGTTTTCGAATAAACCAATCGGAGCAAAGGCGGCATTGTATACCATCAGACCGATGGATATTTTTAAATCTTCCGCGGACAGTAAATTTGAAATTAATTTTTTTACATTTTCAAAATCCGAGAGATCCGCCGCAATGGTAACAACATCGATAGAGTATTTTTCTTTGATTTTTGCCGCTGTGTCTTCCAACCGCTTTTTTTCGCGCGCAATCATGACGAGATTCATGCCTCTGCGGGCAAGCGCTTCTGAGTAAGCCGCGCCCAATCCGTCAGAACCGCCTGCAACAAGTGCCCACGGCCCGTATTTTTTACAAAAATTCAAATACTGTACGGTTTTGTTCATTTATTTATTTTTTAAACGAAAAGTGCAAAATAGTCAAGGATAAATATAATTAATAAAGTGTTTTTTCACACCGCAACCTTCGCCGTTTTACCGCAGGAGGCGCATGTGTTGTTAATCAATCCCGAAACATCGACATTGTAGCCGTTTCGTTTAATGAGCGTTGAGCCGCAGATTGCGCAGAGGGTGTCATTGTTAAAATTGGAGTTGCCGGTGTAAACATAGGTTAGTGTTTTTTTTGCGTTTTGGGCGGCATTTGATAAAAATGTCTGGCTTGTCGGCGGCGCGTTCCAGCGGTAATCGGGGTGATACGCGGAAAGGTGCCAGGGGATATCTTTATTTACGGAAGCGATAAATTCCGCCGCGGCGTTTAATTCGCTGTTTGAATCGTTAAGATCGGGAACCACCAAAGTTGTTACCTCAGCATGAACATTCATCTTATTGCAAAGCTGTATAAAATCCAAAACGGTTTGTAAATCGCCGCCGATGATTTTTTTATAAGTCTCCGCAGAAAAACTTTTTAAATCGACATTTACAGCGTCTGCGAGTTTTAAAATCACGGCGGCGGCGTTTGCGTTAATACAGCCGTTTGTTACAAGCACATTTGCGATACCGTGTTTGCGTGCGAGCGTCATGCAGTCTAGAATGTACTCCGCGTGAATCAAAGGTTCTGAATATGTGTAGGCGATGGACGGTGAATCTTCTCTTAGCGCGGCAGAAATTACTTCGCCGCTCTGCATCCATTTTCCGTGAACATCCGTATTTTGCGATATGTGCCAGTTCTGACAAAACGGACAATGCAGGTTACAGCCGGCAAAACCGAGCGATAATATTTTTGAGCCGGGTTTAAAATGATAAAGAGGTTTTTTTTCTATTGGGTCAACCGCGAGAGCAGTGATAAACCCGTAAAAAGGTATAATTCCTTTTCCGTTTTTATTTCCTCTTACTCCGCATATTCCAAAACCGCCGCTTTTTATTTCGCAATTATTCGGGCAAAGATTACAATTAACGTTATCTTCGGAACCGCGCTGCGGGGATTCTGTCATGAAGATTGGAGGACGTATTAATTGCGAAAATGCCGAGGCTTGTATCATTTTACCTCGAATGGTTCAAGTTTTACTCCGACCGAACCGCGTTTAATCCAGAGTTTTACGAGCGGTACGCCTTCGCCGGCTTCGGTAACAGCGGACGGGAGTTCGTCAACGAACAATATATCATCAAGATTAAATTCTAACACAGCAGGTTTATTTCCAAGCGGATCGTTTACAAGTATAAGTTTTGTTTTATCTGAAGGATGCGTTCTTGGACAGCCTTCGAATGGAACGCCGTCATTAGGATGCCCCTTTGCATTTTTTACGATTCCGTTTAACGGTAACAATTCAAGGTAGTTCATATTTATATTGTTTTCCTCCTATATACATAATAAATCAATAAACATTGATAAACAACAAAAACTTTAATATGATTAGATATGGACGAAAAGGCGTTTCATTTTTTAAAAGATTCTCTATTATCAACTGCCGATTTTTCAGACTCTCAGATTAAAGAAGTCCGCCAGCTTCTGGCGGATTACAGCGTTGAAGGATACGGTATTGAGGGTCTTGAACGCCTTAAAGATTTGGGCGATATTTTACACGCATGCCACATCTCCCAATGGAGGTGGGATTCGCGTTTTTGCGGCACATGCGGCGCGTTAAACGGTGATGCTCCGTCCTGCTCCCCAGATCAATTACTGGTGCATCGCGTCTGTTCCAAATGCGGACGGATTGAGTTTCCACGTATTTGTCCTGCCGTCATTACTGTAATTACCGATGACGAAAACCGGATTTTACTTGCGCATAACAAAAGATTCAAAGCCGGTGTTTACAGCCACATCTCCGGTTTTAACGAAGCGGGCGAGTCGCTGGAAGAAACAGTGGTCAGAGAAATCCAAGAAGAAGTAAATATTAAAGTTAAAAATATCGAATATATTAAATCTCAGCCGTGGCCGTTTCCCAATTCTCTTATGGTAGGTTTTAAAGCCCGTTATTCATCAGGGACGATTACGCCCGACGGCGAAGAAATAGAAGACGCAAAATGGTTTACAAAAAATGATCTGCCGGAACTTCCAGCAAACGGCTCTTTATCGCGTTTTATGATAAATGACTGGCTTGCAGGGAGACTTTAATCTTAATTATTTTTCGGTGCGCAGGATTTCGATTATCCGCCAGTGTCTTTTCCTGTCTGTTTTTAATGTCATTACGTCGCTTCGGTTTCTTGCGTGATTTTCCGTAGGCGCCCAAAGCAGATAATCGGCGCGGTAAACTACAAGTCCGTCTTCTTCGTTGCCGCCGACATATGTGATAACCAAATCTGTTACGCCAAAAACATTCGGCGCCGGCAGCGCTCCGCCGTTCTCTTTCCACGCTCTTGCCTGAATTATTAACGGCTGGCCGGAGCCCTCATAAGCCTGTCTTTGTTTAAAAACCGCGTAAAAACTTGCTGCGGCATTTACATCGGTCTTATCGGCTCCGTTGATGCAGGCTTCCATATAAAAATGATCCAAAGAGCTGAACGCGTCAAAATACGCGGTGACAACCCTGTCGGGCGACAATCCCGATGTTGTCGGGCGCTGTCTGACACCTTGCAGTGTGCTGAAAAGTATAAACAGTGCGAAAAATAAACCGATAGCGCATCCTATTATTAAATGTTTGTTCGATGCCATAAAACGTCTTGTCTTTACGACTACATTTTTCTTTAATAAAAAATTCTTGCTTTCTTTTTCCGCTTGTTTTGTTTTATCCAAAGGTACTGCGGCGTACAGAGAATCTATATTAGCCGCGGTGTTTGTCTTATCTATCAGTATTTCCAGAATATTTGAAAGAATATCAGTTCCGCTCATGGACGGTCTTTTTTTTAAGACAGGTAAGAGAAGCGCGGATTGAATAAGCTCCGCAAGTTTTTCATTTAATTCAGGCGCTGCAGGTTGAACCGGCATGAAGATTCCTTCTCTCATATCCTGATAAAGTTCTAAACCGGAATACGGCTGATTACCTGTTAAAATTTTATATAACATTACTCCGGCGCAAAAAGCGGAAGCGTCCATACCAAATAAATCAGGACAGTTGTATTTGTCGTGTAAACTCTGATCCGGTCTCGCGCTTTCAAGATAGAGACAGCGTGTGGACAAATGTTCCGGGGCAAAATAAACGCTGCCCTTTGGGTGAGTCTGAGTATCTTCCATACAGATAAATGACGCGCCAAGGTTTAATACGGAGCGCGTCTCGCCGAGAAACATTTTCGCTTTTATCCAGTAAACGACAGCTTGCAGCGCGATCTGGCGCTGAGCGGTCTGCTTTGCGGATTGAATTAACGCTTCTGTTTCTTCGAGCAGAATATCCAGTCTTTTCCCGTGTACTGCAGGTCCGAAGACTGTCATACAGCCGTTGATTTCGTTTACTCCTGACGCTTTCCATATTTCGTGCGAGCCGTCTGGATTTACAACATATCCCTGTTCGATCAGACTCTGAGACATTTTTGTCCGCGCGAACGAACGCGGCTCAAGCCCGGTGTCAAAACACATGGAAGCGGAGTCGTTAACTTTTGAAATATGGATTCGCTGTACCATTGCCTTCTTGTCTATCTTGATGAATACAGATATCTGAAATATTCCATATCTGTCGTGAGTGTTTTATCAAACTTCGGCATTGTCTGCCTGTATGATTCAATCGCTCTCCAGAAACTGTAAAAAGCCGCTCTGTCTCCGCCCGAATATGCGGATGCGTAAATTCTCGCGGCTTCAGCGTCTGCATTTCCCATGATTGTTTGAGCCTGCGTATACGCCGCCGACGATACTGAACGCTTTTCGTTGTCCATTTTACCAAGCCATTCTGCTTTTCTGCCTTCGCCTTCGGAGCGGAAAGCCATCGCTATCTGGTTACGTTCTCTGATCATACGCGCGTAAACGCTCGGAGTAAGTTCCGGCGAGTAGGAAATTTGCCGCGTTACTACATCGATAAGATCAATGCCGAATTCGGGAACCGCGCGGCGCGAGCGCGCTAGAATTAGTTCCGCAAGCTGGCGCCTTCCCCTGACAACCGGCTCAAAAGAGCTGTTCTGTGTTGATGTAGAGATAATTTCAACATCAATCCCTTCTCCAAGTCCTAAAGATTCAGGACCTGTTGAACGTTCCAAAATAATGTTTGAATTGCGCACGGATTCATGCAGAGGATTTTCAGCTACAACAGTGCGCACTTCTGAATCGATAATTTCGGCAAGTTTGGAATATGCCGCATCGACTGTATTAATGGATTCGTAAAATTTCTTCGGATCTGAAATCCGCCAGCGGGCTGTGACATCGACAAAGATGAACTGCCTTTCCGCCGTCGGCATAACTCTGGCTTCTCCGTCCCATGCCATTATTTTTTTGGGATAACGGACAACTTCGTCAATAAAAGGAATCTTTATTTTTAACCCCGCGGTTGTAACAACGCTGGTTATTTTTCCGAACTGTACTACAACTGCCTGCTCTCCTTCATTTATGACATAGAGAGGTCCTGCAACCATTATACCGATAAAAACAACTAAACAAACAATAATAGTGGTAATTACTTTTTTCATTATCTTGCTCCTCCCATATTCAGCATCGGCAGGAAGTTATCAAGATTGCGATCTATCATCCTTACGCTTTTTTCATCTTTGAATACTTCTTCGATCATTTCGTAATACAGACGCTGTCTTGTTACTTCCGGGGCGTTGCGGAATTCATTGTATACGGAATTGAAACGGGCAACATCGCCTCTTGCTTTATTCACGCGCTCTGTAGCATAACCTTGCGCAACTTGAATTGTGCGTTCAGCCTCGCCTCTCGCTCTTGGAATTTCTTCGTTATAAACCTGCTGTCCTTCGTTTATAAGCCGCTCAAGATCCTGCATCGCTTTATTTACATCTTCAAACGCTTCCTGTACGCCGGAGGGGGGAGTTACGTTCTGAAGCTTCACATTTACTACATCGATGCCGAGACCGTACTCGCGGAATCTGTCGTTCATGATTGCGAGAGCTTCAATTTCGATGGCGCTTCTCTCGATACCCATGATGTCCATAATCGCGCGGTCGCCTACGAGCATATTAATCGCCGAACGCGACACGTCGCGTATTGTCGGGCGGCGCTCGTTTACGTTAAATGTCCACGCTTTTGGATCGACAACGCGGTACTGGATAATCCATTCAACGTCTACGATATTCAAATCGCCTGTAAGCATGACGGATTCTGTTGACTGGCTTGAATATGCGGGATAATTACCGCCTCTCCTTGTGCGGAAACCGAATTCTTCTGTCTGGAAAGTACGAACATTTACAGTATAATTCTGGTCGATGCCGAATGGAAGTTTTAAATGGAGACCGGGTTCCCTGATGGCGATAAATTTACCAAAACGAGTAATAACCGCTTGTTCGGTCTGATCAACGATAAAAATACTGGTGCCAAGCAGTATAAGAACCAATATTCCTGTGATAATTATCACAAGCAATTTCGGGCTGAATTTGCCCATTATTTGGGGTGTGAATTTCATAATCTGAGTATACTATATGCCCTTTTAAAACTCAAGTAATAGCATTATAATGAAAGAAACAGGGGGTTTTTCCATGCTTAATAATTTTGATTTTACCATTGAATCGCTTGGTAAAGCGACAGTTCAATCGCCGATCTTAATGTCTAAATCTGCCGGTGATAAATCGGCTAATTATGTGACAGATGATCAGTATGTGCGTCTCGATAAATTTGTTGTTCCAGGCATTCAACATCCGATTAAAAAAACGCAGGTTCTGGAGTGCGCAGGCCCAAGAGAAAAAATATATTTTACGCCCGCCCATGTTCATGCCGGGATTGTAAGCTGCGGCGGACTTTGCCCCGGAATTAACGATGTAATAAGATCGGTAGTGCGGTGCTTAGCGACACGTTACGGCGTAACAAGAATTTCCGGCATTCGTTATGGATACCTCGGTTTCTTATCTACATCACAGTATGGGGTAAGAGAATTGACCCCCGATACGGTGGATGACATTCATAAATTGGGCGGCACCTTTTTGGGAAGCGCCCGCGGCGGCGGCAGGCAGGTTGAAGAAATTGTCGATACAATAGAAAAACTTAATTTAAATATGATGTTTGTAATCGGCGGCGACGGCACTCAGCGCGGCACGCTTGATATTGCCGAAGAAGTCAGTAAACGAAAGCTGAAAGTATCTTTAATCGGTATACCGAAAACAGTTGATAACGATTTTGTTTTGATAGACAGATCTTTTGGTTTTAATACAGCAGTTGCAAAAGCGGTTGAAGTTGTATCGGCTGCGCACGTTGAAGCCGCTTCCGCGATTAACGGTATCGGGCTTGTAAAAGTTATGGGCAGGGATTCAGGTTTTATCGCGGCGCACACCGCGCTTGCAAGCCACGAAGTAAACTTTGTGTTGATTCCCGAAGTTCCCTTTAACCTTGAAGGTTATAACGGCTTTTTACATCATCTGGAAGAAAGGATTGTAAAACGCGGTCATGCTCTTGTTATTGTCGCCGAAGGCGCAATGCAGGATCAGCTTTTAAAGGAAAAGAAACACGACGCGGGCGGCAATGTCAAAATGGCGGACGTAGGCGTTTATATCCGCTCAAGGATTATCAAACACTTTGAAGAAAGAGGGATTGAGATCAATTTAAAATATATCGATCCCAGTTACGCAATCCGCTCCGCTCCTGCAAACCCGGACGATTCAATTTACTGCGAGCGCCTCGGTAACGCGGCGGTTCACGCGGCGATGGCTGGAAAAACAAAGATGATCATCGGGCTTGTGAATAATGAGTTTGTGCATCTGCCGATTAATCAGGTAATCAGACAACGAAACAAAGTAAATCCTGAAAGCAGTTTATGGCGCGATACGATTGACGCTACGCATCAGCCGCCGCTCATGGTTAACAGGTTCAGTTGATTTAAATTTAGCGGAACTTAGCTTTCAAATATCTCATGTAGAAATAACGCGGCGGCCTGTGAAACATTCAGGCTGTCGATATTTCCCGTTCCAGGGATACGCAGCAGATATGAACATTGATTCTTTACATTCTCCGGCAAACCTGTTTCTTCATTACCCATGACAAGAACAACGCCGCTGTTTTTTAAAACGCTGCCAAGATCACCGATTCTCATTCTTGCCCTTGTGTCAGTACCGATTGTTGTAAGTTTTTTTGACGCGTCTTTTAAAAAGGCGGCGGAGTTTGTAATTTTACGAACCTTTAAATGTTCAAGACCGCCTTCAGCGATGCGGTAAGCGCTGGTTGTTAGGCGCGCCTCGGTATCTTTTTCATTCAGCACAATGAACGCCGCGTCAAAAAAAGCCGCCGCTCTCGCGATAGCGCCGAGGTTGTGATCGTTTCCGACAGAATGAAGAAGCACTCCGGTTTTTTTTTCGCTTGCCCAAAGATCAAGTTCTTCCATGCTCAGCATTTCGATAACCGGCTCTTCGATCATCGCTACCACACCCTGATGGTGAACGCTTTTGCAGACACGTTCAAGCTCCTCGTCTTCGCAAATCTTGTACGGACGTTTGCGTTCGGCGAGTTGTTTGCAAATGCCGGTGAATGATTTTAAACGATCTTCGCGCAGGAAGAGTCTGTTGATGGTTTGCGGATTGTGTTCGCCGGCTGCAAGGACTGCGTTCATGCCGCAGACAGCCAGTTCTTCAGTCATTTTATTTCTCATATCAAAAACAGTATACAATAAATACATTACTTGGTATCATATTTTTGTGGGAGCGCGAAAAACAAACGCAAAATCAAAATCGAAAGGATCTCAGGCAGTTGTCATTTTCTGGTTAATTTTCGCAATTATAATTATCAGCATATTCATTGTAAACGCCGCCACAATCGAGAAAAATTTTAATCTTTTTAAAACGCGAATAACTTCTGCTTCCGGGGCGGAGGAAGATATTCCTACGGCTAATGAAGAAGAACCTGCCGTAACAGTTACAATTCAACAACCTTCAAAACCCGCTTCCCAGCCTGCGGAACCTGCAAAGCCTGCGGCGCCGGAACCCACAAAGCCGGCAACTCAGCCAACCCAGCCGCAGACTCAACCGGCTGTACAGCCTGCCGCTCCTCCTGCAGTGCCGCCTGCGCAGACAAGGGATAGATCAATTTATTACACGCAGGTAAGTAATGACGGGCAGATTCTTCATTCGAAGGTAACGCGAAGGATACCTGTTTCCGATTCACCCATGCAGGATTCGTTAAACGCTCTTCTTACCGGACCGTCCGCTGAAGAGCTGAGTAAAGGTATTGTCAACCTGATTCCGCAGAATACCAGAGTGCTTTCTGCGACAGTCCGGGGAAGCACCGCTTATATCAGCTTCAGCGAAGATTTCCTTTTTAACACATTCGGCGTGGAAGGCTACGTCGCCTCCCTTAGGCAGATTGTCTGGACAGTGACTGAGTTTCAAAATGTAAAAGATGTGCAAGTTTTAATCGAAGGCAGACGGATGGACTATCTCGGCGAAGGTATCTGGATCGGCAGCCCCATTGGCAGACAGTCTTTTTAAAAATTGTAAAAATTTAAAAGGTGACTGACACCTTTTGTTTGTCGTTTAACAGTATTGTAAATTCTTAAGAGGTGACTGACACTTTTTTTAAATCCTTCTAATCGAAACAGTGTTTCCGGTTTCCGGGTCAACCTCCGCGATGATGCCTTGCATTTGCCCCGGTTTATCTGATTCTGCGGTTTCCATGTGATACAGCACGTGTTTTTTAGATCGGTTAAGGCAGATTTTTGGATCCATGCCGATGACGCTGTTTGTGTTACCTGTCATTCCAAGGTCTGTTATATAACCGGTGCCTTTGGGCAGAACGCGTTCGTCGGCTGTCTGTATATGCGTATGAGTTCCGGCGATCAAAGAGGCGTGTCCGTCAACATAATACGCGAGAGCTTCTTTTTCTTTGCTGGATTCGGCATGGAAATCAATGATAATTATCGGGAAAGCGGTTGGAATGGAATGGCCGTCTCCTGAAACAAGCGGATGATTGTCCGCCGCTCTGCCGAGGTGAATATTAATTAGGCGATCAAAACTCTGGAAAGGACAGTCGATCGCGGTCATGAATTCTCTGCCCTGAAGATTTAAAACAATGTAGCTTATGTGTTCTTTGTTTACGCAGGCAAAACCGGCGCCTGAAACGCTTTGAACGATTGCGGAACCGTTCGGGTAATTCGCGGGGCGAAGCATATTTCCTTCAGTTTCAAGTATAGGCCAGAATTCTCTGTTTTCCCATATATGGTTGCCGGACGTGACAACATTTGCTCCCGCCGCCATGATGCGTTTAAAATCGTTAGGGAGCATGCCGAAACCCGCGGCAGTATTCTCGCCGTTGACTGTGACAAAATCGATGTTTTGTTCTTTTATTAAAACCGGTAGTTTTTCTTCAAGAGTTTTAAGACCGAATTCTCCAACTACATCGCCTATCATCGCAATCTTCAATAACTTCATTCGTACTTCCTCATACCCTTATTACCGGATACTGGCTATATATTGCCATGATTAATCACATTTAGTAAACTAAGTTTATATGACAAGGGGAATCTTTCTAGCAGGGAACGAGTCAGCGCTTAGCCGCGCGATAGAAGCGGAAACTGTCAAACGAGTAGAACAATATGCCGCAGCTTTTATACCCAATAGATTGTCCGCAGGGAACTTCGTTGGAGGTTCCGGATCGTCGAAAAACTCTCCTGCGGAAAATGAAAAACGCCTTTCATTGGACTGGAATCCGTCCAGTCCGATTTCGGCGCGTACAGTGGTTATTGCCGCGGAAAACCGCCTTGAACATATTGATGAAGCGGTCTTGATATGCTCGCCTCCGTCGATTCATAGTAATGCCGCGGATATTCCTTTTTCTGATGTCGAGATAATGCTGAACGACCATATAAAAGGATGGTTTTTCCTTGTTAAAGAACTTGCCGCTATTTTTAGGAACCGCGGACGAGGAACCCTTGCGCTTGTCTATCAAGATATTGCTTCTTCAGGGAAAGACGACGCCGCAGATGTTTTGGGTCCTTCGGCGCTTGCGTCCTTCCGCGCGCTTACTAACGGACTGCTTGCCGCCGCTCATAATGATAAATATTTGACCGCGGGTTTTACCGCGGCTGATGCCGGAAATGACGCTGCTTTTGCCGCTTTTATGTACAAATCAATAGATGAACTGACAAATCGTAACAACGGTAAACTCTTCAAATTTGGGAAGTTTAACTTTTTTAAATAGATATTCTGTAACATTGGGGGTGGGAGAACAGAATGGGACCGAAAATTAAAGAAAAAGCCGTTTCCAAGATAAATGAAAAAATCAAAGAACCGGAGCAATTTCGGGTAATTCTCCTTAATGACCATTACACAACTATGGAGTTTGTTGTAGAAGTATTAATGGTTATCTTCCATAAGAACATGGAAGACGCTAATAAGATAATGATGGATGTCCATAAAAAAGGCAGGGGAATAGTGGGGGTCTATACTTGGGATATAGCTGTTACAAAATCGGAACAGGTGCTTGCCGCCGCCAAGGCAAACGAGTACCCTTTATTGTGTATTGTGGAACCTGTATAAATCATCTGTAGCGCGTTTTTAAATTCATGTGTTATAATTTTTCCTGAGGATAAATATGAGAATATCTGGACATGTGCAGGCAATTATTGACGCCGCTTATAATGAGGCAAAATTGCGAAAGCATGAATATCTTACACCCGAGCATATTTTGTATGCAGCCCTCGCTTTTGATGAAGTACAGGGAGTATTGTTTTCCTGCGGCGCCGATCTGGAACAGATCAGAAGCGGCATGGAAACTTTCTTTGAGCAAAAAATGCCCATCTCTTCGGGAGAACCTACAAAGACTGTTGGTTTTCACAATGTTATAGAACGCGCTTTAATCCACTGTAAAACCGCGCAAAAAGAAATGATCGATGTAGCTGACATTCTGGTTTCTCTTTATGATGAGGAACGCTGCTACTCGGGATATTATTTAAGAAAAGCGGGAATCAAGCGGCTGGAACTTTTGCATGTGTTAAGCCACAGTTACGGCGGCGATGGTTTTATTTCCTCCGATAAAAAAGAAACGACCGCGGACGATGATGTTGACGGACAGAAAAAAGGCGGCAAGAAAGCTGCGCTTGATCGTTACGCGATTGATTTGACAGCTCTTGCGCGCGATCACAAACTTGAACCTGTCATCGGCAGGGAAGAAGAACTTGCCCGCACCATACAAGTGCTTTGCCGCAGAATGAAAAACAATCCGATTCATGTCGGCGACTCAGGCGTAGGAAAGACAGCGATAACCGAAGGGCTTGCCCAAAGAATTATTGCCGGCAATGTGCCGCCTGTTTTAAAAGATTTCAATATTTATTCTCTCGACATGGGAGCTCTTGTCGCGGGAACAAAATACCGCGGTGATTTTGAAGAAAGAATAAAACGCGTTGTAGAAGAAATGCTTAAAAAAGAAAAAGCGATTCTATTTATTGATGAGATTCACACTCTTGTCGGAGCCGGAGCGGTTTCAGGCGGCGCGCTTGACGCAAGCAATCTGCTTAAGTCCGCGCTTACATCAGGGAAGCTTCGCTGCATAGGTTCTACAACTCACGAAGAGTATAATAAATTTTTTGAAAAAGACCGCGCTCTTTCGCGCAGGTTTCAAAAGATCGATATTAACGAACCGACTCAGGAAGTCGCCGTTGACATACTCATGGGTGTTAAATCCAAGTACGAAGATTATCACCATGTTCATTACAGCGACGAAGTTGTGCAGACCGCCGTGCGCCTTTCCGCGCAGTTTATCACAGAGCGTCGTCTGCCGGACAAGGCAATCGACGTAATTGATGAAGCCGGAGCATTCGCGCGTATAGAAGCGTACAAATCTTCGACAGTGCAGGACGCGCAGATTGAGAAAGTGGAAATCGCGCTCCCTGTTATCGAAGCCGTTGTTTCAAAAATCGCACGCATACCGCAGAGGACTGTCGGCGAAAACGAAAAAGACAAGCTTAAAGATTTGGAAACAAGATTAAAAGAGAGAGTATTCGGTCAGGATGACGCGGTCGCGGCTGTTGTAAAAGCTGTCAAACGCTCGAGAGCCGGATTCAGATCGGAAGGCAAACCTGTCGCGAACTTTTTATTCGCAGGTCCAACCGGCGTAGGGAAAACTGAACTTGCCCGCCAGCTTGCGGAAATTCTCGGAGTTGGAATAATCCGCTTCGACATGAGCGAGTATCAGGAAAAATATACAGTTTCCAGATTAATCGGATCATCGCCGGGATATGTCGGTTATGACGAAGGCGGTCAGCTTACGGAAGCAGTCCGCAAACAGCCGCATGCCGTCGTTCTGCTGGACGAAATTGAAAAAGCCCATCAGGATATTTTTAATATCCTGCTGCAGATCATGGACTACGCAACGCTGACAGACAATCAGGGACGCAAAGCGGATTTCCGCAATATAATTTTAATAATGACAAGCAATGCGGGAGCCAGGGAAATCGGCAAGGGGTTAATCGGTTTTGGAGATCGTGTTCAGGACGACAGCGCCGTTAATGACGCTGTAGAAAAACTTTTTACTCCCGAGTTCCGCAACAGGCTGGATGCGGTTGTCCGCTTTGGACATCTTTCGCGCGATATTATGGTATCCATAGTCCAAAAAGAACTGGACGCATTTACCGCGCAGCTCGCCGAGAAACATGTAACCTTAACCGTTACAGGTTCTTGCGTGGATCATCTTGCCGAAGAAGGTTATAGCAAAGAATTCGGCGCCAGAAACGCGGGCAGGCTTATCGAAGATAAAATTAAAAGTTTCTTTGTGGACGAAGTTCTTTTTGGCCGCTTGAGCGAAGGCGGCAGCGCAGTTGTAGATTGGCAGGAAGGTTACCGCATGGATGTTTGCGATACACAGGTGTCGGGCGATATTGAGGTATCGAGCGATGTTAAGGTGTCGCATGAAACCGCAGAAGTATAGTGCCTGCGTTTCGTCCTGGTCCCGATCCGGATTTTCCATATCTCGACGCGAAGGATAACTATCAGTTTCCGCATCCCGAAACGTGGGACGATGACATTATCGCGGTTGGCGGAAACCTTTCGCCCGGTCTTTTACTTTCAGCCTACGAGCAGGGAATTTTCCCGTGGTACAATCCCGGCGATCCCGTTATCTGGCAGTCCCCCAATCCCCGCTGTATAATTTTTCCCGATAAATTGCATATATCATCCAGCATGAAAAAAATTCTTAACAACAATGTTTTCGAAATTACTTTCGACAAAGATTTTGAAGGAGTGATACGCGGCTGTTCGGAAAAAGTACGTCCGGGGCAGGGCGGCACATGGATATCAGAAGATATAATCCATGCTTATCTGGAAATGCACCGCCTCGGCTGGGCGCACTCCGCTGAAGCATGGCAGGACGGCGAACTTGCAGGCGGCTGCTACGGCGTACTTTTGGGAAAAGCATTTATCGGCGAATCAATGTTCTATAAAAGAAAGAACGCATCAAAAGCCGCGCTTCTTAGCCTTGCTAAAATAATGTTTGAACACAAAGTCGGTTTCATTGATTGCCAGGTACCCACTCCGCACCTGCTCAGTCTCGGCGGAGAAGTTGTAGACAGGAAGGATTTTTTAAAATTGTTGAAAGAGTACCGGGTGTATAGGCAGTAGTTGTAATTACACAAATGCGCTTACTTCATCATGAATCGCTTTTTCTACAAATGCATTGAGCGAAATCCCTTCTTTACTTGCGATAACCGCCGCTGTTCTGTGAAGTTCAGGTGAAATACGAATATTAAAAGAACCTTTATAGGATTTTTGCGGTTCTTTTCCTGCTTCTTTGCACAGAGCTAAATAATCCTTAACCGCTTCTGTAAAAGCCTTTTTAAGCTCGTCCACACTATTGCCTTCAAAAGTTACAAGATCAGTGGTTCCAATTATTTTTCCGAAGAAACATTCATCAACAGCAGAATATTCAACGCTGCCAAAAAACTCTTTGTATTTGAGTGTATTATCAGTCATCTATATAGCCTCCTTGTTTCAATTCCTTAATTACAAACTTTATTAGATATTGTTTTAGAACAGGTGACGGATGCGGCTTATGAAGACGTAAAATATGACCTGTTTTAAAATTGATGAATCTGACTGCCGATCCGCTGGTTCCTCCAGCATTCGATAATTGAAAGCCGAAACCATTCAACAGCGTTTCAAGTTCTCCAAATGTGAAGTCTTTAGGGTTGCTCAACAAACGTTGCAATAATTTTGTAGATTTTGACATTTCTCTGCCTGTATTAAATATATAATATTGTCGAATTAATTGCAACCGTATTTTAGTTGCATTTTAAGAAATTCACTATATTTTCAATACAGCATGTTGTGTATCTATTTTGTCCGCCTAAAGATTGGATACATGGGCGTGTGCGAAAAGACACATCGGCGACATCAAGAGGGGAACCTTCGCCTGTCTTCAACAGGCTCGGTTGAGGTTTCGACGTGGTTTTCTACCAACAACACGCGGAGCGAGTGTAAACCAAGCCACGCTCGTCCGGAGCCGATGGGGTTTTTCGCTCTCGCCCACTTTATCTAATCTATACACATACGCTTCAAGAAAGTTAGGTATATTTTTTTTCTGTCACGCCGCCAGGGTTTAATCTATTATTATGCCATCAGTTGTTAATATTATATTTTTACTTTTATACCACTTGGCGTTTACAATGTTTGGGAGTTCTCTTGTATCGTAACATGTAATGAATTTAAAAAACATGTTTTTTACATTATTAGGATTATAGTTTGACTCAGTCATTAAGGCCAGTGTTGATGTCGAAACAATTAGTAAAATTGCTCTTTCGTAATTTGAATAATTATTAAATTTATTATTAGTAATAATATTTATTTTATCATCTTGAATAGTTTGTTTGACAAATTCATTCTGACTGTTATTTAATGAATATGTGAGGTCATTGTTTAATAAACTTAAAAAATAATTTTTTATTGCTTTGTTTTTGGAGAAATCTTGCATTGACCACAAGCCTCGTTTAACAAGTACCAATTCTATACCAGATTCCTTTTCAAAATTCGCATTTTCTGTTGATAAAGAAGTTTTGTTAATTTGCGATGCTGCTGCCCAAACTGCAGCGCCATTAAATATTACGCAACTATTAATTAATAATATAATAGCCATCAAACTAAATAACCAGAGAGCTCTTTTCATAATATTCTCCATTAGAACAATGTTGCGCTTTATAAGATAATAATAATAAAATTAATAGACAAGAAAAATATTTTGTAATGGCGGTAACGAATATATTTTAAAATAAAAATTGATTGTTACATAACAGAAGCGTATGCCTAATAAATTATTAAAAGGACTTTTCGCATACGCTCATTTTTATATATTTTTAACTGTATGTTTCACTTATAATATTTTTTACGCTTCATTCAAAAACGCCACATACCCCTTATATGTCATGTAAAGATCAATCTTGCTGATTACTTCGAACGGCGAATGCATTGACAATACCGGTACGCCGCAGTCGAGGACATCCATTCCAAGATTGGCGGCATAGAGCGCGATGGTTCCGCCGCCGCCTTTGTCTACTTTTCCGAGTTCGCCGCACTGCCACTGAACTTTATTTTTGTTCAAAATTGCTTGTACTTTTGCGACATATTCCGCGTTGGCGTCGCTTGCGCCGGACTTGCCGCCTGATCCTGTGTATTTTTCAAGTACAATTCCTTTTCCGATATATGAGGAATTCTTTTTATCAAATACCCCGGCATAGGTTGGATCAAATGCCGCGTTAACATCGGCGGATAACATTGAAGAATGTGAAAAACAAAGTTTTAAATCAATTTCCGATCCGCTGTTTAACATGGCAAGGAAGTTTTCAAAGTTGAGAGAACGCGCGCCTGTGTTTCCGGCTGAACCTGTTTCTTCCTTATCTGAAAAATAACAAACCAATGTTTTACCCGGCGCGGCTTTTCCGTTAGCGATAGCGATGATTGCCTGTAGCGCCGGCCATGCGCAACAGCGGTCATCGTGACCGTATGAGCCGATCAAACTTCTGTCAAAGCCGACATCGCTTGCTTTAAAAGCGGGAACAAATTCAATTTCCGCGCTTGTAAAATCTTTTTCTGTAATGCCGTACTTTTTATTTAACAAATCTAAAAGTAAAAGTTTTACTTTTTCTTTTTCGTCTTTATCATTATATGGGCGCGAGCCCGCAAGAATGTCCAGGTCTTCGCCCTCCACTACAACTGAAGCTTTCTTTTCCATTTGTTCCTTCGCAAGATGGGGTAGAAGATCCGTCACAGTGAACACGGGATCACCAGGTTCTTCGCCGATTCTTATCGTCGTTTTTTTTCCTGCTTCGTTGATAAAAACACCGTGCATGGAAAGCGGAATTGTGGTCCACTGGTATTTTTTTATGCCGCCGTAATAGTGCGTATCAAAAAGCGCGAGTTCTGAGTCTTCGTAAAGCGGGTTCTGTTTCAAATCGAGGCGCGGAGAATCGATGTGAGCGCCAAGAATATTACATCCTTCTGTCGCTGGTTTTTTCCCGATGACAGCGGCAATAACTGATTTTCCTCTAATATTTTGATAAATCTTCATACCCGGTGTAAGTTTTATTTTTGTTTTAGTATCAATATTAATAAAACCATTTTTGGCTAAAACGCCGGAAATATAATCGGCGCATTCGCGTTCGGTTTTTCCATTGTTCAAAAATTGCTTGTACGACGAAGCGAGTTCTTCAACTTCTTTTTCTGTTTTTACATCAATACTTTCCCAGCAGTTTTTCTGCTTGAAAAAAAGTTTATCCGAAAGTTTTTCCTTCTTGTTTGATGATGTCTTTGCCATAATGCCCTTCTCCTTGTATGTTATCTTATGATACTATAAATCTTATGAAAATACGAGACCGCTACGCGCCTTCTCCGACCGGGCTTCAGCATATCGGAGGTATAAGAACGGCGCTTTTTAATTACCTTTTCGCGCGATCTTCGGGCAGTCAGGACGGCAAATTTGTCCTTCGTCTGGAAGATACCGACAGAACGCGTTTTGATCAAAGTTATGTGCAAAACCTTTACGACACCTTTGATTGGCTCGGTTTTAAATGGGACGAAGGTCCCGTACCTGACAATGAGGTCGAAGTCCGAAGTTTTCAGTCCAACGGCGGTCCGTTCAGTCCGTACATTCAATCCGAGCGCACCGAACATTATAAAAAATTCGCGCAGGAGCTGCTCGACAAGGGGCAGGCATATTACTGTTTCTGTACATCGGAAAGAATCGAAGAAGTTCGCAAGCAGCGCGAGGAGGCTCATTCCTCCGAATCAGGTTATGACCGTCTCTGCCGTCAAATCGATCCTGAGGATGCCGCTAAAAGAGCCGCTTCAAGCGAACCCTGCACCGTAAGATTAAAAATCCCGCTGAGCGAGACCACGGTCTTTAACGATTATCTGCTCGGGGATATTGAATGGAAGAATGATGATGTAAATCCCGATCCTGTGCTTTTAAAGTCCGACGGTTTTCCCACATATCATCTTGCGAATGTAGTTGACGATCACCTAATGGAGATAACTCACGTGCTTCGCGCGCAGGAGTGGCTTGCTTCCACTCCGCTTCATGTGATCATGTACCGCGCTTTTGGCTGGAAGCCGCCTGAGTTTTGCCACTTGCCTATGGTGATGGGACAGGACGGCAAGAAACTTTCCAAACGTCATGGCGCGACGAGTATTGATGAATTCCGCAAAGCCGGATACCTTCCCGCCGCGTTGATAAATTATATCGCGCTTCTCGGCGCGTCTTACGAAGAAGGTAAAGAGATTTACACTTTGGAAGAGCTTGCCGCGCGTTTTAGTTTAGACAAACTTAATAAAGCGCCGGCTGTTTTTGATTATAAAAAACTTGAATGGTATAACGGTCAGTACATCAGAATGATGAACGATGATGAACTTGCGGCATTGTGTTTACCTTACGCTATTGAAGCTGGGTTGTTTGGAGGGGAGCCGGCAGAGCAACAGTTAAAGATTTTTACAGCTTCGATGGCTTTGGTGAAGGAGAGGTTGATTTTCCTGAAAGAAGCGCCGGAGAAGATTGCATATTTATTTAAAGAGCCTGAGATTCCGGCAGCAGAAGAATTTATTCCAAAGAAATGCGATCTTGCAAAGACGATTGAACTTTTGCAGATTGGAAAAGAGCTTGTAAATTCAATGGCGCAGGCGGCAAGCGACGAGGACGCTGAGAATTTTATTAAAACAGAAGCGGAGAGGCGTGAGGTGAAACTTGGAGATTTAATGATGCCGCTGCGTGTTGCGATTACCGGAAGCCGTGTAAGCCCGCCGCTTTTTGGATCGCTTCGCATACTTGGCGCTGCTTGTTCTGAACAAAGGATTCAGAAAGCGTTAGATAAATTAACTAATTCGTGATATTGCAGAATAACGGTGAAATTAAATCACGATTAAAATATTTTTGAGAAATTTTCAACAGTGTACCGTCTTTAAATAATTCGTCCAGCGCGTTATTAAGCGCGGCTGTTAGAACATCATTTTCTTTTCTTAAACAAATGCCGATTAATTCACCGGATGATCCTTGCCAGACAATTTCAAAAAGTTCTTTTGCCGCGTAATCGGAAGCGACAAGATTATCGACGATAATTAAATCTACTCGTCCAAGCGTAAGATCATCAAAACAATTTATAATTTTATCGTAAGAAAATGGAAAGAATGATATGCCTTGTTCAATTAATTTTTCAGCAAAATATTGCGCGGTAGTACCGCCTTGAAACGCCGCCTTATATCCCTTAATATCCTGCGGTTCATTGATTTTATTAGGAAAATATTTATTAATAATAATGGTCATGGAGCTGTCGATATAAGGCTTAGTAAAATTTAATCTTTCCTGACGTTCCGGCAGAATGGTAATGTTAATTGCAATGTCGTATTTACCGGTTTCAAGCCCTGCGAAAATTCCTTCCCACGCAGTATCGATGTAATTCACCGTAAGCCCCAATTTATCCGCAAGCGCTTTTGTTAATTCAATATCAAAACCAAGAAGAGTTATACCGTCTGAATCGTAATATTCCATCGGAGGATAACCGATTTCTACGCCGACAGAAAGAACTCCTTCTATAATTGTTAATCCTCTATTTTGCTTCACGCAGTTTGTAAATGTATTTAATATAATAAATATTAATATAAAATATTTTATAATAATTTTCACTGGAGCAGATTGTTAATTTCTTCAAAGACTGAATCGAGATCATCAAAATGGAGTAATGCCCTGCCGTCCAGAGGAGTAGGCATATTGTTTACGATAACAATTTTACCGCCGGATCGCAGGGTATATTCGGGCATACTTGCGGCTGGCTGAACCGTTAAACTTGTTCCGAGCACTAACATTAAATCCGCTTCCTGAGATTCTGTTATAGATTGTTTGAGCGCATCTATCGGGAGAGCTTCGCCGAAAAAGGTGATCGCAGGTTTTAATACACGCCCGCATTTCGGACATTTTGGCATTTCACCGCCGTGCACTACCGCCGCCGCGTCTTCATAACTGACTCTTATACCCGCGCAGCGAAGACAATAATGCATTGCAGGTGATCCGTGAATCTCGATCACATTTTTACTTCCGCCTTTTTGATGTAATAGATCGATATTCTGCGTAATCAACGCTTTAAGAAAACCTTTCTTTTCAAGTTTTGCGAGTGTTGTATGAACAATCGACGCTTCTTTTTCGTCAAGATTATAAATGAATGAACCTGCATGAGAGTAATAGAAGGAAGGATCTTTTTCGAAATAGTCGATATTGAAAATCTTGTCCGCGTCCATATCGTTGTATAAACCATTTTTACCGCGAAAATCCCGAATCCCCGAAAGCGTGCTTACGCCCGCGCCGGTCAGAGCAACTAAATGTTTCGCTTCTTGAATGAGGTTAAATAATTTTATTACATCTTCGTTTTTGGTTTTCATATACGATAAGATAGAATATAATGTTTTTATAGAAGGAGTCAACATTGAAAGCAGTAACTGGTGCTCAAATGCGTAAAATTGAGAGAATGGCGATTGAAGAAACCGGTATTCCGTCAATTCTGATGATGGAAAATGCCGCAATACGCTTGACTGAACATTGTTTAAATTATTTTAAGGAAATTAAAAACGCCAAAGCGTTGATTTTTGCCGGACATGGGAATAACGGCGGCGACGGGTTTGCGCTTGCGCGGCATTTACATTTTAAAGGAATAGATATAAAAATAATTATTGCAGGCGATATAGATTCTATAAAAGGCGATGCCGCCGTAAATTTAAAAATCGTACAAAACATGAAAATACCAATCGAACATGATATAAATTCTGATATTGAGAAATTTGATTTAATAGTGGACGCATTACTCGGTACGGGACTGGATCGCAATGTCGAGGGAAAATATAAAGATTTTATAGAAAAAATGAACCGTTATGCGAAATATATAATATCGGTAGATGTTCCTTCCGGCGTTCATTCGGATACCGGGAAAATTATGGGTTGCGCTGTAAAAGCGACGGAAACTGTAACATTTGCCCATCCCAAGCCGGGTTTGTATATATATCCCGGCGCTGCATGTACAGGTAGAATTCATATTGAAGACATTTCAATACCGTCAACATTGATAGATAAAATTGACGTTGAAGCTAATATTTTAACAGCGGGAGAAGTAAAAAAAATGCTTCCTTTGCGCGCACAAAGATCGAATAAGGGAACTTTCGGCAGAATAATTGTTTTTGCAGGCTCTAATGAAATGCCCGGTGCCGCGTCATTGACCTGTTCAGCAGCATACAAAGCCGGAGGCGGATTGGTATGTGCATGCGTTCTGCCTCATGTCGCTTCGGTGATACATCATTGGCAAAGAGAAATTGTTACGTGCACAGTACCTGAAAAGAGCGGAATGTATTGTAAAAAATCCTTAGAAAGTGCGATGGAAGAGATTGAACGTGCTAATGTTATTGTAATCGGTCCCGGCATCGGACGCAGCCCTGACATAACAGAGTTTGTTCATGAACTGGTTAAAACATCGCAAGCGGCAATCGTCGCGGATGCTGACGCTCTTTTCGCGTTATCTGAAGATGTAAATATTTTTAAACAATTAAAAACGCCGTGCATAATAACCCCTCACCCCGGCGAAATGAGCCGTCTTACAGGATTCTCTGTCCCTGAGATTCTAGACAATACAGCCGAAACTGCTGTAAATTTCGCAAAAGAATTTAATACGGTTACATTATTAAAAGACGCCCACACAATAATCGCCAATTCTGACGGTAAATATTATATCAATACAACCGGTACCAACGCTCTTTCAAAAGCCGGAACCGGCGACGTACTGACCGGAATAATAGCCGGATTTATCGCGCAGGGCTTGGATGTTTTTTCAGCAGGCGTTCTTGGAGCGTATTTCCACGGGAAAGCCGGTGAAGACGCAGTTGGAAACGGCTCTTGCTACAGCGTCATGGCAGGAGATTTACTGGATTGGAATAATGAAACAAGGAGAGAGCAGAAATGAAAGTATTTATCACAGGCGGAACAGGAAACATCGGACAATATGTAACACTCGCCGCAGTTGCCGCAGGACATGAGGCGGTGGTATTGTCGCGTAACCCGGAAAAATATCCATCGCTGGCAAAAAAAGCAACATTGGTTAAAGGCGAAATAACTAATTACAAACTTTTAGCGGATTATATAAAAGGTTGTAACGCCGTGATACACATCGCTCTCGGCTGGGGCAACGAACCCGTCTCAATGCTGATAAACGATACCGCCGCGACTGTTAATCTGCTGGAAATAGCCGAAAAAGCCGGCGTTAAAAAATTTATTTACACAAGCAGCACAGCGGCAATGGGTGTTATGCGCAATAACATGGACGAAACAGTAATGAATCTTCCGATTGATCTTTACGGCAGCACAAAATCCGCAAGCGAAGCTTATGTTTTAGGTTTTACAAAATACTACGGCGACAGCAGCAGCGGTAACAGCAGTAACGACGGCGCCGGTAATAATTTGCGCATGAAACGCAATATTATCCGTCCCGGTTACACTTATTCTAACCCGCCTTTTCCCGACGGCTCCACGCAAGCCGACGCACGTTTTCGCAACATCGCCGAAGCGGTTGTAAACAATAAACCAGTTGAACTAACAAAACATGACGGCACACAATTTATTTCTTCGGGAGAAATCGCTCAACTGTACATTAAATTACTTGAAAGTGACAAAGACAGAGAAATTTATCTTGCCCTTGGAAATACTTTTACAAGCTGGGAACAAATAGCAAAGATCGCGCTGGAATTGTATCCGGAGTCAAAGTCGCAAATTGTGTTAAACGATCTTGGTTGGAGCGCAGAACCTAACCTCTATTGCGTTAAAAAAATGGAAAGAGATTTTGGTTTATCATTTGACAGCCAAAAAGATTTGAGGGAGCATGTGAGGTGGTGTTTGGAGAGGGCGAGAGGGTGTAAATTTTATTAATTTTCCACGATGAGTTTCTGTTAAAATGTTATTTCTCCGTCTATATCTTTTTAAATATTAAAACGTCACAATCCTGATGTGTTTTATTAGAGAGCGTAATATTATGAGTTGTTATAGGGGAAAATGGTAACTGCTGAGGAATACTTGGTTATTGAAAATTATATAAAAATGTTTCACAATGAGAATATAAGACTAGATAATAACAAAGGAGTTAAATAATGGATTTCATCATCATTTTGGTTGTTGTTGGTGGAATATTTTTTTTAGTCTTGATTGTTGGAGCTGGTTTAAGCCTCTTTTCAGCCATTTTCGGCTATGATAATGATCCCTATGAACAATATCTAGCCAGAATGGACTATGAAGATGAAGTTTTGGACAGGCTTGATAGAATTGCGAATCGTCGCCACGGTGATACATATGTCAATATTGATGCCAGACAAATACACTTTCACAACTATGGAGACGATGATTAAACATGGCAACCCAATTAACTATCGAGCGCCTATGGAAAGAGGTAGGTTTCACTCCCAATGAGAATCAACGTAAAGCCATTTTACACACAAATGGACCTCTTTTGCTTACAGCGGGTCCGGGTTCCGGCAAAACCCGTGTTTTGTTGTGGAGAACAGTAAACCTCATTGTTTTTCATGGCGTAAACCCTAATAAAATATTTCTCTCAACCTTCACCACAAAAGCGGCTCTGCAGTTAAAAGAAGGCTTACGCTCTTTGCTTGGTATTGCAAGCAATTATACCAATCAGCCCTATGATATAGCCAAAATGCCGCTTGGAACCGTACATTCAATCTGCCAGAAAATGCTTGCAGACAGAACATTTTCACCTAACAGAGAAAGACAGCATCCTCCTGTTCTTCTTGATGAACTTGGACAATATTTTAAAATCCACAATAAAAAAAACTGGACACACCTCTGCGAAACAGCCGGATTTGAAATACCTGAAAAAACAGAAGAAGAGGGAGAAGATGAAACAGACGATGAAGAAATGACAATAGAGAAAGCCGCCAACTTGCAAATAAATCTTTACTTTGGAAATACATATAAGGGTAAACCAAAAAGATCACGTCATGATGCAGTAGTCTCTACAATTGAATTATTCAATCGTTTTACAGAAGAAAGCCTCGACCCTGAAAAATGCTTAACAAATAAATATTATGCAGAAGATGAAACATTGAAAAAACTTCTTATTATGTATCAGACATACCTTGAAATGCTTTCTGCAAACCCCATGCAAAAACAGGTTGATT
>Ga0209755_10000265_pt1 | contig 102584 bp, 80 predicted proteins | sample TergutCo191P1_FD_187301 | JGI IMG/M metagenome (GOLD analysis project Ga0209755, IMG submission 187301) | Cornitermes sp. P1 segment gut microbial communities from Petit-Saut dam, French Guiana - Co191P1 (SPAdes) (version 2) | ecosystem: Host-associated > Arthropoda: Insects > Digestive system... | reverse complement strand
AAAAACAAAAAAGATTCCGCGACAGAAAATCAAATGACTGAATTAAAAAACCGCTTTGGAAAAATTATCGAAGAGAAGTGCTGGATTAAAGACCGGTTTATACGCGGCATCACCGAAAAAGATCAAATCGTCGGCAAACCCGGCGACCCGGAAGCGGCGATTTGGCTTAATCCGCAGAGCTGGGCTGTAATTTCCGGTTTCGCCGATGAAGCCCGCGGAAAGGCAATCCTCGATTTAGTGCATAAAGAATTGAACACAAAATTCGGCGCACGCCTCATGGCTCCTTCGTATGTTAAACACGCTTTCGACGGAGCGCTTGCTCTCTTATTCAATCCGTCAACAAAAGAAAACGGCGGTATCTTCCTTCAATCGCAGGGCTGGATAATTCTCGCCGAAGCATTGCTCGGACGCGGCGGACGCGCTGTTGAATACTATTTAGAAAGCTGCCCCGCCGCTCAGAACGGCATCGCCGAAACCCGCCTGATGGAGCCGTATGTTTATTCGCAGTTCACGGAAAGCACGGACAGCCCGTTTGAAGGACGCAGTCATGTTCACTGGCTGACAGGCACGGCAAGCACGGTCATGGTCGGCAGCGTCGAAGGTATTTTGGGATTGAGACCTGACATTGACGGACTGCGGCTTGCGCCGGCGATTCCTTCAAGCTGGAAAACGCTCACCATGGAAAAAGTTTTCCGCGGAAAGAAACTTAACATAAAAGTTAATAACCCAGGCGGCGCGGAGAGCGGCTGCAAGAAACTCACTGTCAACGGCGTAGCGATGGAAGGCAATTATATTCCCGCCTCGGCGTTAAAAGCTGAGAATGAAGTTGTGTTGGATATGTAAGAAAAGGGAGCATAAATGATTTACAAAACATTCGGTAATACAAATGAGAAAGTGTCAGCTCTTGGGTTCGGCGCGATGCGGCTGCCTATGATCGAAGTTAACGGAAAAAAAATTATCAATGATGAACTCGCAATTCCTCTCATGCAAAACGCGTTTGACATGGGCGTAAATTATGTTGACACAGCTCCTTTGTACTGCGATTCGCTCAGCGAAGAAGCTGTCGGCAAAGCGCTCAAAGGTTACCGCGAAAAAGTTTTTCTCTCTACAAAAAATCCAATCGAGGATAATGACGGCGATCACTGGACGGAGCGGCTGGAGAAATCATTAAAAAGACTCGATACCTCTTACATCGACTTCTATCACTTTTGGGGCATCAATTTAAAAAGCTTTGAGGGCTGGCAGGGATTAAAATATGGTCCGATTGAAGCGGCGCATAAAGCAAAAGATCAAGGTTTGATCAAACACATTTCATTTTCTTTTCATGACAGCGCGGAGAATTATAAAAAAATAGTTGACTCCGGTCTTTTTGAATCGACTCTTGTTCAATACAATCTGCTTGACAGATCCAACGAGGAAAATATAGCTTACGCGAAATCGAAAGGACTCGGCACTGTGGTAATGGGTCCTGTGGGCGGCGGACGTCTCGGCGCTCCAAGCGAAGTGATTCAAGGGTTGTTAAAAAACAAAAGCGTCAGCACAGCGGAGACGGCTCTTCGTTTTATTTTCGCAAACACTCACATTGATATATGTCTTTCCGGCATGGAAAACCTGCAAATGGTTAAAGAAAATGTTGATATCGCATCACGTACCGAGCATCTTTCAGATGACGAAATAAAACATATCCGCGCGATGATGGAAGAAAACAAAAACCTCGCTAAACTATACTGCACAGGCTGTAATTATTGTAAGCCCTGCCCTGCGGGAATTGAAATTCCGTTTTTGTTTGAAATTATGAACCGTTACCGCGTTTACGGCTTAAATGAACACGCGAAAAAAGCGTATAACGAAGTAATCAACGGCTGGAGCTGGATAAAAAGCGCCGACGCTTCAAAGTGTACGCAGTGCGGAACCTGCGAAGGAAAATGCCCGCAAAAACTGCCGATTATCAAACAGTTAGTTGAAACTCACGCGGTGCTGACAGAAAAATAAATTATATTACTCTGCTGTACTATAAAGCTTTGCTATATTATACAACTTTGCTGTATTATAGAACTTTGCTATATTTAGCAAACAGCTCTTGAATACTTTGAATACCCAGTTTTTTGTACATATTTTTCTGGTGATGATGAACAGTCTCGTAACTGATTTTTAATGTGTAAGCGATTTCTTTAGGCGAAGTGCCTTTTAACAGCAGCGTAAAAATTTCCTGCTCTCTTGGTGTCAAATTCAATTTTTCTTTTTTATTAATTTCTTCCGTCTTTACAAGCGGCTTTGAATACTCTTCCATATCGCGCAGATAAAGCCCGTCTGTCCAGTCAGCATCAAACAATTTTTTCTGGATAAGCGGCAAAAATAACAAACACAAAGTTACAAGAACCAAAACAACCGCGAAAGCGAGAAATTTATTCGGCGTTTCAAAATAGTCAAAGTAAAAAGAAAAAAATCCGGATATGAAAAAATATTGAATAAAAAAAACAAAGCAGTATAATCTGAACATTTTTAAAGACTTGCTTCTCTTAATCGCTCCTGAGCACATGTAACATATAATTATATAACCTAAACTGTCACCCAACCCGTAAATAAAAGAGCCGGAAGTAATTGCCGCAGGCGTGTCTAACAAAAGCGCGCCCAATCCAAAAAGCGTGAATGCAAGAAACATCAGCCAGATATACAACGCGCTTCTGCCTTTCAATAATTGAATAAAAATAACAAGAGCGACAGAGATAACAGTTCCAATTCCGAATGCGAAACTTGAAACGCTGTTATCCGCCCATTCAATGTAATTGCTCATGCACATTATCATGTAATGAACAACGCCAAGACCGATAACAAAATGAACTCCCGATCCTTTATCGTCATTATTTATATTAATTTCCGCAGGAAGAGATTTTGATTTGCATAGAAAAATAATGATAAGAAAAACCGCCATTAAAACGGCTCCGGTCCAAGTATTGCCTGCTGTATGAAAATCGGGAAAGAAATTCCATGAAGCGTAATAAAATCCGTAGTACAGCTGAATAACGATCATTCCGGCAAGACGCTCAACATTATTCAACACAAAGCAGAAAAGATAAAACGCGCAGGCGGCGCAAAGCCCGTTACAGAATTTAAAAGCAAGATAAAGCGAGAATTGTTTCGGACCCATCGGCAGGAATAACAAAAATAAAAAAAGAGCAGCGGAAAAAACCGCGGATATTTTTAACAAAGGAAGAATAAATTTTTTAGGAATAAAACTGAGGATGAGCCAGCCAATCCCCAGCATAAAAAACATTAGTTCGTTAGTCGCAAAACCTCCAAGAACAATGCTGTGCCCGTAGTATCGAAGGTTTCCTATAATGACAGAAACAGGAAAAACAAGCAGAATAGGAAACAGTGCCGCTCTGATATTACGAAAAGATAATTCGTCTCTTGCTTGAAAAAGTTTTTTAATATTCGCGCCCGCTGCGCACACTGCTTTAGCTGCTCCCGCTGCTTTAGCTGCGCTTATTCTGTTATGCAAAACTTTAAACTCCGATTATTCTTATGGCGTGAACTTTAATGTGAATCAATCCGCGGCGCGATTTAACTTCACCGTAAATTTCAACTTTATCTGACATACCTACAGACAACCCCCTCCATTCTTTTGGTCCGATGTCAACGGCAATTTCACCTGACACGTCGCGGAACGTATACTGTCTGCCGCCGGGCAGCATGTTTATAATATTTCCGTTTAACACCACCCATGAATCATGAGGAAGATTTCTCGCTTCGCTTACAGAAATAGGATGACTGATCATAACAGGCTGTCCGTCGCCGAATCCGGTAAAACCCTGTCCGTAAACTGCGGCAGCCGCAAGCAGAAGCGTCAAACCAAAAATATATTTTCTCATATAAAAACCTCCAATTTGCAAACGCAAGAGAACCCGGTTTAAGCGGATGCGAAAACAAAGGTTCTCTTGTAAATCTATCATATATTTTTGATAAATCTTACATGCACTACAGGCGAATTTTGAAACCCGCGCTTGGACCAATGAACTTCGCCGAAAATTTCTACCTTATCGGCTGGAGTGATGTTTATTCCTTGATACCATACATTCTGCCATTCCTTCGGTCCGATTTTTACGAGAATATCACCGGTAGAATCGCGGAAAATATAAAGGTCTTTCCCGCCGTAAAACTGAATAATATTTCCCTGAATGACAATCGGCGTTTTATGACCGTAATTCCACGCCTGAACTACAGGGATAGCTTGAAAATTATAACCATACTGACCCGGTATAATTTGCTGACCCGGTCTAATTTGCTGACCCGGAATAATCTGCTGACCGGGAACGATTTGTTGTCCGGGAATTATTTGCTGCCCCGGAACCTGCCCGGTGAATCCCGCCTGAGCGAAAACATTTCCCGCCGCCAAGAACATCGCTAAACCGCAGATGAAAACTATCGCATACTTTTTCATAAGTACACCTCCAAATTTAATTCGCATATTTTCGATACGCGTTTATAAAAATATACGTCCGAAAAACCACATACACAAATCACCAGATTGGGTGAATTGTCTGTTTTCTGAGGTTTTTTGCTAACCAAATTAGGGGATCAAAGCCGAAAATGTTGAAATGTATGCGTTGAGAAAAAATTAATTAAAACGGAATAATCAATTATTCCTCGATCTTGAACACGGAAAATCGTCCGGGCATTATCGGCGCTTCAAAAACGCTTTCTGTCTCGCTGATACGAACCTGTTTTAAAGGACGCATCCACTGTGTTTGAGTAATCGGCGTAAGTTTCGCGTTTGGCGTGTTGATGCAAATACGGACAAATTCCAATCTGTCAACGAACGACTGCACAATGAAAGTGTCATTGTCGTAAAGGAATAAACCCACTCTGCCGCAGCATTCAAGCGTTACGCGCAAATTCATTTCTCTGCGGATCATTGTCAGCGTTTCGGCAGGAAGTTTATAAAGCTCCGCGGGATCGTCCGGGATAGTTAAGACGCAGAGACTGCCTGCGCCGTAAGCGCCGCTTAAAAGCATCGGATGGCTGGCGTAAGGAGTTAGCGCCGATGAAAGCACCCACAGATCATTTTCGTTGTAGGCGACATGAGGAATTGTTACGCTTCCGAAAGATTTTACAAGCCCTGAGTTATTGCGTCCGAAAGCGCTGTTTGTAAAATTATCTGTTGTGATTTTTCTGTCAGTAATTTCGATTGGCAAAATATCTTCGATACCGTTCGCCTCAGACTTCGTTTGTGAAAGTTTTTTATACAAGCCGCTTGTGATAATTACTTTGCTTCCATTTAAAAGACTTTGTTTTATTTTATTGATGATATCAGCGTCCCACGCGGCGTCCGCTGTCAAAAAAATTGTTTTTGCGTCTTTTGGGTAATATGGATACGGATCGAGGGGAATGCCGCACATTCCAAGATGCTCATGAACAAGCCGCTCTCCGAAAGAGTGATACGGTTTATAACAGGCAACTCCTGCAGGTTCGCCGAGTTTATCCATGAAAAGATCAGCTTCATCGTAAAAAGCGCCGGCAGCGGCGGAATAAGGAGTCGCGTTAAAAAGAAGCGGCAGACAGAAAAGCATCTGCTCGCGGCATTTTGCGAATAACGTTAAATACGCTTGCTGCAGATAATCTTCGATACTGCATTCAAAAAGATCGTACCAGCCGCCGCCGTTTTTTCCCGGTTTGATGCGTTCAAGTAAACGAGGCAGAAAGAAACTTAAATAACGCGGCAGATTTTGATGAGTGAAATGAGGATCGCGGGTTTCTGTTCCTGTGTATACAGCGTCAAACACTTTCGGCTGTTCTTCAAGATTGTAACCGTTTGCCTGAAAGCTGTCGTACCAGTTAGGATATTTAATCACTACGCTTACTTTTGGATTCGCCTTTTTAGCGTTTTTTATGATAACATTTTCTGAAAACTCCTGCATAAGAGCAAGACGGAACTCAGCCCAGCTTTTATTTCCTTTTGTTTTTATGCATGATTCGCAGCGGCAGTTGGTAAAATAGAAATCATCTAGTATCACTTCGTCGAAAAGTTCCGCAGTGTAGGCGGCGATTTCACCTAACCTTTTGCGGTTTTCCGGGTTTGTGAAGCACATGCTGCCCATCAATGTGCGCGTAACGGTTGTTGTAATTCCGCCCGAAACCTGATAACTGTTTTCGATGAACAATTTCTTTATCGCTTCCATTTTTTTGCGTTCGATTAAAATTTCGGAGCGGTATGTTTCAAGATAGATTTTATCCAGCTTGATATATTTTGCCGTTTTATCGATATCTTCTTTAAGCTGCTCAAGCGTTTTATCGTTTAAATAACCGGCGGGCGCGTAAGTTACCGTAATAAAATTTTTATAATGCATATTAACTCCTTGTTAATTTATCTTAATCATCAGCCCATTATAACTTCGATCTTATGAACCTTTCCGTCTGCGAAAGCCGGAATTACTCCTGTATGCGAATTGCCGTCAACTGTGATCGATTTTACTCCTTTCTCGGCGCCTGCGCTGTTGTCTACTGTTATGTGATAATCGGCTCCGCGGAAATGGCGCGTAACGGAGAAATTTTTCATGTCTTTGGGGATGCACGGATCGATAAGAAGACCGTCAAATACCGGGCGCACGCCGAGAATGTACTGCGAAATACTGACAAAAGTCCAAGCGGCGGTTCCGGTGAGCCATGAATTTTTCGCTTCTCCGTGACGAGGCGCGTCTTTACCGGCTACCATTTGCGCGTAAACATAAGGCTCCATGCGGCGAAGATCGCTGTCGTCCTCGCGGTAAGCCGGACAGATTTTCGCGTAAGTTTCAAATGCGCGAGTTCCTCTTCCAAGAACAGTTTCGGCAATTGTTACCCACGGATTGTTGTGGCAGAAAATTCCGGCGTTCTCTTTGTATCCGGGCGGATATGAAGAAACTTCACCTAACTCTAAATGATAATCTTTATACGCCGGCTGGAGCAGAACGATTCCGTATTTTGAATCGAGATGTTCTTTGACAGAGTCCAGCGCTTTAATTGCGCGTCCGTCATCAACGCCGATACCTGCCATGACGGCGAATCCGTTCGACTCAATAAAAATTTTACCGTCGTCACATTCTTTACTGCCGATTTTTTTACCGTATGCGTCGTAAGCGCGGACAAACCAGTCGCCGTCCCAGCCGTGCTGATTAACCGCTTCAATCATTTTTGTTATTTCTTCTTGCGCATAACGCGCCTCATCAGCGCGGTTTGTACGTTTACAAATTTCTACATACTCAGGACCGGTAAACGCGAAAATAGCGGCGATTAAAACAGATTCCGCTATGCCGCTTTCAAAGTTCGCAGTCGTTTGGAAAGAATCTCCCGGTGTCGAAGAAAAGCAGTTAAGATTGAGGCAGTCGTTCCAATCAGCGCGTCCGATTAACGGAAGCCCGTGCGGACCTTTATTTTTTACTGTGAAATCAAAAGAGCGTTTTAAATGAACAAAGAGTGAGTCTGCGAGTTTTTCATCATTATCGAAAGGAACAATTTCATCCAGGATAGTGTAGTCGCCTGTTTCCTTGATGTACGCGGCGACACCGCAAATTAACCAGAGCGGATCGTCGTTAAAACCTGAGCCGACTTCATTGTTGCCGCGTTTTGTAAGCGGTTGATATTGATGATACGCGCTGCCGTCGGGGAACTGAGTTGCGGCGATGTCGAGAATACGATCTTTCGCGCGTTCGGGAACAAGATGAACAAAGCCCAGTAAGTCTTGATTCGAATCGCGGAAACCCATTCCGCGCCCGATGCCGGACTCAAAATAAGACGCGCTGCGTGACATGTTAAATGTCACCATACATTGATACTGATTCCAAATACCCGCCATTCTCGCCATTTTTTTATCTTCAGCTTCTACTGTAAATTTACCTAACAGATTATTCCAGTACGCGTTTAATGCAGCTAACGCGCTGTCGACGGCTTCTATTGTTTTATATTTTTCCAGCAGTTTATTCGCCGGAGTTTTATTTATTATACCCTGTTTTTCCCATTTCTGATCCTGAGGATTTTCGCAGTAACCAAGAACAAACACAAACGACTTTGATTCGTTAGGCGAAAGTTTTACTTTAATGTGATGAGAGCCGACAGGCGCCCAGCCTGATGCGACTGAGTTGCCCGCCTCACCCTTGAACGCAGCCTGCGGTGAATCAAAACCATTGTATAAACCAAGAAAGGTCTGCCTGTCAGTATCGAACCCGTTTATAGGCGTGTTAACCGCCCACACCGCGTAATGATTCCGCCTCTCTCTATATTCAGTCTTATGATAAATTGCCGAACCGATAATCTCGACCTCTCCAATACTGAAGTTGCGCTGGAAGTTTGTCATATCATCATTCGCGTTCCACAGACAAAATTCAATAAAAGAAAATAAATCGATATTTTTTTCCGCTTTTGATTCGTTGGTAAGAGTAATCTTATGAATCTCGCAAGTGTCACCTAACGGTACGAATGAAGTTTGCGTAAAAGCAAGTCCGTTACGTGACGATGAAATTTTCGAATAACCCATGCCGTGGCGGCACTCATAGCGGTCAAGTTTAGATTTCATCGGCATCCATGAAGGAGTCCATACATCAGCCTTACCGGCATTGCAATCGCATTTACAATCATCTGCGCAGTTATCTCGTAAGTAGAAATAACGTCCGCCGAAATCTGCGGGTACATTGTTGTAGCGGTAGCGTGTCAGGCGCAGCATCCGCGCGTCGCGGTAAAAACAATAACCGCCGCCGGTATTGGAAAAAAGCCCGAAAAAGTTCTCGCAGCCGAGATAATTAATCCACGGATAAGGCGTATCCGGTCGCGTAATTACATATTCACGATTATTATCGTCAAAAAAGCCGTATTGCATATTATTCCTCCTAAAATTACTATAGTAGGATAACTTATAATGAGTATATTATCAATGTGTATCAAAATGCGCCAAAAAAAATAAAAATTTTAACCACTGGGTCAAAATGAACCAAAAAAATTGGTGATATTCCTCATACCTGTATTTCTATTATCAAAAACTATATGAAATCTTTGATTTTTAACCAATTATATACATTTTTTTATATAGAATGAGCTTGGCACGGTTTTTGCTGATAAATAAGTGTCGATGAGGAAAAGCGGAATTCCCGCCGAATAGGGGGATGGTTCGTTGAACCAAATATCCGCAATGAATGATATTCCGGGAAACATTGTTTCAGGAATGCAATTCTATTATCCCATAGGACAGGAGAAAATTATGAAAACATTGAGCGTATACCGCCCGGCTAACCTTCAAAACGCGTTGAGCGATTTTGACCGCTATTTTGAGTCTTTCTTCGGAGACTCCGTTCTGACGCCCGCAGTTAAGCTTTTTAATCACACGCCGGCTGTGGACATTCAGGAAACCGAGAACGCTTACATTCTTGATATGGAGCTTCCCGGTTACGATGAGAAAAATATCGATGTTCATGTTGACGGCGCGAATTTGACCATCGCTTCAAAACATGAAGAAGAAAAAACCGGGGAAAAGCATGGCAATTTTATTTTACGCGAAAGAAAGACAAACACTTTCACACGTTCGTTTAAGCTGCCTGAAAATGCAGACCCGGAAACAGTAAGCGCGGGTTTTAAAAACGGTGTTCTCAAACTTGAGATCAAAAAACGCGCCGAAGCGCAGAAGCGGATAATTCAAATTAACGCAGCGTAATTAAAGAAAATCTGCCGTGAATTAAATTTTTAATTTGATTCGCGGCAGTTAATTGTGCCGGATTAATTTTGATCTTGTAAAAGTTAAAAAAAATAATTAATATGCCATAATGGCAAAAAAAATATTATATATTTTTATAATAGCCGGCGTTGTTTTTTTAAGCGCGGCAGCTCCGTCAAGCTGTTCCAGTGAGGCGGAAAGATCAATATTAAAGGTAATCGCGGAAATAAACGAATCGGAAAATACAAATGAAAAAACACTCAAGTCCGAATATAAGAATTATTTTTTGATAGGAAATATTGTTGAGCCCAGAGATTTTAAAAACGGCAATCTTAAAACTTTAATAAAACATTTTAATACAATAACGCCGGCTAATTTATTAAAACCTGATGTTCTGGCTCCGGAAAAAAACAGATATAATTTTTTAATAAGCGATCAAATTGTTAACGCTCTCCTTCTGGCTGATTTTAAAGTACATGGACATACTTTGGTTTGGAGTCATTGGGTTACGCCCAAATGGTTTTCCGCAATGACATGGAGAGAAGGCGATCCGGGTCATTGGGTAAAAGGGAGAAATTATTCCAGGGAACAGGCAATCGCCAATATGACAAATTACGTGAAGAACGTTATACGCCATTATAAGGGAAGGATTTATTCGTGGGATGTGGTGAACGAGACAATCGGCGTTAATCCTTCCAGAGGCGCCGGAAAAAATGATACATGGCAGGATGCCATGCCTGACTCGGGAATGCTCGGCGAGTGGATGGCGTGGATACAGGCAATTGGTCCTGAATATGTTGAACTCGCTTTTATGGCGGCGCGTGAAGCTGATCCCGGCGTAATACTATATTACAATGACGATTACACTCCCGAAAAACCGCCTTCGCAGGACAACCGCTTTATGGGAATTTATAAATTGGTAAAAGATATTAATGAAAGGTATCCTGATTATAATAACAGCGGCCGTCCCCTGATTGACGCGGTAGGCATACAATCGCATTTTGGAATAAACGCCAATCCTGAATACATGAGACAGGCGCTTAATATGCTGCTTGAATTGAACTTGAAAGAAATCGCTATTTCAGAACTTGATATACTGGGACGCGAAAAAAAATCAAGCGATCCCGATCCGTACACACTTAGGCGTCCGCCATTAAACGAAGATGAAGCTGTTAATCAGGGAAGGTTATACGCGAAAATGTTCAGAGTATTCAGACAATTCGCGCAAGCCAATCCGGGAAAATTAAAGCGCGTAACGTTCTGGGGGCTTGAAGATAATGAAAGCTGGGGACGTTACTATTGTCCGCTGCTTTTTGATGATAATTTTAATCCAAAACCGGCTTATTACGCGGTGCTTGATCCTGACGGCTTCCTTGCAAAATACGGCGATTAAAGAATTTAAAAATAAATATTTTACAAACCCAATTCTTTGCCGATTAAAATCACTTTGATTCTGCCTGCCGGTTTGCAAAAACGCGTTGTTACAAAGAATGAGCAGATTGTGTCGGGGCTAAGGCAGTCAGCGCAAGTTCCGTTTCTGCTGCAGGGAGTTTCTAAATTCGGGAAACGCTGAATATTTAATGGAGCGGCTATGTTTCTCGCGCGGGAGACTGCTTCCGGCAGATTTTTGGCGATTTTATTCATACCGGCGGCGATGATTACCTGCTTGGGACCGAAGATCATCGCGGCGACGCGGTTTCCGTATCCGTCAATATTAACCAGCCAGCCATCTTCGCTGATCGCGTTAGTGCCGGATAAAAATGTGCCGCACGACATCGCTTTGCGCATAATTTCCGCGCGTTCCTCGGGAGAGGCGGCTTTGTCTCTGTCAAGAAGATTGTATCCTTCTTTTTCAAGCCGCGCGTGAATTCCAAGATCGGCTAATGTTTTGGAGCCGCCCCATGAGACAGAATGATCTTTTGGAATTAATGAAATAATTTTATCTGACGCCTCTTGCGGCTCATCAAAATAAAACGCGTCAAACGACCTTGATTGCAAAGCCTTTACCACATTTGGTCCAAGCACCGAAAATCTTTGTTCCGCTAATGTTTTCATATTGTAATTATAATATATAATATAAATAATTGTACTATAAAAAATTATTTACCCTTTTTTAACGGGAATATTTGTCATACAGCTAATCGTCTGAATCCAATTATCAATTTGCTCATTTCCCGGAAAATCCGTCTGCGGGACAGGATATTCGCGTCCGATACGAGCCGCTTTTGACGCACCCATCGGGTGATACGGCATAATGTTTACTTCAATGATATTGTTCAAAGCGTTTGCTGTTGCGGCGATTGCGGCAAAATGATCGCCGCGTTCGTTGAAGGAAGGAATGACGGGGCACCGCAGAATAATTTTAGCGCCTGTTTTATCTATAGCAAATAAATTTTCCATAATCAAACGATTAGAAACGCCTGTGATCTTTTTATGCTCATCATCGCTGCTTTCTTTGAAGTCATATAAAAATAAATCCACATACGGAATAATAGACAGTAATTTTTCAACCGGAGCGTAACCGCTGGTTTCCATGCAGGTATGAAGTCCGTTTTCTTTCGCCATGCGCAATAAATCCTGCGTAAAGTCAAACTGCGCTAACGGCTCGCCGCCTGATAAAGTGAGCCCTCCGCCGGATTGTTTATAATATCGAGTGTCTTTTAAAACAATATTTATCACATCCCGCGCGGACATTGTAACGCCTTTAATTTCCAAAGCAGATTGAGGGCAGACTGATACGCATTTTCCGCAGGCAGCGTTTTCAGCGGTACAATTTTCGCGGTTAATGATATGTTTTGTATTGATGATATTGTGATTACCGCAAGTGTTATGACACAAACCGCAGCGAACGCATTTTTCGTCAAAGTAAAAAATTTCCGGTTTAAACGATTTTGATTCAGGGTTATGACACCACAAACACGAAAGCGGGCAACCTTTCAAAAACACTGTCGTTCTTAAACCCGGACCATCGTGCAGTGAACAACGCTCTATTGATAGCACAATCCCCGATGTCAATAAAGAGTCCTTTTTAAAATTTCCTCTTGAATGTGATGTTCCAGATCAATAAACCGCGCTGTCCAGCCGCCGAGTCTGACTAACAGGTGCGGAAATTTTTCCGGCTCTTTAATGGCGGCTTCTAAATCGCCTTTGTTTATTATCGTAATATTCGCTTGCAAACCGCCGCTTGTCCAATACGCTGTAAAAAGCATCTCGAATTTTTCGCGTTCGCTCTTAAAAAATTCACGCGAAACTTTGAAGTTCGACACTGAGCCGCCGTTTACAGGGTCTGTTTTTAAAATTGAATTCATCAGCGCGGTAAGACCGTTTTTATCAAATCCCGCGGTCGGCGCGTTACCGATCGCGAACGGCATTCCCTTGCGCCGTCCGTCCGCAGTCGCGCCCATTTCGACGCCCATGCCGTAACCGCCGGGGTTCACGCTTGATACAGTAAGAAAATCAAAACCGCATTCTTCGCCGGCTTTTTTTGTTTCATCTGAAATGTCACGCCATAAACGCGACAGCATCATATCCGCCTCTTCATTATCGTTGCCGTATTTCGGCGCAGTAAGCAGAGCTTTACGCAAATTTTCATAACCGTCAAAATCTGCATCCAGCGCTTTTAAGACTTCGGCAAGGGAATACGCTTTGTCATCGTACACAACTTTTTTAACCGCTGTGAGCGCGTCCGCGGCATTTGTAAAACCGTGACCCATCGCGCACGCGCCTGTATACTTCGCTCCTCCGTCCAAAATTGATTTGCCGTTTTTTATACAATCATCCGTGAGCAGGCTTCCCATAAGAAACGCGCACTCAGATTTATTTATTTCGACAACCAGTTTGTGATAACGCGCAAGCATCGCGGCGTGATTTTTAATCCGCGTTAAAACAAATTTATATAATTCATCAAATGTTTGCGCGTCACAGGCGCATATTCCTTCATCAATTGTTTTGGGGATGCTCCAGCCTGTAATCAAAATTGACGGACATTTATGCGAAATGACAAATTCACCGCACCCAAGCGGATAGTAATTTACCGCCTCTTCAGTTGAAACGCCGAACGCTTCAGCTACGCCGTCAATGATCGCGTCATCATTGTAAAGCGTCGGAAAAGTGTATGATTCATTTATCGTATCGTAAGCGAGTTTCAATAACTGTTGATTCATTCCTTTGTAAATGCGAAGTGAAACCTGCGGCGTAACTTGTTTATGGCGCTGCTCCGCTTTTAAAGCCGCTTCAATAAAACGGTCAGCGTTTTTTTCGTTAGGTCTGTTTTTTCCGCCCATCATCAGGCGGCAAACTGTAGCCTCGCCGTTATCGTTTATCACTTTGTAAAATGATCTTATTTGTTCAATCGCCTGCTCTTCTGTAAGCGCGCCTGAGTCAATTTCCCGCGCGTACAAATCGCCGAGAGCAACATCAAATCTGTTTATCTCATAATGCCTTTCGTGCGAAAGCAGTTCAAAAATTAAAATTAATTGCAAAGCTTCCATAAGAGTGTAAGGAGCGCGTTCAATTATAGCAGAAAGATTTTTCGCGATTTCATCTTTACCCATCGCCTGCGCCTGCTTCTGATAATGGCGGCAAACATCCGCTGTAGTTTCAAGCACAGAAAGCAGCCCTGTTTTAAAATCGCTGTCCGTCATCGCTGTAACATCACTAACCAGTCCCGGCAGTCCTTTTTTCACCAGCCGTTCTAAATTATTGGAAAACAAAAAGCCGTTACTCGCTTCTATTTCAGCTTTTGACAAAACTTTTGATATGCTGCTTTCGTTCTTCCAAAACGCAGATAATTCTTCAAGGATTTTTTTTTCCTCATCGTTTTGCGGCAATGAATAAATTGCCGAATAATCAAAACAATAACCGCTCTGCTTTCCTTCAATTTTATTTTCAGGTGAATAATTGGGCATACCCAGCCAAAAAATAGAACCAACATATACAACGCGTTTTGGCGTGCGGCGTCCGGCGAAAAAATCGCTGTCCCGGATTTCCGGCAGCAGCGCGGGATACTGAGCCTTAAAACACATGGCTTCGCGTATCGGTACAGGAGCGTCTTTATATTTTTTGAACGTTTCTGTAAAATCCAATGCCTGCGAAATAACCGGGTTTATCATAACTGCCTCCATTTAAAAAACGGAATTATCATTAATCATTTTAATTTGAATTCATTTTTTTATCAATTTAAAAATCATAAAAAAATTCACTGTTAACCATGCTCGGCGGAATGATCATTTTCTTTGCGGTAATAAATGAGCGTAATCACAATTCCTATAACGAGGATTATCATGTTCAATATGAACGGAAAATTTCTTGATATTTCTGAAAGGATACCGCCGATCCATCCGAAAGGAGCGGAAACAAGCATCATTATCATGAAGCGGATTGCCATAATTCTCGCGCGTTCGGTGGGGTTTACATGAATCGCGATAAGGGATTCGCATAACATGAAAAGAGCGCCGTACCCAAAACCGTCGAACATCAGCGATAATAAAACAAGGGGGTACTTCATCATCCCTTCGACAGGTATCGATATGAGAAGAAACTGTCCGATAAAATATGATACGAATGTAAAAATGAGCGGAATCTTTAAAATGCCTTTTAATAATTTTGGAATGACAAAAAAGAGAAAAACAATCGCTAAAACGGATCTGAATATGTTAAAAAACGGAAGCGTCGCTTCGGGAATTAAAAGTTTTTTGTTTACGATAATCTGCCAGAACGCGTTGTTAATCGTTACTACTATCCATCCTAAGGCGGCGATCACAATCGAAAAGATCATGCCGCGTGATTTAAAAATAATTTTTAAAACATCTCCGTAACCGACTGCGAGATGAAAAATATTTTTATCTTTTGTTTCTGTTATGCGCAATTTGCCGATTTGCGTTTCTTTTGACGTAAGATAAAGCGCAACTACTTTTATCGCCATTAAAACAAAACCGTTTAAAAAAAGTATGCGTATAGCCGGAACAAGAGTCAGTTTGGAAATTAAAACCGCGGTAATCGGAGCGAAAATCGCCGACAACTGCCCGAACGCCGAAACCAGAGAAAAGATTCTTGTTATCTGTTTTTTTTCCGCGTCTTCGACAAGCAGGCAGTTCCAGGAATTTGCCGTAACGCCGTTTGTTCCGTTAATTATTGCCGCTGTAAGAAAAAACCAGAAACTTTCGGCTCTCCACCAGATTAGTGACGGTATACACCAAGCGATAACATCAAAAACAGCGGTAGCTTTTCGTCTGCCGATTTTATCGGAAATCGGTCCGCTTAAAAATGAAAAAATAATTTGAGAAATCAAATTGATGGTAACAATTAAACCAATTCTGGAATCATTTAAACCAAGAGCGAGCATGTAAACCGATAAATAAGGCATACAAAGGTTCATTGAAAGACCCCAAAGAGGCTCTGTGTAAACGCAGGCACGCGGATTACCTTTTAAGTGTTTCAATGTAGAAAATAAAGTTGACATTAAAAATTGTACCAATCCTTTTTATGTGCTACACTATAATTCACTATATTCAAAATAAGTTCAATCAGCGGGAGAATATTTTATGAAAATCATGATAATGGTATTTCTGGTTTTAGCAGTTCTGGTTTCATGCGCGACAGATCAAAAATCCAATTTAAAACAGATAAAAAATCCGAATGTTATTACAATAAGCGCTCCTTCCGCCGGAAATTATCCTATGGGGTTGTACAAGTACCCTTTAAAAACAACATCGCGGACGCAAATTAAAGAAGAATTTACGCAGACAATTGAATGGTCGCCGAATGTAAGCAAAACATTCAATATAAATACAGAATATACCGCGATACTCACACTGGAACCTGTGAACAGGCGGCATACATTTAAAGGTACGTTAGTTGAAGATATTAACGGGCTTTCTTCTGAAGGCGTAAAAGATATCACGATAGAAAACAACGAAAGAAATCTAATTATTAAAATTTCATTTAACGCTACATCAAACGCAAACGCGCAGGCGCAGATAATATTTAACGATGAATTTAACGGCAATGAGCTTGATGAAAACAAATGGGAACCTTGCCCTGAATGGGACAGGCAGGGACGCAGTTCATGGAGAGACGATATGGTATCCGTAAGCGGCGGAATGCTTAGATTAAAATTTATCCGCGATCCTCAGCTTGGAAAAACTAAGTCGGGGAATAAAATGCTCGCGGATAACTGGATTCGCGCGGGAGCTATCCGCACGCAGACAAAGGATTGGAATATAATTTTTTCAAACAGTTTTGGCTATTATGAAGCGAGAATAAAATTTCCCGCGATCAGCGGCACATGGGGCGCGTTCTGGCTGATGAGTCCGACTCAATCATTTTCAGCTAACGAAGGAAAAGACGGCACAGAAATTGATATAATCGAAACCATTGGCAATCAGGATGGAAAATACAATTCCGCTCTTCACTGGAACGGATACCAAGACAGGCATAAAAGCACAGGCAGCGACGTTAGACGAAACGATAATTCGCCGCCAAATATAAATATTTATGACGGCGAATATCATATTTTCGCTCTTGACTGGTCGCCTACGGAATATATATTTTATATTGACGGTCAGGTTTTTTGGCGCGTTGACGGAAGCGCTCTTTTTAATAACAGCGGAATAAATCATAACCCTAATTATATAAAATTATCAGTTGAAAGCGCCGAGTGGGCGGGAGATATTCCAAAAGATTTTACTGAAGCTGAAATGTTAGTTGATTATGTCAGAGTGTATAATCAGCCTCGAATCAATAATTAAAATATTTCTTCCAGCACATAGAAAACGCTCAAATCTGTGCCGAAGATGATCCGTTTCCCGGCAATTACCGGGGCTGATAGAATTGAACCTTCTGTTTCCATCTGCCACAAAAGAGAGCCGTCTCTTGCGGAAATACAAACAAGCCGCGATGGAGTGTAATCATCGCCCATAAGACCAAAATACAGCCGCCCGTTAGCGATTGTAGGAGAAGAACTAACAGGAACGTTAAACGCTTTTTCCCAGCGGAGATCTCCTGTTTGAGCGTCAAACGCGCGCGCCAGATTATCACCGCCTGTAAAAATCACTAAATCTTTCCATACGACAGGAGCCATAAAATCAAGAATATCCATGTGCTTGATAAAAAAATTCCAGATATCCTCAAACTCATAAAAATTTAAAACGCCGTCGCGATACTGCCGCCACACCACTTCCCCAGTGTGCCTGTTGTACGCATGATAACCGAGATATGTTCCTTCATAAAAAATATTCGCCGTTCCCATGTACAGCAAATCGCCGCGAACCGCGCAAAATGAATACCAGCGGGCGTCAATTTCATGATACGGCAGAAACCATAAAAATTCTCTTTTGTTGACGTCAAAAGGACCGACTAAATCTACTGTGGGACCGGTTCCCATGTACATGATATCGTCAGCCATCAGAAATGTAAAATTATACCAGCCCGGATTATTGATGCGGTACTGTTCTTCTCCGTTAGGCGAAAGAAAATAAACCGCATCAGCGTCTCCGACAAAAATAATGTAATCACCGTAACGCTGCACCTGTGAATTAATCTGGCTTCTGGTTTGAAAAGTCCAGTTTACCTGCCCGGTTTCCCGCGAAAGCGCGTAAAGTTTGCCGTCTTTGCTGCCAAAATATACCTGATCTTTATCAGCATAGGGAATTGAATTTATTTCCGCGCCGCTCTTAAACACCCAGCGCATATATCCGCTTTCGACATCAAGCGCATAAAAATTGCCGTCGTCGGAACAAAAATAAATTGTATTGCCGATAACAACCGGCGGATTAAGCGAGCGTATTCTTTCATCGCTCGACTGAAGTTTTATTTTCCATTTTAATCCAAGCGGCGGAGTAATCCGCGATGAACTTACACCTCGTCCGTCAACGCCGCGAAACTGAACCCAGTCAGTGTTACGCGAACAACCGGTTAAAACAAATAATACTAATAAAAAATAAATAATTATGCCGCGAACCGGCGCGAACTGCTGCGAACCTGTTCTTCGATATCGTACAGTAAGTACGCGGTGTTCGTGCGGTTTACAGTAAATTTTTCTTTCTAATATGTTCATAGGTATGCCAGTCCTCTAAGGCTAAGCAGGCGAATAATGAACCGGTGAGGTCCTTTTTGTTTGGAGGTTTTAAGAATGTAAAAATATTCTTTTTTAAGTTTTTCAAAACATTCTGTTTCTTCGGAAGGATTTATAAATTGCTTCCAGCGAATCTCCGAATAAATATCAGCAAATGCTTTAAAATGCAAATTTTCTATGTTATCCGTTTTATTTTTTTTGTTATTTGCAAATAATTCGGAGTACTCATGCGCGGTTTTAGACGCGGGTTTTATCGGCTGACCGTCAGCGGCAAGACGCGCCAGAAGCAATAGATATAAGTAACGCGCTCCTTTTCTGCCGCCGTTACGTGAACCAAGATATAAAATTAACTCGCGTCCGTAACGAAGAATGTAAGCGCAGATAACGGCGATAATCAAAATGGCGATTAACGCTCTTGCGACTGCCTGCCACGGAAATTTCTTCACCTGCGAAAATGTACGGTTATCATCAATAACAGGAATAACAACATCCCAATTGTTAAAATCACCTGAGCCGGCAGGCGGGATAGCGAAAGCTGTCGATTCAAAATCAAGCCAGCCGTAATCGGGAATATAAAACTGAGTCCATGAATGACGGTGAATATTTGTAACTAAAAATAAATTTTCAAACGGAAACTGCTGAAGCACCGGAAGTCTGCTGCGAAGATTAGAAATACCGCGTAAATGCGCTGGAGTCTGTAATCCTTCAGCGGCGATATAACCTGTAACAACGCGGGAAGGAACTCCGGCAAGACGCCCCAGCAGCGCGAGTGTATTCGAAAATTCAACGCAGTCGCCTTCCTTAGAATTAAAAAGAAAATCTTTTAACCTGTCTATAGAATGATCATCATTATCATTAATGTTATATTGATAATTCATAAAACTCGCGAGTATCGCGATAATTTTTTCTATATGTTCGTTTCCGCCGGTATTATTATTCTGGGAAAAAATATAATTAAGATAATCATCATTTTCAATAATTAAAATTTTATTATTATTCCAATTTTTGATCGCTTCATTCAAATATTTTTCAAATTCAATTCTGTTTATAGCATTAAGATTAATATCCAAGTAACGCGCTAACGTATTTTTTTCCCGCTCGGAAATATTTCGCCCTGGCGTATGAACAAGCATGAGAGGATCGCCGTCGTGTGTGTTAGCTGCAACTTGATGAATGTAACGAAGAGGTCCTGTGCCTTCGCTTAGAATAACAGGATCGATAACAACGGGACGGTAAGGCAGATATTTCTGCCGCAAAGTCGAAAGCGAAAAAACTTCCTGTCTGCTTCTTTGCAAGTCCGGTTCATAATCATTATTAGTCCAAGTTATAAAAAGTCTTTGCTGCGAAAGCTCATTCATCGGTTCCTGCGGCGTTAGCTGAAATCCATACACAGGATCAAGCTGTCCTTTAAATGTGTCCCCCATGTAAACAGGTTCTCTTTCGGAAGCGACAATCATTACCATATACTGACGGCTGTCTTCGCCTCTTCCGCCACCGCTGCCCCAATCGTGCTCTGAAATTCCTCGAAGTTCTCCGCGGTTTCCACCGCCGCTTGGCAGCGTTCTGCGTCCGTCGTTACGATACGGGATTCCTTTATCTGAAGATTGATTAATTCTTTGAGGTATTCGTTCCGGAAGAAGATTTTCGATAACGGAATTTTTCACAAAGTTTGGCGGCAGAACCGCAACTATTATTATAAATAACACTGCCGCTCCGGAAGCGAATAAAATTCCTTCCTTCCAAACTTTAACTCTGCTTTCGGGATTTAAACACAAATAAATTATCGCGTTGTGAATTAAAAAAACCAAAACTGTCCATACGAGAATAAATTGCGTAAGCGCCATACTCTGCCCGGCGATTTCTTCGTTTGAACGCGACAATGAAAGAATAGTCAGACACACCCATGTAAGGAAGAACGGTTCAAGCACTGTTATCTTGGAGATTTTTGCGAGTAACGGAAGATTGTCTCGGTTAAACAGCATATAAGTAAAAATAAAACTGATAATACCTGCCGTGAACGGCGAGAGTGCTCCCGAATCAAATCCGGCTGTAGTTATTGAAAGCAGCATTAATAAAATTAATACAAGTAAAAATCTTTTATAACTATTTATACTAAATAATGATTGAAACGCGATTGCCGCCATTAATGGAACTATTACAATCCATTGCATTATTCCAATACGGTCGAAAGAAACAGAAATACCCGGATGAATAATTATTAAAGCGATAACGCTGTAGTATAAAATTAATCGAAGAACAAATAAAATAACAGAAGATTTTTTCATAATTTAATCTCCGCGTAAAAAACATCGGTTTTATTTGCGTTAACATTTAATTGTTTAACATTGCCGCTTTTAAAAGAATTCGGATTAAAATTTATTCCCTTAGATATAAAATCATTACTTTGCAATATTTCAATTTCATTATCATTGGAGTTTCCAGGTTGAATCATAAAAAGAGTAACAGGACGAGGATTGCAAGAAATTAAAAATGATTGCAAACCTGTATCGCAGGCAGTGGAAAAAACATATATATCGCCTGTTTTTTGAGAGATAGCCGACTCATTTCTCGACAGCACAAAAGAAATACCTGCGAGCTCTTCCAGAAATTCATCAAGATCATCATGATCTTCTATTTCCCATTCTTTTTCCGCCGAACGAACATCAAAAATTAAAGACGCATTTGAATCCATCAAGCTGCGTAAAAAATACGCAAGCCGCGCCTTAGCCCTGTCTAAAAACCACAATGCTTCTAAAGACGATGCCGCGCAGAAGTTTCTGAAATAAACATCTATCCTGCTGATTTTTTCCTGATTATCGGTTGAAATGCGGGTAATAAGCGTGTCGATTTTATCCGAGCTCTTCCAATTAATATCGCGGAAACGATCTCCGGGAGTATACTCTCTCATGTAATAACGTTCGACATCGGCAGACGGTTTATTCCGCTGATCTTCAGCGCCTGCCTGCGCGTTTATCAAAGTTTTTTTACCGAAGCATGGAGCGGCTCTTACGTTTAACGTACTTTGCTGACTGTTTCCGCAGTAAAAGGAATAAAAGCCGAATATGTCGCGTAACTGACAAAATCCCTCTCCGCGGAAAATCCCGGACATGGGAAAATCTAACTTTATATTAGCGGACGTTTCTCCGCGGGGTACGGAAGTTTCGGCTGACATTCCACAGCTATTTTTAGAACCGGAAGGAAAAAATCTCCCTTTAATAAAAAAATGTAGCCGGAAAAAAAACGGAATATTGCTTTCAAGTCCTGTTATAATAGTGCTCTGCAGCGATTTTTCATTTCCTATCAATGCTGTTAATGGGAACGGAGATTTCCATCCTGCTTCCATCGATTTTAATTTTATCGATTTCCATAATCCGATAATTCCTGTTATTAGCAGAGAAAGAAGAATAAAACACGCAATAACAATTTCGTAAGCGTTACGCGACATTAATGAGCGGATTAAAATAAAAAGCGAGGCAAATAAAACAACGCAGCCTACAGGCGTAAAAACCGGACGAAAACGCAATTTCGCTACTCCCGCTTCGGCTCTACCGGGACTGAATTTAATATATTTGTAAGCGGCGCTTCCGGCGGTATGCTCGGATCGCGCGTAATAATTCTATGCGCCATTGAATGTATAAAAATTTCTTTAATTATATCGATAGAAACATAATCCATACCGCGGCACATAGCGAGTGATTTAGCAAGGCGCGAAATGCGCACGCCAGCACGCGGACTTGCCGGAGTTTCAATATCAGGATGCATTCTTGTAAAGCGGACGCAGTTAACAAGATAATTGGTGACATCGGAATGCATCTGCACATCGTCAACCATTTTTTTCCATCGGATTAAATCCGAGCTGTCAATTACACTTTTAAAATTTTCCCATGCGTCAATTTTTCCGTGTTTATTAATAATCGCAGTTTCATCTTCAGCGGAAGGATAACCAAGCGAAAGGCGGATCATAAAACGATCAAGCTGAGGCACAGGCAGCGGAAAAAGATGAACGCCTTTCAAGTTCATGGTAGCGATTATGAAGAATGGATCGTTCAGCTTATATAATTTGCCTTCGATGGTGACGCTCTGCTCTTCCATCACCTGAAAAAAACTTCCCTGCGTTTTGGGCGTAAGCAGATTGATCTCGTCACATAACACAAAGTGCGCGAATATAGGTCCATTATTAAAAAACATTTCGCCGGAGTGTCCGATAAATCTGTTAAACCCCAGAATATCCTGCGGAAGAAGATCGACAGTACACTGAATACGGCTGAATCCTTCCATTTTAACATCACCGTTTGCCGCCAAATCTTCCGGACGCCAGCGAATCGACTGAGCCAAAGCGCGCGCAAGAGAAGTCTTTCCGACCCCGTGTGAATCAGCAAGAATTACATGCCCGCCTGCGATCTGAGCGGCGATAATATACTCCAGTTTTTTCGAGTCAACAGAAATTAAATTTTTAATGTTGTTGATTAATATTTCTATTGAAGGTTTTATGTTAATATCCATGAGATATTATAACACATCCGGCGCATTAGTTAAAAGGGAGCTAAGGGGAATTGCCTCCCGCTAATATTTTTATCAATTCTCCAGTAAAATCGTGCGCGTATTCCCATGTAAAAACGCCTTTTAATTTTTTTTCTTTTGCATATTCGTTTAATAGTTTTATCTGCTCTTCATCGGAATAAGTTATCCATGTATCGCCGTCGTAAAGGAAAGGAGCTTTTGCGGCATCATCCCAATAACGAGTATAACCGGAATCGGAAGTTAAATAAAATTCTTTTAAATCGGTCCAGCTTAATCCGTCGAAAGGTACATAATCATAAGACCGGAATAAACCCGGTGCCGCCGGATTATTTCCCTGCTCAACGCCTGCCCAAGCGCGTCCGTAAAAAGCAGCGCCAAGCATAATTTTTTCCGGCGGTATCCCGGCATTCAAATAAGCAGTGAGCGCTTGATCGGTACTCCAGTTTCCGGGATCATCATTGTTTTTAAATAAATTCGCGTTATGTCCTGTGTTTTTGCTCCAACTGCCGTAGTAATCATAAGTCATCAATTTTAGAGCATCGACGATTTTAGAAGCGGCGATCACATTATTTCGCTGAAGAAACCAACTGCCTGACGGAACTGCGGCAGAAAGGCTGTAACGTTTGCCGGTTTTTTTTCCCAGTTTATCCATGGCATCGCGCAAATTCTGCAGCAGATTAATATAATTTTCACGATCGGCAGGTCTAGACGGAATGTGCTGACCCCACGGCGGACCTACGGGACATTCCCAGTCAATATCAACGCCGTCCAGATTATACCTTTCCAGCCAATCACATACATTGGCGACAAAAGCGGCATGTTTAACAGGATCATCAGCCATATCGGAAAAACCGCCTTCATTGTATCCGCCGACAGAAAATGTAACATTTAATTTCGGATATTTCTTTTTTAACACAGAAACCTCATCCCACAAATTATAGAATTGTCCGGATTCAAATTCGGGAATATAAATCGAAAAACCGTCTTCTTTATTAATCAAGGCAAATGAAATTATTAAATCGGAAAGATATTCGCCCTTGATCATATCAGCGTTCCAGTAGCTGCTGTCTGTCTGCGCTGTCTGTGGAATCTGCCATGTTCTGATATAAGCCGCTGTTTTAAAATCATTAGAATGCGTATTCAATTTATCTGCCGTGCATCCATTTATAATCATGGAAGCCATAAGGGTAATTGGTATCGGTATAAAATTTTTAATAGTCATTTGATCAGTATAATGGATATTCTTAAATTAAAAAAGTATCTTTGAAACTAGCAGTTATGTCTAGATATCCTGATGTATACATATAAATTATTCCTTCTCAATATTAAATTCAATAATTGAAATTTTATCATGTGATAAAGGTAGTTTTATTTTTATATATTCTTTCGGATTTCTCAGATAATCAGCGAATACTGAATAATTAATTTCTGTTTTATCTATCGTAGTATTAAAAGTATCCAAATATTTTTCATTTGAAAATATATTAATAGTATATGATAAATCTATTTTATCATTAATAATTTCATCAGTAAAAAAACTTAACGCAATAACCCATATTATTAGTCTTGTAAAATACTTTGTTATATGTTTTTTATCCCATGAATACAATGCTCTTTCAAAATCTATAGATACTTCTTTAAGCAACTCTGTATATTTTACATGAGATTTTTCTGATTTTACATATACAGCATGTATCAAAAAATCAAGATAGTTAGTACCGTAATAATTATTAACATAACTGCGTTCTTTTGATAAAAACTCAAAATAATTTTTATAGAGCTTTATTGAAAAATCATCAAGAATAGATTCATCTGACAAAAACCGGTAAAAAGTTTTAAATACATTTTCCGCGCCGAACGTAAGAGAAAAATTAATACTGTTAATATACGAATCTAAAAAAGCCGGGTTTTGCACGCCAAACGTAATAAAAATTGAATGCCACAAAGTGTTTCCAAATATATTACTGCAATCAGTGATATATTTATATAGATTATCAGTGTTAGTTATATCTGATATTTTTTTCACAATACTGGCAGCATCATTAATAAAATTAAAATCCTCTTCCAGCGAATTACTATATTGATTATTCCACGTCGGATTAATAATATGGTTTAATCCGATTATCAGCGGAAAAATTGAATTTTTATTATAACCTTTTAATACAATAATTGACTGATATGGGTCTAAAGCAGTAAACATCATTCTTAGCAATAAAGGGTCTAATCTTTCAATCACCTCAGAAATCAAATTTGGATTTATTTTATAACAAATATTTGTTATTGCGTGAAAAAATTCTTCAATATGATAATTATAACCACTTCCACGTTCAATTGCTGATAAAAAATCAAATATTTCTTTTAAAGAACCGTTAGTCAATGATTTTTGGTAATCTCTGTAATATTTTCTATCTGTGAATTCTGCTTTATCGTGAAGAATTATTTCGCTTTTTGCGTTTGTGTATAATTCTTTCAATTTTTTTTCTGTATTTTCGCTTATGTTTCCCCATTGGAAATCTGTAATAGGTTCCAGGAAAAGATAATCACCTAACATATACGATATAATTAATTTTTCAATATTTCCATTATTTAAAGAATCATAAAAAGTCTTTCTTACCCACGAATGTGTATCAATTATAAATTGAGTATTTTCCGGTTCTCTATTAAATTCTATTGCATTTTGTATATAATTTACTTTATTCCAATCAATTATTTTTGAAATATCATTCATTAATTTTTTAATATCATATCTTTTATTATGAATAAATGACAAGTTATTTAATAGCAAAGATAAATTATTATCCGTTACTTCTTCGGAAGAATGTAAAATGAAATATTGTCTTGCTTTTTCACTTTTCATGATTTCCATCCTCAGGCAATTTAATTATTAGACTGCTTTCATTGTCAAGCAGATTCCATAACTCTTGAAATGTATGTACTAATTTTTTTGAATCAGGAACTTTTTGTATTATATGATGGGCTCTTCCAAGACTATTAACAGATGTACCCAAACTATATGCTGTTGGAATGCCGTCAACTTCTTGTGGGATAAAAAATAAAAATCTGTCATGAAAATCAAAACCAATATTTTCATGTGTTACACGGTATTCCAGAATAATTCCCAAGTTATTAGAATGTGTAAGAAAATAATTTTTTTGCTCCGATTTATATTTTTTAAAATAATAATTATTTGATTTTGGTTTTTCATTTTTAAATAATTTAAAAAACCGCTTGAAAGCGCAAAAAAATTTGCTTTCTTTAACTACCTGAGGTTCTATAAACAATTTACTCTTTTTAAATGATGTTATACATTTAAATTTAATACCTCTTTGTGAATGGTAATACAGAGTATCAATAATATCTTTACTGAGCAAATATGGATCAAGCATCCATATTTCTGATACATCACTATGATTATTTTGTATTAAATTTCTAATATATAACAACGCTTCTTTTCGTTGATTATTAAAAATTGCAAATTTATCGCTTGCTATAATAGCGTTATTATGTCTCATTCTTCTTTGAATACGCTCATAATAATTACCATTAGATGAAGTTCCGGCATCAAAATTATTTGAAAATAAATCAATAGATATTTCTTCATTATCTGAATTTGTGAAAATACGCGGTTCAGAGTTATGAATACCCATGCCGCCGCCGATATTAATGTACCGCAGATAATTTCCTTTAAAATGCCGGTATATTAATTTATTTTCTTTATTTATTACCAGCAATTTAAAATTGTTTGAATCGCCGACTTCAAAGAGATGATTTTTACATACGCCTTCAACGTTGTTACAACCTGTAATTACATTGTCTAATTCAGTACTTATAATGCTTATAATATTTTTATTTTGATTAAACGGATGATAAGTATTTACAGAAAATTCAGCATTACACCAATCCCTCTTTGAACGAATATCCGCTTGGATTAGTGTAATTGGAAATTGAAAAATAAATGAACCAATACGGTCATTGATACTTTCCAGATCAATGCTAATGTATTTCTTAATATTCTCATTAATATTTTGAAAATCTTTATCAGATAATAAATTTACAAACGGGTTTTGATTGCTAAAGAATTCAATAATATAATTATCTCCCCAAAAATTTGGTTTTATTACTTTATGTAATAAAGGAACATTATTATCCCAATACGATGGAATATGCGTTTTTGGAAGTACGGTGAAAGTTGATGATATACAAAATGTTTTTTTATCAACAGATAAATTGTCGGTACACAAACCGTCAAATATTTCTTTTGAACGGTTAAATGATAATCTGCATTGCTTAATACCTAATTTGAATTTTTTGTTAATTTTTATTTGTTTTGGAGTCAGAAATATATTTTTAAAATTTTCGTTAGATTCCGCGTATTCCTCGTATGATAAAACAGCATAATAATGGTAATTCTTCTTTGATTCAATTTCGAACAGGAAAATATGTGTTAACTCACATTCTTTATAGGCTCCAACAACTCCAGGTGTAGAAAGTAGTGAAAAATCTTTAACAGCTAATAATTTCTTGGCATTAGCTTCAATTTGGTTATCTGAACTAATCATTTAATTAGATTATATTTGCACAAATGAAATAATGCTAGAATATTTTCCCTTTTCCTACGAGAAGGGGGAATTATTCTTTGGAGCTAAGGGGAATTGAACCCCTGACCTCTTGAATGCCATTCAAGCGCTCTAGCCAACTGAGCTACAGCCCCATAATCGTCATATTACTCTATAAAATCGATGAGTTTATGTCAAGGTTTTGGAAGCTTCAAAAAAGTATGGTTTTTGACAAGTTCAAACATAAATTACGGGAGCGGTTTGTTTGACTTTTTTCCTCAATTTTTATACTATAAATAAACAATTTAAATTAAAATCACGAGGAGTCCATTATGGCACAACATCAATTCCAAACCGAAGTCAGCAGATTACTGCATCTTATCATTCACTCGCTTTATTCAAACCGCGAGATTTTTTTGCGGGAGCTGGTTTCCAACGCTTCTGACGCGCTTGATAAATTAAAATATTTAACTGTTGCAGATGAAGCGTACAAAACGCTCAGCTTTGATCCGCGTATCGATATTTCGTTTAACAAAGAAAATAAAACGCTGACAATTTCGGATAACGGAATAGGAATGAATGAGGCGGACTTAATTGATTCTCTTGGCACAATCGCGCGTTCCGGGACAAAGGCGTTTTTAGAAAAGCTTGCCGAGGACGCAAAAAAGGATTCGAATCTTATCGGGCAGTTCGGCGTTGGTTTTTATTCTGCGTTTATGGTCGCGGATAAGATCGATGTCATCAGCAGGAAAGCGAACGATGACGCTTCGTGGAAATGGTCGAGCGACGGCAAAGACGGTTTCGAGATTGAGCGCGTAACGGAAGCCGCGGCGCGTAACACTCAGGGGACAACGGTAATTTTGAATCTCACAGAAGAGGGAACAGAGTACGCTAACCGATGGTCAATCGAAGATATTATTAAACGTTACTCCAACCATGTAGCATTTCCGATTTTCCTTACCTATGATGAAAAAGAGTGGGATGATAAAGGAAATGAGAAAGGCAGCGTAACAAAAACCGACAGAATAAATTCCGGGACAGCGCTTTGGCGCCGCGGAAAGAGCGAGTTAAAGGAAGAAGATTATAATGAGTTTTACAAACAACTCGGACACGACAGCGATTCACCATTACACTACATTCACACAAAAGCCGAAGGCTCGCTTGAGTACTCAACCTTGTTCTACATTCCGAAAAAAGCGCCTTTTGATTTATACAATGTCGATTATAAACCGGGTGTTAAACTTTATGTAAAGCGCGTTTTTATCACCGATGATGATAAAGAACTGATGCCGACTTACCTGAGATTTGTGCGCGGCGTTATCGACTCTGAAGATCTGCCTCTAAATGTAAGCCGTGAAATTCTGCAGCAAAATAAAATTCTCCTCAACATAAAAAACGCGTCAGTAAAAAAACTTTTATCCGAATTTAAACAAATGGCAGATAACGCAGCCTCCGGCGGCGATGAGGTAAAAGATAAATGGAATAACTTTATCGGCGAATATAATCGTCCGTTAAAAGAAGGGCTTTATCAGGATTTTGGAAACCGCGAAGCGATTCAAGAACTGGTGCGTTTCAAAAGCACCGCGGTTGAAGGATGGACAAGTTTCGCCGATTATGTCAGCCGCATGAAGAGCGATCAAAAACATATTTATTACATCACAGGCGGCAGCGGCTCCGGAGCGGCGGCGGAAAAAACTCTGCGCTCGTCTCCGCTTTTAGAAGCCTATCGCGCGAAAGAAATTGAAGTTCTCATTATGGATGATGATATCGATGATATTATAATTCCTACTCTGCATAATTACCGAAAAGAAATTACAAATACAGAAGGGAAAACAGAAAGCCAAACATGGGAATTAAAAGCAGTCAACCGCTCGGGCGCCGATGAAGAGTTAGGTGAAAAGGAAAATAAAACCGCCGAGAAGGAAGCAAAACCCGTCATCGAAAAAATAAAAAAAGCGTTAGGTGATCGGGTAAAAGATGTTAAACTTTCGCGCCGTCTTCACGATTCGCCGTCTTGCATCGTAGCGGACGAAAATGATCCTTCAATGCAGATGGCGCAGATGTTAAAAGCTATGGGACAAACCTCGACGACTGAGATTAAACCGATCCTCGAAGTAAACAGCGAGCATCCGATTTTACGAAGTCTTAAAGATATCGAAGACGAAGAGCGTATCGCGGATATTTCCGGCGTGTTATTCGATCAAGCGCTTTTAGTTGAGGGCGTAAAATTAAATGACCCGGCGGACTTCGTCAGAAAATTAAATCGTTTGCTTTCAAAATAGGTCTGCGGACTTCTCCTTGCCGTTGTTACAGGTTTTTATAAAATTCCTGCATAACAAAAAAAGCGGGTTTGCGCGTAACGCGATCCGCGTCTATCAAACCTTTGCGGTTAAAACCTTCTTGATAACGGTTTAATCTGCGGGGACAGCGGAAGTCGTAAAAAATCCATGGCGTGGTTCCGGCGATATACGGACACTTTTTAAATGTCTCCGCTTGTTTTTCGTAAATATATTTTTGTTTATCCTCTGTCCAGAGATCATCGATTGTGCCGCGGTGCCCATGACGAGCGTCACCGCCGAACTCACAGATTACAACAGGTTTGCCGGGATTGGAATTTGCAAGTAACACAGGCAATTTGTCATAATCGGGATCGTACCAGCCGAAATACTCGTTTACACCGATAACATCGAGAAATTCTTCAAGACGATCTTCTATTTTTAACTTTTCGTGTTTGATTAAACAAGCGGCGGATACAAAGCGGGAATCATCAAGCGATTTCGCTTTTTTCGCAAGGCGCGACATAAAATCAAGGCGCGGTTTAGTATCGGCGTTTTCATTGCCGACCGACCAGATTATCACGCTTGCCCGGTTTCTATCTCTTAAAATTAATTCTGTTAATTGATTTTCCGCGTCCTTGTAAGTTTCCGGGTTGTTAAACGCAACCGACCAGTAAACAGGAATTTCTTCCCAGAGAAGAACTCCCTCTTCGTCGGCAATACGCGCAAAGCGGGCATCATGCGGATAATGCGCAAGCCGCAGGTAGCAGCCGTTCATCTCTTTTAAATCACGGATTACAGAGCGTATGATTTCTTCGGTTGTTGTTTTACCAAGCGCGAAATGATCCTCATGAACGCATACGCCTTTTAAAAATATTTTTTTTCCGTTTAAAAATATTTCGCACCCTTTTGTTTTAATCGATCTAAAACCAATTCGATCGGTTACATTATCGACACAAACGGCAACGCGGGAATCATCGCCGTCTGATACGTTAAGCGAAAGTTTAATATCATACAGCTTAGGATTTTCAAGATTCCATAATTCAGGTTTGGCGTTTATTTTCGCTTCGCCTTTTCCATTAACAATTTTTATTTCCTGTTTAATATTTAATTCCGAGATTTCAATTAAAACAGATTCGTTTGCTTCTGATAAAATGGCTGACGGGTTATCGGTATAAATATCCGTCAAAATTACCGAATTATCATTTGGATCAAGGCGTATAAACCAATCTTTGATATATAAAGGCGGAAGACGCACAAGAAAAACATCGCGGTAAATTCCGCCGTAATTGAACCAGTCTGTGTTTTCCATTGGGAGACGAAGAGGACTGCGGCGAGCATCAACGGAAACGATTATACGGTTATCAGTTTGAACAGTATCAGTTATATCAACATTGAAAGGAGTCGACGCGCCGTCATGAGTGCCGATAAATTTTCCGTTTAAGAAAATTGTTGTTCTGTACGCTGAGCCTTCAAAACGAAGAAGCAGGCGTTCGTTTTTTTGCTTGTGAAAATAACGAAAAGTTCTTGTATAAACTCCGAAACCTTCAAAATAATGCAGTTCCGGTTTTTGTAAATTCCAGCACGAAGGAACATTTATCTGCTCCCAGTTTTCCCAATTAAAATCAAGCGGCAGTTCGCGCCCTTCGGCATTGCATCGATCCTGTTTAAACCAGTGACCGCGGCGGCATGTATCGTAAAGATCGGCGCCGAAATTCCATTTACCGTTAAGCGATTCTGTTTTTCGCCCGCAAATATTTACAAGCTGTGAAGCGTCAAGACGAATCTGCAGATATTCATTTTCATAATCGTTGTCGTGAATACCTTCAACAAAATTTTCTTTATCCTCGTTCATTCTCATACCTTAGCTGCTAACCCGGCTGCTGCCTTGATAAATTTCCGCTGCTCATCGCATAAGTTTTGTTTCCGTAAGAAAGAGTATCCAGTTCGTGAGTTACAATTAACACAGAGGTTCCTTCTTTAGAAATGTCGCGTAACAGTTTCATAATTTCCGCAGTTGTTTCAGAGTCAAGATCGTTTGTCGGCTCATCAGCGATTAGAAGAGCGGGTTTATTAATCAGCGAGCGGGCAATCGCTACACGGCGCATCTCGCCGCCGGAAAGTTCCTTGGGAGACGAATTTGCCAGATTTCCGATACCGGTTTTTTCTAACAGCGCGGATGCCCTCTCCGAAAGAAGATTCGCCGGATGTTCGGTTATTTTTTTATCCGCATTTTCATTTCCGCGTTTAAATAAAAACCACGGCATGCAGACATTTTCCAATACGGAGAAATTTGATAATAAACTCTGCCCCTGAGGAACAAAACCGATTTTTTCATTTCTAAAAAACGAAATTTCAATATCGTTAAATTTATAAATATCGGAACCGTCAAAAATTACGCTTCCGCTTGTCGGCTTGATGAGACCTGCGCACATATTTAACAGAGTGCTTTTTCCGCTTCCGCTTCTTCCGATTATACTGATAAAATCGCCGCTTTCTACAGAAAGGTCTGCATTGTTAACGGCGTTAAAAGATCGTCCGCCGCGTTTATATTCTTTTGTTAAATTTTTTAATTCTAAGAGGCTCATTATTCGCCCTCCCGCATCGTAAAGTATGTTTCTGCTTTACTGATTTTCAACGCCGAATACAGCGATGCAAGAGGACCTGCAGCCGCGGAAATAAGAAGACTAATTGCAGCTAACGGCATAATATTAATATAAGACGCGTCAAGATACGGAAGATCCAAACGCACGCTGATTAAATCCGCAAACGGAAAAATTATAACGCTTGCAAGTATCAAACCGGAAACACCGCCGGCAATTCCGGCTAACGATGATTCACATAACACTATTCCGACAAGACGTTTTCTTGTCGCGCCGATGATACGCAAGAGAGCGAATTCTTTTTTTCGTTCGTGTATGATGCCGTAAAAAACCGCGGCTAGAACAACAACTGTAAGCAGCCAAAGCGCCAGCGAAAATCCCTGGATATATTTAACAAAACCGGATAATGCCGATCCAATACGGGAAAAAATTCTCTGAGAAACAACAACATCTACGCCCTCGTTTTGTTCTTCTATGTTACGTGCAATTAATGACGAATCCTTAACAGGATCAGTTTTAATCAGTATAGCGGAAATCATTCCATCGGAATAATTATCAGGTAAAAACTTTATATCCATTGATTCCGCACGGCTGATCATGTCCTTCATTGTATTCATCGTCATGAAAATCGATGTGTCAAAACCGCTTGCACTGGACGAAAGCTGCGCCGCAACGGGGTATTCATATCCGAACAGCCTCACTGTTCCGTTTACTCTTAATGTTATATGATTACCTACTACAAGCTGACCGTCTAAAACTTTATCGCTGTATTTTTCGGCAATCCACGGCTGAACGACAAAATCCGTAGCAGGATCGTACGCAATAAGCTGCATTAATGAATCACAGCATGCGGAATCCGCTAATGAATATAAATAAACCTGAGAAGATAATTGAACAACGCCTTCTGTTTTTGAAATAGAATCGATGATAGCGGAATTAAAATAAAAATGTTCGGTTCCTCCGCGGAGAAGCAACGCCTGCGCTTCATCGGCAGAACCTTCCGGAACAACAAGCAGATCAGCGCCGAAACGTTTTGTTATAGTAGACAGACCTTGCTGAAGATTCATCGTAATGATCGAACCTGAAAAAATTGTAAACGCAAGAACCGCAACTACAACCATCAATGTAATTGTCCGAGCCGGTTTTGCCTGCAGATTCTTTATTGACAATGCGCCTATATTTAGATTAACGTTCTGCATAAATTTTTGATCATCCTTATATTAGATTCAATATACCAAATTCAATTTACGCGTTAATAGTTTTCCTTAAAGAAAGAAGTCTGATCACAGAACAAATTAAAAGGAAGATGCCGATTACAATCAACACAGGCACAGTAAGAACGTTACACGCCATCGTTTTAACCGTACAGCTTCCGATAATAACGGTAGGAATTAACAGAACCATGATGTCTGTCAGGATTATCGATATAATCATTCCTATTTGAATTTTTGTATCGGTATAAACGATTAAAAAGGTTCCCAATGCGGTGATTATCATTCCCATTCCAAGCTCGATCATCCTCATCCAATAACAAGTAGGATACGAAGCGCAGCAGCCCGCGTCGCAAGCTTTGAATAAATAAATCGGTCCGAGTGAAATCAACAAACCCGAAATGATAAACAACGCGCTAAATATTATATTTTTTTTCATACTCTTGTTTTTCTCTCTAAATAGATCATATAGAAAACTGCGCCTGCGAAGAGCAGAGAGCAGATAACAATCAATGCCGGCAGGGCGGCTTTTTGGCACGCCATTTCCGGATCTCTGCATAAACCGATAAATTTATTTATTAAAAACGACGCAGAAACAATGTCAGCTAAGAAAATGCCGATAGTGAGCCCCAGTTGGATTTTCACATCGGAAATGATGATTATACAAATACCTAATAAGGCGATTAGAGCGCCGGTTGCGATATACATTCGCGCCACCCAATTACACCTGATTATTTCGCCGTCGTGATGCATCTCGGCGCCGCATACCTTGAAAAGAAACTGCGGTCCGAGAGCGATGAGCAACCCAAAAAGCACTGCGGCTGAACCGCTGATAACATTTTTCTTCATTATAAAAGATTTCATTTAAATCAATTAAGGCAGAAATGAACGATTTAGTCAAGCTGCCGGGTTAGCTGCCGGGTTAGCTGCTGGGTTAGCTGCCGGGTTAGCTGCTGGTGTAGCTGCTGACTTTAAAAAGTGCTTAAAAAAAACGTTCGTTTAATTTAAGCAGATCATTGCGTGTTTAAGGAGAGTAAAAAACAATCGTTGATTGTTCCTTAACGCAATATATAGGAGGAGATTCTATGAAGAAACTAATTGCGATTTTAGTAGTTTTCGCAGTTATCACTGGAGCGGCTTTTGCTCAAATGGCTGGCGGAATGTTTGCGAACGCATGGGGACAAGGCGTATTTGCACCGCTGATGATTCAATCATCACCCTTAGCAAACGGTGAGAAAATCAAAGATGGTGACGACAAAGTACTAGGCGCTCGCACATTTGTTGGTATGGGTCCCGACTGGGGATGGAGTAATGAGTTCGGCGGCGGTATCACTGTCGGAGCTTGGTCGGAAGGTGTAGGTTTTTCTATCGGTTTAGAACCGACAGGTAATGAGATATACGGTAATATCTGGGCAAAACCATTCAATGGAAGCGATGCCTTTAAGATTACAATCGGCGCATATACTGAGGATATTTTCCGCGGTAAAACAGGTCCCGGCGGAAGAAACGGCGACTTTGTGTTACCCGGTATGTTCGGTGAAGATTATATTTTCTCAAGATTAGGTACTGATACTGATGACGGTTGTCTTACACATTACAAAGGCAACGGTTTCATGTTTTCCAGCGTACCGGTAGACGGACTCTTCCTTGCATGGAACGTCAACGTTGGTCATCAATTCAATCCTGACCCGGGAAATGGCGCTAACAGAAGAGCAAACGATGCTTTCAGATCATCACAGGTTGCAATCGGCTATAATATTTCCGGTATCGGTCTTGTCCGCGCTATGTATCTCGGCGGCTGGGCAGGAAAACTCGATTTGGATAAAGAAAAAACATATAACAAACTTGAAAGAGCGGATTATAAACCAAATTATTCATCAGGTTCAATTGGAAGCAATGATCAAAGTTCTATACAAATGGCGTTTGCTATTACAGCAATTGAAGGAATCACTATCGATATCGGTTACAGATTCTTCATACCTATCACAATATGGAATGATTTAGACGGTGTTGGCGGCAAAAGCAGCCAGAAACTTTCAAAATTTTCTAATGGTCATTGGATTGGAGCAGGCGTTGACATGAGCTTTGGTATTTTTGGTCTGCGCTTATTCGGAGCCGGCGTATTCGGCGGTTACACAAGAAATGTTAATGAAGATTCATTAGCTTTACTGCCTTATTCAAAAGACAAGAGCAGAAAAGGTTTGGAACTTGCTGTAAAAATCGATCCTTCACTTAGTCTTGACTTTGGAACAATCGGTTTATCACTCGCATACAAAATGCAAGGATCAGCTATCACTTATAGTTCTGTAAGAGGAAAATTTGACGGCAAAAATGCAGACGGTAAATTTACAGGTTATACACATCAGATCGGTATGGGTTTATGGTATGAAAGAGGTCTTGGTTCAGGTAACTTCACAATCGCTTTAACTTATACAACACCGAAATTGCAATACAGCGTCGAACATGAAAAACCAAAAATGAACGGCTCACACTGGATTCAAGTACCGATAACTCTTACATACGCGTTCTTCTAAGAGAAGAAAAAATTTTAATGGAGGAAAAAAATATGAAGAAATTTTTATTAATACCGGCAGTTGCGTTATTGATTGCGGGTCTTTTAATTACTTGTGATACCGGCGGTGATTGGAGTAATCCTTCATCAGGTCCAGGCGGTCCGGGTGGTCCAGGTGCACCGTCAGGTTTTGATTTTAATGGAATAACAGGTACAGCTTTTAATGTTGACGGCGGTAACCTTGAAATTCATTTTGATCCTGTTCTTAATGCAACCGGCAAAACGCATATTAAATTAACATTCGAAAATTTTGATTCAGAATGGTGGGTAGGCGGACAAGTTGATTCACATGATGAAGATGATCCTTCTGCAACTACAGAGAGCACCGGATGGTATCAAGTAGATGCGGGTTTGAATTGGAATGTAGGGACAGGCGTTATGATTTTTGATCTTGATGCTGCTCATAAACAATGCACAAACGACGATGGTAATGATCCTTCTTGTACTCCCGGAACTACTCATTTAAAAGTTAATAAAGCGACAGTCAGAAAAGTAGTTATCAGCGGCGGCGGTGGAACTATGAACCCCGGCTTTTTACCGGAAACAATCAAAAATATCGAACTTCAGTAGTTTAGTTTAAGTTTAAGGCAGCTGCTAGGTTAGCTGCTGCCAACGATGAACCCGGCGTGAAAGCGTCGGGTTTTTTTTTGGGGGTTTGTGTTGCTGGGAGGGGTAAATCAGTTACAACTTTTCGATTTGTTCGATGGAGAGTCCGGTTACTTCGCTGATAAATTCGAAAGTTGAGCTTTTTGCGAGTAAGTTGCGGGCGATGGCTTTGGTTTTATCTTCCATTCCGTCTTCGTATGCTTCTTCGGCGCGAATCTCTCCGTATTCTTCCATGCTTATATCCCAGAACAACACACTCATCGCTTCTTCTCCATGTTTCATCAAGAATTCTTTTAAGATATCATGCTCTATACAATATTCTACAGCCGTTTTTACTGCTTTATCAAGCGGAAGTTTCTCGCTGTATTCATTCACCTTCCCAATAAAAAAACTGTAGTTCTCCAGAGTTTCACATTTATTCAGGATTTCCTGATTACGTCCATAACTTATGTTATAAACCTTAACGATTAGTTCAAGCGGATATTCATTTTCCGGAAATTTAATTCCGGTAATATCCTTAAAAGCTGTCGATAACCTTAGCTCTTTCTTATCAGGATACTCTTCTTTTCCGTTATACAAAACAATAAACTCCGGCGTTGGAATTTTTTGTTGTTTTCTCTGATAGAGTTTCTCCTGCTCAATGATTTTTTCGTAGACACGAGCGATGTACATTAAAAGTCTCAGCGGGATATTCTCGTTAATCGTAGATTGATGTTCGATTAGCACAACAATTCTATTATCAATAGTAAAGGATAAATCATTGATTCGTTTCATGAACAATACATCCGAGAGTGTGTTGATATCGATGACAGCATCTTGAGGCACTTCGATTCCCTCAATAGCCGAGTACAGCTCCCGCAAAACTTTCGGCTCGCTAAACAGGACGGAGAAAACACTGTCCTTGTGTTTTTTGTTGACATTAGAACACATAACAACCTCGCATAAAGAAAAGAATAAATCTTCAAAAAAAAGATTTACCTTATATGGGTTGAAAGTGACAAAAAACATGACTGAGATTTGATATTTTTTAGAATTTTTCACCATTAGCTGCTGGGTTAGCTGCTAAGTCAGCTACTGCCTTTTTTTCATTTTTTTTTAGTTTCGGTCATGCGATTCGCTGCTTTCAACCCATATATAAGTGAACTCTCTTTTGAGAGTTTTAACTTTTTATATGGAGTTGATTATGAAAAAGAATGACGTCTTTATCTCTCCGCTTGAGGACTTCGCTTTTAAACAAATCTTCGGCGAAAAAAGGAACATCGACAACACTAAAGCTTTCCTGACAGCAGTCCTCAATATTCCGGGGAATGAAATCGGAAAACTGACTGTTGTTAATCCGGTACTCAGGAGGTTCTTCAGGAAAGACAAATCCGGAATCGTCGATATCAAACTCGAAGCAAAATCCGGAAAAATCTTTCACATCGAATTGCAAGTGGAAAAAAAAGCAAATATGAGAAGCAGAATTCTTTATTACGGAGCGCGTCTAATCGGAGATCAATTGAAGTGGGGCGAGGATTACAGAAAACTTCATCACGTAGTCAGCATTGTAATTTGTGATCACGTTTTACTTGATGAAGAGAGTTCATACATGAACATTTATGAATTAAAAAACGATAGAAATAAATCCTTTACAGATTTATTTAAAGTAGTTATCATAGAATTACCGAAGTTGCCTGAGACAGAAGATGAGAACAATAAAATTTGGCGCTGGCTGCGGTTTTTAAAATGCAAGAAGAAGGAGGAATATGAAATGTTAGCGAGAAAATATCCTGAATTAAAGAAGCCGGTTCATTGTGTGCGAAGAATGGGACTGATAGAATCGATAAGGGATTATTACTTTCATAGAAACCTCGCAAAGATAGACGATCTCTGCCTGAAAGAACAATGGATGATTGACGGCAGAGCTGAAGGTATAGCTCAAGGTATGGCAGAAGGTAAAGAGATTGGCATTTCCGAAGGTATGGCTCGAGGTATAGCAGAAGGTAAAATCTCCATCGCCCGCAATTTGCTCACAAAAGGCTCAACTCTCGAATTTATCAGCGAAGTAACCGGACTCTCCATCGAACAAATCGAAAAGTTGTAATATCTCCCCCCCCACCTACTAAAAAAAAAAAGAGCCGGTCACCCGGCTCTTTTTTTCACCCTCACGCCTTAGCTGCTGGGTTAGCTGCTATCGTAGCTACTACCTCAGCTGCTGCCTTAGCTGCTATCTTAGCTGCTGACTTAGCTGCTACCTACAATTTAATCCTTTCTTGCGGGTATGACTGTTGTTGCTCCGAAAGATATGTCGCCATGTCCGCCGTCTACATAATCTGAAAATACATTTCTAGATTCGCATACTGTTGTTCTGCCGGGAATTACAGGGAAATGTTCCTTCGCCATAATATAACCTTGATAAATGTCTTTTTGTAAACCTGTAGGAACTTGATATGCATCTCCGGCGCTTGCCGGAAGATTAGATGCAAAGAAATCAAGATAGGCGTTTACATTTATCTTCCATGTTACCCAGAACCAGACGTAATAGCCGTTTGTATCATAAGTTGCCGATATATTGGAATTATTAAAACTAGCGGTTTGCGCGGCAGTTAAATTTCCGCCGAAAACAGAGCCTGCAAACGGGGTTAAAATTCTTGCTTTACGCGATTCTGTTTTATCGCGGCTTAACGGGAACCCCGGTATCGCGGAGCTTCCCTGAGTTGAATCTCCTCCCCTAATCCACATACGAGCTTGAGCGCCTGTAAGATTGGCTCCTACATCAATATTGTTTGCATTGGAGTTAATACCATTTTGATTATGGAAAACCAGTACGGAGCGATACGCAGCTTCGTAAGCATCGGCATTAAAACCTCCGCTTGATGATCTGGCTTGAATATGAATAATCATGCCGCCGTCGTTATAATTATCAGTACCGATTTGTACTGAGCTGTCGGCTGTATATGTACCTAACCCGGGCATTGTACCCATTGCGGTCCAGATATTTAAACCATTACCTGTCCAGTTAGCGCCTGTTGCAGGATTTATTCCTCCGCTCTGCGGTCTGTTTTTAACGCTGTTAAAAGAAGTCCAGTCATTTAATGTTTGGTTTCCTAAATTTGGCAGCCGGTTCGGTATTGTACCCGGATTAGCTCTCCAAATAAGTCTTCCTACATTATCGGTTGTCTGCTGCCTTGCGTATGATATTGCCGCGCCGGGAGTACGGCAGCCAATTCTTAAATTTGCTTGAAGCGGTTGAACTGCTTGTCTGGCGGCAGTATTATTATTAAACGTTTCAAAATCGTTTCCTTTATCAATTCTGATAAAAGGAGGTTCAACACCGTTCGGAGTAAGAATGCTGTTGTCAGTGCCTGCTTGTACATCATTACCGGTTATTGCGCCGCCGTTATAATTACCTAAAAAATCCTGCACAAAACCGTTTGGAAGTGTTATCTGATATGTCGCTCCAAGAACAGGCAATCTGGCAAGATCAAACGTTACTGTACTGCCGGAAAACACAACTTCCTTATCGTTTGCGTCAAATCTCAGCGCTTCCGCTTCTCTGAACATTGTTATAAGATTCGCGCCTGTCGGCATATTTCCAGGATATGCCGCATTAGGATTACTAGTTGAATCTGCGGCGGCAGGATTTGTCGAATACTTATATTGTAAAACATATTTTGTCGCTGTATCAGAAACATAAGCAGCGCTTGCTCCGTTTGTATCCTGTTTGTATAACTCATTTCCTATAAAACTCCACCAAGCTGCGTTAGTGGTATAAGCTGCCGGGCGGGTACCGGGAAATGTAATTGAATTTAAGTCCGATCTTCCTGTAAATAAATTGTTAAACTGCTGCACAGTAAGGACAGCGGGAATCCTAAAGTTAGTAGCGGTCTGCATAATAACCGTTTTTGCAGTATTGTTAGCTGAATATATGTCTCTGTTAAATGAAACAGTAAGCAATTTTGTAGTTTGATTATAACCAATACCTCCACGAGTCGGATTTCCTGTTAAAATTTGTATCGACTTTTGTCTGTTTAAATTATTATCCTCATGAAGCGCTTGAACGCCGTTACTTGCAGTAAGCGTAATCCAATTATTTACTTCAGTGTTTGCGGCATCTTTAAATGAGGTGTTTGTACCAAAATTTATTGCCGTAACATTTAATAAATTGTTTTCTGTATCAGACAGCGGATTTGTGGTATTGAATCTCCATGTCTTTCTTCCGCCGGTTTGAGGTGTATTAACCGTGGCGTCCGCCATTCTGGCAATATTTCCATTACTCAGAGTAAGAGTAACATTATTGTAAGTGCCGGTAAACGTCAGCCCTTTCCTGAAAACAAGATCGATAGTAATCGCAGGAGACGGATTTGCGCTGTAAATACCGTCCGCGGATGCCGATGTAATTCTTTCCAGAATATTTCCCTTATCCATAATTACATTTACAGTATTAGAAACTACCGACATATTTCTCGGATTGGCAGTATCATATTGCCTTGCCGCGATGTTATAAGTACCGTTTATTTCCAAAGAAATAATTGCAAAACCGCTTCCGGCAATACCTTGTACAGGACTTGTTAATGTAGTCCATACAGGCGTCGGGTCAGTGCTGTTTAATGTATATTCAATTGTTGAATTGTTAGGCAGTAAAATATTATTTATTTGTATATCCGCATTTTGGTAATGAGTTCCGGAACCAATAAAAATTGCGGGAGGATTAGGAGGTCTGGTTTCGACACGAAGATTAGCCTCATTCGGATGTGAACTAAAAATTTTTCTGTCCACAGGCGTTATCGTACCTCCGGTAAGGGAGTTTCCTGCTTGATCTTTTATTTCAACGCCTGATGCCGCGATAAACTGATTAATTGATAAAGCTGTGGTAGCTGTAGTTGAGTAATGCGTACTTGCGGCTGTAGGTACAGTGTAAGTAAATCCAAGACTTGTAGGACCTGTAACATTTGTAAATAAAGCTTCGGCATTCCCGCCCCCGGCGGCTGTGATACCGCTTAGCGATAATCTAATGTCGCTTCCTGTAACAGAAATAGGTTCAGAAAACTCTACAATGATATTTATTTTACTGTTACGTCCGTGAACTTGATTATCGTTTGTAGTCGAAGAAAATCTGGAAATGACAGGAGCTGTTTTGTCTATAACGATATGCTTCATTTGAGCCAGTGATTTATTCGAGGACGGATTATATACATCGGAAGGAATCGAAACAATTGTATTTCCTTCAGTGCTTACCCAGTTTGCGAGAGGATAACTCCTCGGCGCAATGTTTATAACATTTAAGTTGGTGCCTTGCGGCGTTGATCCGCCAGCGTTCGCAGTGTTCGTTTGCGCATATTCAAAATTACCAATATAACCATCCACAAAGTACACAAATGTAAGCGTAGAAGTGCCGTTACCGTCTACATAATAAGCCCTGCCTCCGTTATTTAATTCCAGATACGGAGATGAAGTAGGAGAAGGCGGATTACTGCTGTCAAAGAACTGAACAGGTTTATTAAACACAAGATTAATAAATATCGGTTTTATACCTTGTTGATTATATTCATAACCAAAATCTGAAAACTCGCCGTAAGTGCCGTCGCTTGTGCTGGAAGTAATCATCGTAAGAGTCGGATTATCGGTTTCGATCATGATTGACTCTCTGAATCTTCCGGTGTTACCGGAAAGATCGCTGATTGAAACATCCAGATAAATAAAAGCATCTGTGTTATCTGATGTTGAAAATTGGCGCGGCTGCGTTCTCCATGTACCGACCGCAGACCCGGGATTAGTTAAAAATTGATCATCAGTAACAGTAAAAGTAAAATTACTTTCACCCTCCCATACTACAGCGGCTTTGGTAAAGTGCGTTCTTAATACGGCATCCGATAATCCTGACCAACTTTGTCTTGAATTATCATTCCATGTTCCTTCGAAATAAATGCTGTCTCCTTTTTTTAATGCGGAAAGCATTGACTCTTGTAAAGGCCAATTCAAGTTCTCAGTAGTACCGTTATCTCTGGTAATATGTATGTTTGTAAGATTAACAACAGGAGTAGTTACATCTCCCAATGTTGTAAAAGTTTGCGTAGAAGATCTCGGGGTTTGCGATGAATCCGAATTGCTTGCTACCCTTATAATAAAATCCATCGCGGAAACAGGGAATTTTCCGGTTCCTAATCCTATGTTTAAATCGGTAAAGACATTAAAATCTCTTGACAACTCGTATTCGTCAAGCCCTGTTGATGGATTAGTTCCTTTAAATACAATACCGCTTTCCGGTATCGACCACAACACTACTCTATTTGTATTATCAACAAATCCGGTTGTATTTGCACTATTCCATGCTGGATATGTTCTGTCCGAATAAGATAACCTTGCGTTCGCGGCATTCGGCGAATCCGGTCTTATCCATGCAATGGCAGCTTTATTAATTGTTGTAGCGGGATGTGGTCCTGAAATTTCCGCTGTCGCTTTTATTGTAAAATTACCGAATGCATCTCCGAATAAAGGCAAATTTGAATCAGGTTGTATGGAATTTTCCTGAATTCTTGGAGTAGAATTGCTCTCAACCCTAAATTTTCTGGATATAGTTTTAGAATTGTTATTTACATCTGTTACAGTTACTTCGATTTCATAATAATCGCTTTGGTTCCAATGGTCTCCTACAGATATTGTCCAGCCGTAACTGTTGCTGTTGGATGGAATCTCATTTGCGGCTACTCCACCGGTATATGTATTTAACGTGGCTCCGTGTTCATCTTGTTCTGTAACAACCCATGTTATTCCGTTTGTTGTTCTTATAAAATTCTTTCCGTAAGCTGTACCGCTTCCTCTTCCGCCCTTTAAAAGATAATCAAAACCGATTATAGTCCATGGTTTTTCCGCGTCTCTTAAATAAGCAAAATATCCGTTAAATCTGGGTTTGTATTTCTTGTCGTTAACATCCGTAAGAGTCGTTACAATCTTCATGGGAGTATATTCATCACCGGGAAGATTGGTGGCATCCATAGAACCGCCGCTTATATTGCTGATATTAATAGAACCGAATTTATCAGTAATATTTGGAATAGTCTGATGATAGTAAATAATTCTATCTTCATAAACATCATAATCATCTGTAAATTCCAATAAAAGCTCAAACGGGAACCCGGCTTCAGTATCAATAATGTAATCAATTTTCCATTGCGCGTCTGTAATCCAATCGTTAATATTATTTCTTGTCGGGATAGGTCTGGTTACAGGGTCGTAGACTTGTAAAGAAAAAGGTTCTTTGGTGCTTCTGATAAACGGCGCTTTAGGAGATCGGATACCGAACATAGGTTCGTTATTATTGTAATATACTTTTAATACGGCAGTTGATTCGGCATTACGATTTCCCGCTTTATCCAGCGCGTTTACGGTAATAAAAATATCGCCTGTCGAAACATCGGCTAGACTAATCGGAATATTCCAGTTTACAAAATATCCGTTAACTTCCCACGACGGCGCTTTTATATTCTGCGCAGGCTCAACAGCGTCTATATAATCGCTTTCCTGATATAATTTCCACGGTTTTGACGCACTTTCTTTATAATTCCATCTTCCTTCTTCGAACTTCCATCTCATCGGCAGATGCTCAATATCATTCAAATAAGGATCATATCTTTCCAGCGAAACTTCCATAAAAGTAATTTCGTTCTGACACTCAGCGGTTCCTGTTAAATTAAAAACTGTTTGTACTAAGAGCCTTTCTTGATCCAACTGCTTTACAGGATTTGTGATTCTTAATACAGGTCCGCTAAAATCAATATATTCACCCAAATTTATTTCGCATGTTAAAAAACTAAAGGCAAGGAGAACAGCAAATATTGTTAAAACTAAATAATATGATTTTTTCTTCATGATATTCCTCCTTACCTGAACCCGTAATTGCCTGCAGACCAGTACGCCTGTTCAAAACGGTAATTTACAGCTCCGTAAGTGCAAAGTATAGCGTCGTAATGTCCGTCCCTGTATAATGACGATCCGTCAGCTAAAGTGTCATTTGTTCCTCCGGCGTTAAATCCTCTGCATCTTCCTTTCTGGTACCAGTCCACGACAATATCCCATGATACCCATATATAATTGTTATTAGTTCTCCCCTGAGCTCTTGTAGTTGGTCTTGCAGTAGCGCCGTCAGCATGAGGCTGGCGCCATAATAATCTTGTAAAATAATCGTAATATACATTTGCGCCGCCAGAGCCTACAGGGAATGGAACTGTGGATTCGTTTATTGGGAATCCTGCTACTGTTGTGTTTACAGGGAGGTCAAAACCCTGCATATTAATTGCCACTGTGCCGACATTTGTACCGGGGTATGTTGCACTGTTGGCATTAGTTCTTCCTGTCGGGTTTCTGTGAATTACAGTTGTTTTAAATACGCCTTCCCTGTCGTAATCCGTTGATACCGCAAGAGCAGGTCCTCTGATAGCTGATGCAGTACCCGAACTGATAGTATCTTTTCTTGCTACAGCTACTACATAATCGCGTCTGCCTGTATACAATCTGTGGTCTCTGACTCCGTTAGCTGCAGTAACGTCACGGTTTGTCAATGCCGCGTTTGCTCCCGTAGTCCAGTAAGCGTCTCCCACATAGAAGAATCTTCCGGCAGTGGCGTTTGTAGCGCTTGTGCTTATTCTTCCTGTCGCGTTAACAGTATAAGCGGTAAATACAGAGGCGTGATTAGACGACGCGCCGTCAGTTGCATAAGTAACATAATTTCTTCCTGAAGGACTATTTCTTAATGTAGTGCCTGCGCTTGTTAAAACAGTGGTCGCAATCGCGCCGTTCTGCGATATAGGAAGAGCAGCATTACTTGTATTATTAAGTACCGGCACTAAAAGGGATGTCCAAAATCCGTCGTTGTCTGCCGGAATCGGCGGTTTAGTGCCGCTGTCATGATGACTTTTTGCATTACCTATCCAGTTATTTGCGAACCCCGGGTTTGCTCCTCTTGTTGTATATACAGTAGGCAGATCTGCAACGCTTGTAGCGGAATCACCGGAATAATTTACATGAGATGAATTAATATCGTTAAAGTTTATATTAGGATGACCAAAAAATCCTTCGCCGGTATTTAACGTTGTACTGGTAAGTACAGTGCTTGATGTAGTGCTGTCTCCTGCCGCTGCCATTTTATAACTGGTTCTTATAGTGTCGTACCATATCGCGGCGCCCGGCGTTTCGCAGTCAATTCTTACTCTTGTATCGATCTTTGGAATATTATTTATTCCGTACGGACTCCACATATTGCTGTCCGAATCAAAAAGACCGTGGTAATTATCGCTGTGCGAATATCTGTCTACGCGGATAACCGGAGTCTCTGTTCCGTCAGACCAGAATCTGTAAGTGTTTGACGCTAATTCTGTTGTCTCATTTCCAGCGGCATCCCTGAACGCGCCCGCCTCGATTAAAACTTCCCAAATTCTTCCCTTTGGAAGATCGTTAGGAAGAGTAATCTTTACTGTCGCCGTTCCGTTAATTTCATTAGTAACTTCTACCGATGTAGATAACGTTCTAATCCAGTTCCATTCCGCCGCGTTATAAACTTCGCGAAGGTCTGCTATGCCGTTATAAATATCATGCCGGAAAGCTAAAACCCACTGCCCTTCTAACGAAGGTCTGACATAGTTGCCGGGGGAAGTATTAATAAGACCTCTTGTTGTATTAACATAATAATTCCATCTATTTCTGTCTTCCAGCACTGTTGTAATAGAAGGAGTAGTGCTGGCTGTAGCGGCGAATATCTGCGCGACAGTATAAGTAGATTCAGGCAGTCCGTCAGGAGACAGCCATTTTAATCTTTTTTGATAGGTTGTTCTGTTTGCAGCGGAACTGCCTGCCGGATTATAAACATTATAACCGGATGCGTATGTTCTATGTTCATAAAAATCCGCGTTATAAAGACTGTCAAGCTGTTCGTTTGATAAAACAGGAGGAACGCCCCAGTCGCCCCAAGGACGCACAATAATTGTTTTTCCTGACTGGGCAAAAACATGCTTGTCATAACGCAGAGTTATTGTTCTGTTTCCGGTTGTCATTACGCCGCCGTTAGCGTAAACTGTAGCGCTTTCAATGCCGTTTGCGTATAACGTTCCGTAAGCAGTTCCGGCGCCGGGAGAATACGCGCTAATGCGCGGTCCGATTGAATCAATTACAATACCTGGTCTGTTAAAATTATTCGAGATAGGTCTTTGAGCTGCTGTTTCAGTTGTTATGGTATTAACATGAGGTTTAAAAGTATTGCCGTATTCGTCTCTTATATTGGTAAAAGAAATGTTGTAAGCTTCAAAATTCGTTAAATATTTTCCGGAAGGAACTGTTATTGTAAAATGCATCTGCGTTCCGCTTGTTTGACCTGCCGGAGTTACTGGGATAGTTTGAGTAATGCTTAACTCATTGCTGCCTGCAGGATTCGACCCTACCGCGTTACTGCCTCGTAAAGCCAGCGTAACTTGCGCGTTTGCCAAGGCGATATACGGTCTGGAGAAATTCAATGTAAGGTTAACGGTTTTTCCTGTATTATAATTCCCGTTAGGGCTTGTCGAGTTAATCGCTACAAGTTCCGGAGCGCGGGAATTTATAGATACATTCCTTGTAACCGCGTTAGCCAGCGATCTGTTTCCGGCATAATCTTCGTACCATGCTGTTACTGCATAATTCGACATCTGGTAATCATCGGCAGATAATTGTTGGGAAATAAACTCATCGGCAATATCCGCATTTGTTACAGTGGTCAATTTTTTAGGAGATGAACCGCCTGCTAGAGAGTAAAAGAAGAACGTAACATCAGTATTGGGGTTGTTATTTGATCTGGTATTTGACAAATAAAGAGGCGCGTTTCTTAAAATATCAGCGGTTCCTGTAATTTCGTTTGACAGAGTATTTCCGGTGCGTGTACTGTAAATTCTGACATCGGCGTTAGGAGGCTGTCTGGTTAATATAAACGCTCTCTTGTTGGCGGCAGTGCCGTTCAAACTAGTCAACTGCGCGGCAGTAGTCCAGTTTGCAAGCGAAAGCTGGTTTCCGAAATTGTCTGTGATATCAATATTATCTGCGGCGGAAAGCACAACCCACGGATTATTCGCGGCGGAAGAATTTCCAGTACCCCATCTTACCTGAGTAGAATCATACTGCGTGCTTGGAACGTCGTATGTAAATGTAATTACTGTGTTATCGTTCTCTATGGATGAATAATTAGCATGAACGCCGCCGGAAGGATTTATACCTGTCCAGCTTAACAACGCCTGAGGAGTGCCTGAAATTCTTACAGGTTTATCTACGGTTAATTCCAGAGTTATGATTTTTCCTTGGTTAAAATATGAATAACCCGCATGCGGATTATCGCTGTATAAAGGGTCTATCTGAGTAAAAGCCGCTCCTGTTACGCGCGGTCTTACTCCGTTTATTCCTAAACCCGGTTTTAATTTTTGCAGACTCTGTATTGCTTGATTTTCTACAGACATATCAATAATCGCATTGCCTATGGTTCCGTCCTGCGCGGTAAACCGTATAAATCCGCCGTTTAATTGAATTGAATCTCTTGCGGTATGAAGCTGCGGAATATTATCGTTTTCCTGGACTTCATATTCAAAAATCAGGATATTAGTGCCCGTTCCTGTTGTATAATTTGCGGTTCTGGTTGCTGTTTGTCCTACAGTATTATTTGGCTCATTAACGAACAATTTTAAACGCGGACTTCCCGTTACATCAACAGGCATAGAAAATACGGTAGCAAATCTTAATTTAGTTCCAATTCCGTATGTATTAGCGGCGTTCTGACTGTCAATATACATCAGCGTAGAAGCGTTAGACATAATAACCTTGCGTTCAATTACCCTTCTGTTGCCGAGTATATCTTCGGCTTCAAATAGATATACTTTCCTCGCGCCTTCGCTAAAATACGCATTGTTAGCTGAATTACCGGTATCTCTGGAAATCATCCTTGTGTATGTATTACTGCCAACAGTGTTCATATCGCTGAGGAACTGATAACTGTTTTGCGCGTTAATATTTGAATTATACTGCGCGCTTGGAATTTCGGTTACATCCCTGATTCTTATGCCGCTCCATCCTGATTTTAATCCGACTTTTCCGGAGGTAACTGACATTCTTAATTCCATCTGAAGAAGCGTACTGTGAATCATATTATCGCGGATTGGATTTATAACATTGACAGTAGGAAGTTCGTCATAAGATGACAACCTGAATGTTTTATATTCGTTGGCATTCGATTGACTTCTTGTATGCAGGTAAAAAAGTTTTGTCCTGTTTTCTACGGCTCCGTTATGCATAAAATCATTTACAATATGGAACGTTCTTTCAAATGAATTCCTGAAATATGGTTTTCCGTTAAGCATGAATTGAGCCGCAGTTCCTACCGGTAATTTCATGATATATACATTGCCATGAGGAGTCGACATAGCATGAAGCTCATGAAATTCATAACTGCTGCCTGCAGTTGTATTTAATGCATTGCGGACATTTGCAAGATCAAAACCTGCAGCCGAAGCAACTGCGTCGGGAATCCATGTAATCTGCACAAACTGAGTATAATATCTATCGATTGTATAACCGGACATTTTAAATGTTTGACCGTTTGTCAGATCCGGGAAGCTGTTTTCTGTCGTCGGTGTTTCTATTACGATAATGGGATTATCTTCGTTTTGTATTTCAACAATTAATGGCTGATAGACGCTCCATACCGGATTCGGCAGCGGAGAGTCAAACCTGCTTGTTGTTTTTTCATCGCGCGCAAAAAGAATAAGGCGGTATTCACCCGGAATTGTCTCAGTAATAATTGCAGAGGTTAGTCTGTCAACACTTGCGTCAACCCTGTTTTGCAAGCTCCAACTGTTTATAATGGTATCTCTTACGCCGCCTGTATTTAATCTGATATCCTCATGGAATTGATCTTCTGTTCTGCTTGAACCTCGTACCGCAAGATACGTATCTTTTGGTATTAAAGCAGCGTAAAGATGCGACAGTTTATCATCATCATAGGCAGTAATATTCAATGATTCGCCTGTGAAAAGAACTACCTGTACTGCTTCTTCATTTGCAAGCTGAACTCTTAAATTAGGATTATCTGTACCGGGATACCAAATAGTTCCGCCGATAGATTGTCTTTTGTATGATGTTTCTTCTTCCAAAGGATTCACCGGACTTCCTGAATCCCATTGACCATTCCAGTTAGCGGTATTCCATGCCCATACTTCAAAATATATATAATTAATTCCGGAGGAAAGGTTATTAAAGAAGGAGGCATCAAATTTCCATTCAGGATTTCTTAAATCATCGCCATGCTGCGCTGTTGGTATTATTCCGTTTACTTCAGGATTTATTTTTTCATTTTTATCGTTAAATACATGAAGCCTGCTTGCGCCGATATCAATCCAGTATCTATCCAGAGTAAGGCTCAATGAAAAAGATTCATTCTGGTAATTATCGATATCATTATAACCTATCGTTCTGAATGCGTTTGGATTATTAAAGTTAATTCTTTCTTCGTATTGAATTTTTGTTAAAAGAGGTTTCTGTTGATAATATGAATCTTTATGACGCAGTATTATCGCTTCCTCTACCCACGGCGGCTGAATATCAACTAATACTGTTACAGAAGCCGCTCCCAAGTTGCCAAACGCGTCAGACGCGATTATTCTAATCTGGAATTCCGTAGCGCCGTAGTTTTCATCCAAAGGCGGAAGATATAACATTCCGCTCCAAGTATTATCGGGGAAAACTATATAGGTAAAACCTACATTATCGTGCTGCTTTTTAGTAATTGTATCGGTAATAACGGCTCTAAGACTTGTAATGCCGTGGCTGTCTTCCCAAATTCCGCTTATCTTTATCGGATCGGTTGCTACTTTCTGTCCTAAAGATTCATTCTGAGTAGGTTCAAGAATTGTAATAACCGGCGCGACAAGATCAACAGGGTCTCCCAATCCCATTGGTAAATCGCATGTTGTCAAAGCAGCGGATATCAGAATTAGCAATACTAAACCACTAATTCTTTTTTGACGATTTAATGTTTTAATAAAACCAAACATATACTACCCCCGGAATAAATTAGAAAACATATAACCTAAAGCCTACTACTATCTTCGGTAAAACTACCGGAATATCATTTGCATTTGCGTCAACATCAGTCGGTACAAACCATAACTGACCTTCCCAGAAAATACTGAACGTCTTTAAATACTTTGCTTTTGCGATTGTTACCCTTGGGAACTCAATCTGCAGAAGCAGCGCGCTCATCCATGTCGATTTGCCGCTTTGAGTATAGTATACATCCTTATTCTGTCTTTCGGATTCCGATTCGTTAAGTTTATTACCGACATTAAATAACGAGAAATTCGCTCCTACCGCGAATGTCATAGAAAGCCATTCCCAGTCAGGACCAGCGAAAGAGCCAAAAGGCAGTCTGTAAAGATTAGCAAGCATTTTAATGCCTATTACATCGCCGCCGTAACGAACCTGTCCTTTTCCTCCGAGTGATTCATAATGATTCTGCTTTAAGAATCCGTAAGAGAATTGGACTTTAACATTGTCGTCAAAGAAACTTAATCCAAGCCCGATGTCCATGTATGTAGCTCCGCCTGCTAAGAATTTTGTTTTGTCATTCTCAGGATCAAATTTATCGCTCTTAACAATTGCCTGTCTTATGAACGGAGGAATAAACGCTTCGAGGTAAAGCCCCTGCAGGAATCCCGGCACTCCGTACATATTTTTATCGCCTATACGCAGGTTGTACGATAAACTCGTAAGTTCGATGTCGTCAAACGCGGAAGCCGAGTAGATAATTTCGTTATTGTATCTGCCACCCATTTCAGGGGAGATAAGTTTGATAACAGGAGGAGTTTTGTCAACTTGAACTAACATTCTTGTTATCGCTGTTTCTTTATTTTTCATTGTCGATCTAACAACGATATAGTGAATACCTTCTGTCATTTCACCGGTTTCAAGACGATAGCGGTAATCATAATTTTTAGTTTTCTTTCCTGTAAGTTTTTCGAATGTTCTGCCGTTATCAAAACTGATTTCCGTATAATCCAATACCTTGCTTTGAACCGCCGCTTTCTTTTCGCGGGACGCGTTTTTATCGGCAAGAATAATCGCGTCTTCCTCGCTTAAAATGTATCCGGTTCTTCCGTAAAGATATGGTCTTTCGTAAGCAAAGTTGCCGAATGTAAAGCTGTCTATCGCTATCCATGGACCGGATGCTCTATAATCGATTTTGTAATTGCGCGTTTGCACACGACCTGTCCCGCCGAAATCACTGTAAACAACTATCTGATTGTCACCTTCTTTAAAATCAGCGCTGTTCAGGGTAAAACTGAAGTATCCGTCTTCGTCAACTTCGTCGGATGTAATATCCGTATCGTTAATTCTGATGAATACAGTGCCGGCTTTATCCGCTCCGCCCGCGTATCCGTAAAGATTAAACTCGCCGCTTACAGTTTCGTTCTCCAGAGGATAAAGTATCTCAAGGAAGTTTTTAAAAGTCTGCCGCGCTAATTCAAAGTTTCTGGAAATGCGCGTAACGTTCCCGGCGCGGTCTGTTCCGACTATCGCGATATTATAATGACCGTCGGCTTGTCCCGTAAGATCGAAATCTTCTCTTACCAGCATGTTAGGCGTTAGCGTTCTTGACCTTAAATTATTGGCAACTGTCTGTCCGTCCAGTCCCCGAAGCTGAATGTTTACTTCTCTAAGATTCGGATCGATAATTCTGCCCATTACGGAAAATTTTCCTGTCGTGCGCGAACCGTCAGCGGGACTCTCAATTGTGATATCAGGGTTGGTATTATCAACATTGATCATTGTCGCGTATGTAGCGGGGATATCATAATTATCCGTTACCCGAATAAACACTACATGAGCGCCGTCTTTTAATATTAATGTGTTAAAAGTATAATTCCATTGTACGGTTTCGGCGCTTGTCCCGAAATTCCCCGAGACATTATTATATGTATTTCCGTTATCGATAGAAACGCTTACCTGTTTAATTCCGTTACGGTCAAACGCGCTTCCGCGTATTTCCACTCCTTCCTTTAAAACCGTATCGGTAAGCGGATACGCGATTGTATTTGCGGGTTCTACCAAAGATACGCGGAATGTCCTTACAACAGGCGCGCTTCTTACGCCGTAAATATCTTCAGCGATTACCGTAAGCGTATGTTGATTATCAGTTAAATCTTTTATGTATACCGGAATGGAAAAACCGTTTTTCGCTTCGATTGTCTGCCATTGTCCGTTATCAATTCTCCATTGAATATGCTGAATCTCATCATCGTCATACATTACGCCGGACGCGATAAAATCAGATGTTATAACTTCATTTTCTTCGGGCAGAGAAATATGAACAACAGGAATATCAGTCTCTTGATCAATTATAAAAGGCCATGAAGAAAAAACAGATGAGTTGCCGACAGCGTCGGTAAATGTAAACTGCATCTGCGGATCCAGCGGCATTGTAGAGTCAAGAGTTAGTTCGATAAATCTGCAGTGATAATTTTTATCCCACGAAGAAGCGTTCCATACTTCTTTTGAAATCGCCGGAAATCCGGCTCTTGCGGGTCTGTTATATGTAATTGTGTTAAGAACCGCTCCTTCTTCTATTGCGAACGCGATACGGATTGTTCCGTTAACTTTTTCATCGGCAACAGGCATCACAAGCTGCGCGACAGGAGCTGAGTTGTCTTTTTGGAATGTAATTCCCTGTATCGAGGTTTTGCCGGCATCGTTAACCGCTTTAATTAAAATACAAATCGAACCGTCATTAATCGCGGAAATATCAATATTTCTGGAATAATCGGCGGCTACAGCGCCAAAACTTACCCAGTTGTCGCCCATATCGGTTGAATACTCAACTGATGAAATTCTTGTTCCGCTTGTTACGCTAAAACGCACAGGCGCGGTTGTTCTTACCCAGTTACTCGCCATTTCAGGAACATTGATAACAGGAGCGCTTGTTCCTGAAAGAAGCCTGAAAGGACCTCTTGTCTGTGTCGTGCCGTTTTCCATTTCAAAGCGAAGCGAGAATTGTCCGAGGTCACCTTCTTGATTCGGGCGGAGTTTAACTTGATAATGATTTCTATCCTGAACGACGGAAATATTATTATTTCCCGTAACAGAAACACTTCTGATAGGCAGGGAGCTTACTCCTATTAAAACCTGTTCTTCTGAATGTAAAAGAATTCTTCCGTCTGGTTGCATTCTTGGATTTCTGTCTCCGCCTAACACCATTTCAAAATCGAACGGAACGTTAACAGGCACAGGTCTTTGTTCATAAAGTTCTGTCTCAGGATTAAACCATTGTTCGTTACGCGCAACTTGATTGCTGAAGAAAAAATATTCGACGTGAGAAGCTTCGCGTCCTTGTTTGTCTTTAGCTCTTAATTCTAATTTTATTTTGCCTTCGGGAGGATTATCAAAAGGAACAATAGACGTAAAATTATCTTTCGAGGCTGTAAGTTTTAAAGGAATCGGAATTCCGTCATTAATTATTAAAACAGGGCTATCAGGCATTACGGTTGTTTTAAACGCAACCTGCATTGTCATTTTTTCTAAACCGGTCGCGACGCCTCTGCTGTTTAAAATTTCTACCGGAGTAAGCGTCATGCCGCTGTCAAAATATCTTATTAATTTTCCGATTGTAAACGATGTAAAAGACGGCACAATAGGAGCCGGAAGCACAATAATTCCTTTTACTTGTGTTTTTAAGCCGGCAACGCCGTTAATGTCTGTCGCCCATACGTCAAGATTATAAGTTCCTTCTCTCGGAGTCGGAATAACAAACTGAAAATGTCCGTTACACGCAATGGGATCATAAACAACGCCGTTTAATGTGTAATTTATAAAAGCGACTCCGTCATCGTCTGTCGCCAATCCTCTTACAACCAGCCCGGCTTCATTTAATAAAACTCCGGGGGACGGATCTGTAAGGCTTAATGTCGGCATATCCGCCGCCTGATCAACTTTAAACTTTTGTCTATAGACTGAAGTGTTACCCGATACGTCTTCGGCGCGCACTTCGATATCGATGCTCGATAATTTTTGATTGCGGATATCGATGCCTTCCGCCGACCACCAGTTATTGCCCGGCAGTATTTCAATTTCGCCTGACGCGGTTCCCGCTTTCCATGTAATTTTTTTTACGCCGATCGGATGTTTTACGAAACCGGCAAGATTGAAGACTCCGTTTACTGTCGCTCCTTCCTCGGGATAAACAACTTTTATTTCAGGACCGGTATTATTCGCGAATAACAGATGCGCGGCATTGCCGACCGTTCCGTGCCCGTCAAAAGCCTGAAATAAAATAACTGCCGGACCGTCTTCGAATTGTTTTGTATTTATACCGATACTCCAGTCATACTCGCCGGTTCTCTTGTTTAAAACAGATTTAACAGGAATATAACTATTTCCTTCATCGATTGAATAACTAAAGAAACTGATTCCGTTGCCGTCCATTACTGTTCCGTGTAATCGTATATTGCCGGAAACAAGAGCGCCTACTTCGTGGCTTTTTACCGTTGTTACTGGTTTTCGGCGGTCTAACTGCCATGTTACAACTGATTTTTTATGTGACTTAACGTTTACTTTCTCGCCGTTAAGATATTCTGCGGCGATACCGGATAACCCGTTAATATCTGTAGCCCACGCGGTTATCGTGTAAACTCCGTCAAACCATATATCTTGATTTGTGGTATCGAGGAAATAAGACCAGTAATCTTTTCCGGATGCCTCTACTCTGACAAGTTCTTCGCCTTTGCCGTCTCTGCCCCGTGTAATAACAAGATCAACTTTTTCTACGCCGTCATCATCAAAAGCGATACCGACAAGATTTAAATTCCCCTGAACGCGCATATTCGGCGCCGGATTGATAATTGTAGCCTGCGGGAGATCGGAAGCCGGATCTAAAAAGATATTCTCCGGTCCTGAAAGAGTAATATTTCCGGCTTTATCTGTGGCTTCAAGATAATAATTATATTTCCCTTGTTTTTTTTTGGATATATCGATGGAGTCGGTAAATCCGGACGGGTCTTCCGCTGTACGTTTTTCATTAGCTTCTTTGCGTCCGCCTGCCCAAGCAACCGAAGAAATCGCAAAGAAAATGATAAAAATAGTTAAGAATCTTTTTAACATCCTGAACCCCTTAGCGTCTTTATTTGTAAAAAACTGCCAAAACCAATCCAAAATATGATTTACAAAAGATGTAATTTTCTATATACTTATATTATATATGCGCAGGAAATTATTGTCAAAATAATATTTTAAAAAAATTATATAAATTTGGAGATTAAATATTGGATTGTTCAGCGTTATCCGGCAGGTCTTTGGTTGAACCGGAAGATTTTACGATAGATGAAATGGAATCGCTGTTCGCATTAGCCGAAAAAATCGAAAAAAACAACAAATTTATAACAGATTGCTGCCGCGGCAAGCTCCTAGCTTCACTATTTTTCGAACCCAGCACTAGAACACGCCTAAGCTTTGAGGCTGCGATGCTTCGTTTAGGCGGAAACTGCATCGGTTTTGCCGAACCGGGTTCCAGTTCGGCGTCAAAAGGCGAGAGTTTAGCCGATACAATCCGCATGGCAGCCGCTTACGCTGACGCAATCGTCATGAGAAACCCCAAAGAAGGAGCGGCGCTGCTCGCTTCTCAATATTCATCGGTTCCTGTAATAAACGCAGGCGACGGCGGTCATCATCACCCTACCCAGACGCTTACAGACCTTCTTACCATAAGGCGCGAGCTTGGAAAAATCGAGAAACTTACTGTCGGATTTTGCGGCGATTTAAAGTTCGGACGAACTGTGCACTCTCTTGCAAAAGCGCTTTCCCGTTATAAAGAGATCAAATTGATTTTTATCTCTCCTCTAGAGCTGGTTCTTCCTGAATACATCAAAAATATTTTAAGAAAGCAAAATATCATCTTTGACGAAAGAGAAAACCTCGAAAAATCGATGAGCGAGCTTGATATCCTTTACATGACCCGCGTTCAAAGAGAGCGGTTTTTCAACGAAGACGATTATATCCGCTTAAAAGACACTTATGTCCTTAACAGCGAAAGGATGGCGCTCGGCAAAGAAAAGCTGCGCGTACTCCATCCTCTTCCGCGCGTTAACGAAATTTCTGTAGAGGTTGATAATGACAAGAGGGCTGTTTATTTCAAACAAGCAAAATACGGTATGTATGTGCGGATGGCGCTCCTTGCGTCAATTTTAGGAGCGGCATGAAATGTTAAACATAGAAGAGATAAAAAACGGAATTGTAATCGACCACATAAAACCCGGGTTTGGGATTCAGATTTTTAACTGGTTAAAACTCGATAAAGCGCATTACACTGTCGCGTTTGTCGCTAACGCAAATTCAAAAAGCAGCGGTAAAAAAGATATTATAAAGATTGATAACACAATCAATATCAATTTTGATATCTTAGGTCTTATCGATCCGAATATAACGGTTAATATCATCGAGAATGAAAAAGTTTTAAGAAAAATAAAAATTTCTCTTCCAAAACAAGTGGAAAATGTTTTAATGTGTAAAAATCCGCGCTGTATCTGCTCGACAGAAAAATATATAACAAATGTTTTTATGCTGGAAAATCCCGAACAGCGCACATACAGATGTAAGTATTGCGACGAGATTATTTCCGCAGGAGATTTTAAGTAATTGAGAATTGAAAATGGAGAATGGTGAATGAATATAGATAAGTTATTTGAGAGCGTTTCTTCCAAGGGTCATGTGTGTGTGGGGCTTGATACTGCGGTGGAATATGTTCCGCCGTTGGAACGCGAAAAAGCGAAAAACGACGCCGAGGCGGTTCTTGCGTTTAACAAAGCGCTGATTGAATCAACTTATGATGTGTGCGCCTGCTATAAAGTGCAGATCGCTTACTACGAAGAAATGGGGCTCGAAGGATTAAAAGCTTTTTCAGAGACTTTGAAATATATCCGCGCAAAAGGATGCCTTGCAATCTCCGACATTAAACGCGGCGATATCGCCGATACCGCAGTACGTTATGCGAAAGCCCACTTTGGCGGCGACTTTGAAACCGATTTTGTCACTTTAAACCCCTATTTAGGCATGGACTCGATTGAGCCGTGGCTTGAAGAAGCCGAAAAGAAAGGCAAAGGAGCGTTTATATTAATGCGGACAAGCAATAAAGGATCACAGGATTTTCAATATTTAAATTTAAGCGGCAATGAGAACAAACAAGAAAATTCCGGCGGCAGTCATCTTGATGACTGTTCATCAAGCCGCCTTTATCACAAAGTAGGTGAAAAAATGTCCGCTTTAGCGCAGGATCATCTTGGCGCTCACGGTTACGGGGCTTTCGGCGCAGTTATCGGATGCACACAAAGAGAGGAAGCAGCACTTATCAGGCAAAAATATCCTAATCTTTTTTTCTTAATTCCCGGATACGGCGCTCAAGGCGGAGGCGCGGATGATGTTACTCTGCTTTTAAGAGAAAAAAACGGCGGAATTGTTAACGCGTCTCGTTCAATCATCACAGCATGGAAAGCCGTTCCCGGTAAAGTAATCGACAATGAATTCGCGGCAGCAGCCGCAAGAAAAACAACTGTAAAAATGCGAGATGAAATATATGGAGCAATAAAATGACATCCAGCCTTGTATGTGAAGTAGTAAAAAATATTTCTGCTAACGAAGAATTTTTTATTTTGCAGTTTATTTGGAAGGATACTGCTCCTAAAGCGGGGCAATTTTTCATGCTTAAACCGCTGCGGGCTTCTACTTTCCTTCCGCGCCCTTTCGGAGTTTTTGATTATAACCACGAGCAAAAAATTATCAAATTTTTAATTTGTAAAAGAGGTGCCGGCACAATCGAGCTGTCACAGCTTTCCGCCGGAGAAAAAGTTCAGTTGACAGGTCCTGCGGGCAATATTTGGGCGGATTTTCTCCCGGAAAACGGAAAAGCCGCTCTGATCGGCGGGAGCGCGGGTATTGCGCCCATGTCAGCTTTAGTCGCGGAAAAGCCGGATTATTATTTTCATGTATACGCGGGTTTCAGACAGGGATTTCACGGCAAAGAAGAAGAAAATTTAATCCTCGGTTCCGCGGCAAAAGCGAAAAAAGTCATTATATCGGCGGAAGACGGAAGGAACGCGATCAGCGGTAAAATCACAGACTATATTTTCGAACCCGAAAAATACAATGTTATCTTCGCATGCGGACCTACGCCGATGTTAAAAGCCGTAAAGAAAATCTGCAAAGCCCGGGACGTTAAATGCTATGTCTCAACCGAGAGCAGATTCGCATGCGGTATCGGCGCCTGCCTTGGATGCACAATCAACACGGTAAACGGAATCCGCCGCTGCTGCAAAGACGGTCCGATTTTTCCTTCAGAAGAGGTAATATTCGATGCCTGAATTAAACGAAACTAATATTGATCTGTCAGTTAATATCGCCGGCGTTACTTTTAAAAACCCTGTTATCGCTGCGTCCGGCACATTCGGAAACGGAAAAGAATATTCCGGCATTATCGATCTTTCGCTTTTAGGCGGAATTTGCACAAAGGGTTTGACTCTTAATCCGCGCAAAGGAAATAAAGGAGTAAGAATCTGGGAAACGCCTTCAGGACTTTTAAATTCGATTGGTTTGGAAAATATCGGGATAAATGCGTTTGTCGAAAAAGACCTTCCGTTTTTGAAAGAGACCGGCTCTGTGATTATCGCTAATCTTTCGGGCGGAGAATCGAATGAATATGTAAAAGGCGCGGAAATTTTAAACAAATCTTCCGTTGATATGATAGAGCTTAATATCTCCTGCCCGAATGTAAAAGTAGGCGGCATGGCATACGGTTTAGATTCGGGGACGGCAGCCGCTCTTGTCTCGGCAGTGCGGCGCGTTATAAGCAATAAACCGTTAATCGTAAAACTTTCGCCTAACGCTCCGAATCTGTCCGCTGTGGCGCTCGCCTGCTTAAATTCAGGCGCGGACGCTCTTAGTCTTGTTAACACAATCAAAGCGATGGCGATTGATACTGTTACGCGCAAACCTGTTTTTAATAATGTTTCAGCGGGGCTTTCGGGACCTGCCATAAAACCGATAGCTCTTCGCATGGTTTGGGAATTATTCGACGCTCTTAAAGAAGACGGAAAATTAAAAATTCCGATAATCGGCTTAGGCGGAATCGCCGATACTAATGACGCTTTAGAGTTTTTAATGGCGGGCGCCGCCGCAGTGCAAGTAGGCTCCGCTACATTCGCTAATCCCTTCGCCATGATCGAAATCATCACAGGATTGCAAAATTATATGTCAGCTAACAAGATGACAAATATAGCGAATATATCAATAAGAGGAAAATAAATATGGAAAAAGTAATTGAATTGTTGCGGGAATCAGGTGCGATGCTGGAGGGGCATTTTCTCCTGAGCTCCGGAAAACACTCCGATAAATATTTTCAATGCGCGAAACTTTTACAATATCCGAAAAAAGCGCAAGCTTCCTTTGAAGATGTTGTAAAAAACTTACGCGGCGATATAAAGAGCGGTAAATTAAAAATTGATGTTGTTGCAGGACCTGCGATGGGAGGAATCATCGCCGCGTGGGAAGTCGCGCGCCAGCTTGAACTTCCGGCTGTTTTTACGGAGAGGGACGACAGCGGCATCATGACACTGCGCCGCGGATTCGAACTTAAAAAGGATCAAAATGTTTTAATCGTTGAAGATGTTGTCACCACAGGTAAATCTTCTTTAGAATGCGCCGCGGCTATCGAAAAAACCGGAGCGAAAATCGCAGCCCTAGCCTGCGTCGTTGACAGACGCGCGCAAAACGCGCAGGATATTCCGTGGGCTTTTTATCCGGCTGTAAAAATTTCAGCTAACAACTGGGACGCGCAGGACTGCGAACTTTGTAAGAAGGGAATTCCCGCTGTAAAACCGGGTTCTAGAAAGATTTAATTTTTGGAAAATTATATTTGAAAAAATTAATATATTACACTATTATTCATGATGATGAAAATCTTATCGTTGTTAACAAATCTTCCGGCATATCAATCGGCGGCGATCGATGGGATGAAACTTTAGAAAGGCTCGATAAATTAATAGCGCGCGATTTAAATATAAATAAAGTTTATACTGTTCATAGAATAGATAAAGATACTTCAGGTCTTGTAGTATTCGCAAAAAATCCTGATACGCATAAAGAGTTATCCGCGGCGTTTGAACACCGGCAAATATTAAAAAAATATGTTTTAATTGTTCACGGAAGACCCTCATGGAAAGAGATAACCTGCGACCTTTCGTTGGTACCGAACGGAAACAAAAAACATTTAACGATCGTCGATAAATTCCGCGGAAAGAAATCTGTTACGCGATTTTTATATGTCTTAAGCGCGGGAAATTACAGTGTGCTTGAAGCGTATCCGCAAACGGGAAGAATTCATCAGATTAGAGTGCACGCTGCCGCGCTTTTGCACCCTGTTGTCTGCGATGAATTATACGGAAAACAAACGCCAGTAAAACTTTCTTCTTTTAAGCGCGGCTACAGAGGCGATCCCCATGAAGAAAGACCTCTGCTTTCAAGACTCGGTCTTCACGCGCAGGAACTAACGCTGCCTAACGGACAAACATTTACAGCTCCTCTGCCAAAAGATATGGACAGCCTGATTAAACAAATGAGTAAGAAGTGAATAATCAATTTAAAACTATTTGTTAAAATTAACCTGCGGAATTTTAACATCGGATTTTAACGCCGCTTTATTTTCCGCTTTGATAGCGTCAAAAACTTCCTGACGGAAAACTTTTACTTTTTTTGGAGCGTCGATTCCGATGCGCACTTGATCGCCGCGGATTTCTACAATAGAAATTGTTATATCATCGCCTATAACGACTTTTTCATCAATTTTTCTTGAAAGTATAAGCATAATTTATCCTTGAGCGCGTGAAGATTCGCTGCTGCCGGATGTCAGTTCAGCCATAATATCATGCTTTGTCTTCCATTTTAATTCTGAAAGTATAGCTTGAGTCCCTGTCATATTATCTTTATTGATAATGATCGGTCCCTGCAGGTTAGCTGTCATCGCGCCGCCGTCCTGAGGAATTGTCACTATAACAAAAATCACTATATTTTCTTTTACTTTTATTCCGATAGACGCAAGTTCGTCATCGGAAATATTGGCTTCGTAATCTTTGCGGAATAAAAAAGGACTAATTAAAATAAACGCTATTTCTTTTTCATCTAACGACTGAAGCCAGTAAAACGGCTCATGCTCTGTATCCTCAAATAAAACATAATTCGTAAAATCCTCAAAACCAAAAAGTCCCTGAGGAAATTTTACTTTCGATTTTTCATCAATATCAATTACGCCGAACGCTTTTGTATCAACCTTCATTTACCCCTCCCTTACATTTATCTTAGCATTATTATCTTAAAAAATTCAACAGTGACGGCGGCAGCAATTTAGCGGCTGTCGCTAAAATCGCCTGATGCGCGGTCTGCGACATTTTTAAATCGGTCGCCGCTGTTGTTAAATCAAGACCGGCTTCGCGATCTAACATCGCCGTAACATTCGGTATCTGATGATTAATTCTTTTCCAGGCAACTTCCGCTCTTTCTTTGCGGCTGCCGATATCGGCGAGTCTGTATGTGATATTGTTAAGAGCTAAATCCATTCCCGCTATTCCCTGACTTCCGATAAAATCCTGATCGCCTCTTAACATTCCGTCTCTTAATCTGATTATCATATCAAAAACCGAACCGCCTGCGACTCTGGCTGTAGAATCCCAGTTAGGCGCATTATTATCCATATTACCTGATATTATCCCTAAGTTTCTAAGAACGCTCTCGCCGCCGACTTTATCCTCGGCGCGATTTAGATGAGCGCTTGTTCCTTCAAGCACAAGACCTCTTGTATTTATATCGATATAAGCTTTTACAGGAGCGCCCGAATCATTAATTTTTGCAACTAACGCAGGAAGCGTATCGCCTACAGACGCTGTTATTTCCACGCCGTCAATGAAAAAAGCGCCGGACTGCTGAACCCTGTAATCGGTCGCGTCAACAGAAGAAAAGATCGCCATCTTCTCTGCCCAGAAAGCCTCTCCGCCTCCGATATCGATATTTAAAAACATATTTTCGCCGATCTCAACAGAACGGGAAGGACCCGCTCCCCGGTACTCAACGCGGGTAATCATTGTTTCTTCTCCGCCGTCAACAGTGCCTTCTACAACCCGAAACGGCTGAGTAAAAACTTTATCGCCTGCGAACATCGCTTTTGTATCGGAACCGAGGTTATTCGAGATATTTACTACTTCTTTTAATAGTTCATTTACTTCTACTGCCATCATTTTTAAATCATCCGGAGAATGATGACCGTTAGCCGCTTGAACCGAAAGCTCTCTTATTCTTTGAATAATTTCCGTTGTTGAATATAAATTATCATGAGTGTTATTTAGATGATCCATCGCAAACTGCGTGTTTTCCTCGAAACGATTTAAACGCGTAAGGTATGAATCATATCTGACAGCATGAGCCGCCGAAACAGGATCGTCTCTTAAACGGGTAAGCCTTGTATTCTGTCCGATTTGTTTATTTATATTTGAGAGATTTCCTTCCTGATTTCGCATAAAATACTGCATGTCGTTTACAGGCATGTTAGTCGAAACTCTGTTCATAATTTACTCCTTATCTTTGGAACGTTAAACGCCCATTCTGTTGATTAACGTATCAAGCATTGAATTAACAGTGGTGATGTATCTGGCAGCCGCTTCATACCCTTTTTGATAACGAATCATGTTCGCAAGCTCTTCATCAAGATTTACTCCGGAAATTGATTCCCGCATATCTTTTAAATATTTCATTATTTGTCTTTCGGTATTAAGAGCTCTTTCCGACTGCTCTCCCAAAAGACCGATTGTTCCGACAGAATTCGCGAAGTAGTCGTCAAAGGTGGCGAATTTTCCAATCATCACAGAATTATTTCTGATTGACGCAATCGCCGCGGCTGCGTCTCCGTTGCCCGGGTTCGCGGCTCTTCCGTTCTCGCCGAAGCCTGCCGCTATTGAAGTGACGTCTCTTTGTAAATCTGGATTTACTCTGATCCAGCCTGCGGGATTTGCTACAGGAGAAAGCGCGTAATCCTGCGCCCCTCCGCGTAAACTTTCAACAGCGTCCGCCCTGTCCCATGTGAACGCGCCTTCAGCTCCTGAGCCTTGTAAAATACCCGCGTAACCGGCGAGAAAATGACCGGAATCTTCGATATGCCGTATAACAAAATCAGGATTAACTCTCTGACCGTCAACTAAATTTGCAGGCGTTCCTTTTAATTGCAAAAGACCATCCCTGTTAAGACGCGCCACAACTTCGGCGCCTGAATTATTTATACGCCTGACAATATCGCTGACGGTATCAGTTGAATAATACGGAACCTCTACAAACCTGTCGGCGCCGGAGAGAGTTATCATTCCTTCAAATCCAGGCTGCGCTTGAGGATCAAGCTCATTTTGTCCGTTGATTCTGTAAACGTATGTCGAATCTAAAATTCCATCTCCGTTTCTATCGTAATTTCCGTTAACGTTCGTAACAAACGGATACTCTGAAAAGAAATTATTGCCTGTTCTTCCGTTTGCGCCGTACGCGCTGCGGTGAATCTCGTTAACAAGGTCGGTAAAATTCATTGTCATATTATCAAGGTTTTGAATTTCTTTTTCGATTGTTACGTCTCTTAATTCAAAAAGCGAGCCGAGTCTTCCTTTTGTAAAAACCATCTGCTGCTGCGTATCGCGCCAGTAAGTGTACATGAAACTCTCGGCATCAACATCTTTTCTTAAATCAAATTGACGCGATACCTGTCCCTGCACAAGAATATGACCGGAAGTGTGAACCATAAATTCATCAGGGTCCTTTTGCGTAACAGTCACATCGATCAACTGAGAGAGTTTGTCGACTAACAAATCCCGCCTGTCCATTAAATCATTGGGATTATCGCCTATCGCTTTAATGCGCTGAATATCTTTATTTAATTCTGCTATCTGTCTTGTAATTTCATTTATGTTTGAGACAGTCATCTCGATATCTTCGTTAGCCTGAAGCTGCAGAATGTTAAGCCCTTGATAATGATTATTTATTCCGTCAATTAATGTTTCGCCGCGGTTAAGAACGGCGGCTCTGAATTCATTGTCAGCCGCGTGAGTCGAAAGTTCCTGCCACGCGTCCCAAAAACTATCCATCTTGTTACGGATCGAATTAAATCCCACTTCAAGATAAAGCTGTTCCATATCATTAATATATTTATCTCTTACTTCCCAGTACCCCTCTCCCGAAGCCTGCGAAATAATCCTGCGATCCAAAAGCTGATCGCGTATTCTCTCGATGCGCTCGACAACAACACCCTGCCCTATTTGTCCCGGAGTTTCCGCGCGGTTTAATCCCGGAAGAAAAATCGGTTCAAATGCCGAAAGCTCGACTCTCTGGCGCGAATAACCGGGAGTGTTCATATTATTGATGTTATGACCGATATTATTCAGAACGCTCTGATGCGCTTGTACGCCTTTTCTTCCTATTTCTAACCCTAAAAATGTTGATGTCATATCCTACCTCAAAAACTTTGATTTAAAACAATACTGCGCATATCATGCGGAAAATGCGTTCCGTTTTTTGTATACGTCTTCCCGCCTCTATCCGAAAACGCAAGATCAAAAAACTCGCGCAGAGTATTTTTTAATTCGTTAACGTACGACAAAAGACTTTCGTTCGCTAACTTTAACTTTATTGATTCTGTTTTAAGACTGCGGTATATCGAGGTTAGATCGTTTCGCTGATCCGCAGGCAGCACCGAAATCATTGCGTAGAACTGCCCCTGATGGTCTAAAATATCCGAAAAACCCTGCTCGTGAGCTATCGCTTCATTAACCGCGAAAAGTTTTTCGCGTTCTTTTTCAATTTCTTCAAGTTTGATTTCGATCGATCCCATGGAATTCATGTTTTCTTCAAAAACCGTCCATTCACGCTCTGTTACCGCTTTATGAATTCTTTCCTGAATAATCACAGCGTTCTGGATAAGCTCAAATTCTTGTAAAAGGATTTCTCTGCATTTTTCGTACATTATTACACCTCTACTTATGTATCGGCGTGAAAAAATAAAAAATTAGGCTAAAAATCAGAGGTTTTTTGCGATAATCAAGACATTTTTGTCATTTATACGGGAATATTCGGTAAAATCCATCATTTTTTTGAACATGAAAATACCGTATCCGCCGATATCGCGTTCTAAAATCGGTTTTTCCAAGTCAGGGTCGGGATATTCAAGCGGATTATAAGGCTTCCCGTTATCCTCAAATATAACCGTAAATTTTTCGTTTAACGTTACGGTAATAGTTATAAATCCTTTATTGTTATCGTATGCATAAGAAGCGATATTTACAAATATTTCTTCTACAGCGATATTAATTTGATCTTTTATTTCTTTATTAACCGCGCGTTTATCAAGCTCTTTATTAATAAATTCAAAAACACTATTTAAGTTTTTTATTTCCGCTTCTATCGTTAATTGATTTTTATCATTTATATTTGTGATTTTTAAAATGAGCATAGCGATATCGTCTGTCTGCTCCGCTTTGCCAGCGAATTTATCAACTTCATTTTTAACGGCGTTATAAATTTCTTTTACAGATGAATCCTTATTTTTATTTAAAGCGTCAGAGAGCCGGTTTTCGCCGAATAATTCTTTTTTATCATTCATAGCTTCGGTAATACCGTCTGTGTACATAAAAAGAGTGTCGCCTTCTTCAAGAATAATTTCATATTCATTATAAACAGCGTCATTTTTAACGGCAAGTATAATACATGGTTCTGTTTTTAAATATTCAAAGGAGCCGTTCTTCCTTTTTAAAAGCGGCGGATTATGTCCCGCGTTTACATAAACAAACCGCTTCTTGGGAATATTATAAATTCCCATAAATGCCGTTACAAAAATGCAGGTATCGTTATTTTCGAACAACTTTTTATTAACAGTTTCAAACGCTGTTTTCGGCGTTCTGCAAGAGCTGCAATTCTTTATGAGAGTTTTCGCTGTTACCATAAATAAAGCAGCCGGAATTCCCTTGCCTGATACGTCAGCTATAACAACAGCGAGGTTATCTTTATCAAGAAAATAAAAATCGTAAAAATCGCCGCCCACTTCTCTTGCCGGAATCATCGAGCCGTAAATATCAAATTCATTTCTTTCCGGGAAAAAATTTACAGGCAGCATGCTTGCCTGTATTGAATTGGCGACAGCAAGCTCCGTATTAATTCGTTTTTTTTCTTCGCGCTCTTTTAAATTTTCTTCGATTGAATTATTTAAATCGCTTGTCATTTTATTAAATGTTTTCGCAAGAAGCCCAATCTCGTCTTTAGAATTAATATTGATTTGCGTATCAAGATTTCCAAGAGCAATCCGCGATACGTCATCCGTTAATTTTTTTATCGGAGCGTTAACAAAACCGGAAATTACAAAAAACGCGATAATAAAAATTATTAAAAACGAAATTTGAATTAAAACAATAAACCGCGTATTTCTTCTTTCAGCATCGGCGGCAATTTCATTTTGAGGAATATAAACCGATAAAACCCAAGTGTTGTCCATATATCGCTTAAAACAAAAATAATTTTGATCGTTATGCGAAATTAAATCCGCGTCTTTATCCCACGGAATATTTTTGATTGATTCTCCGGTATCAAAATATTTATAGGTATCGGAAATTATCAGGTTTTTATCTTCCTCGTATAATAAAACAAAACTGTTTTTAGTCGGCTTTATCTCTAAGAGTTCATGTATTATATTATCAATTTCCCAGTCGATGGTAGATACGCCGATTAACAATCCGTCATCGTTATAAATTCCAGCTCCGACTGTTGTCATCAGGCTGAATGTTCCCGAATCGTCAACATAAGGTTTCGTCCAGATTATTTTATTATCACAGGTGTTTGTTTTTATTCCGTCAAATATTTCACGGTACCAGTTTTTATTATGGTAATCATATTCATCAAGAAAGAAAGTATTATCGATTTGAATTTCTTTTGTTAATTTATCGTAAAACGCGTAAAACCCTTCGCGAAACCGGTTATCATTAAATACATAAGGTTCAAACCAAAAACCGCCGCCTGCAGCTTCGTTAATTCCAAAGAGCGCGTCAATTACAAATTTCTCTCCTATTTCATTTGATTGATTATCATAATAGAAATTTCCGCCTAACGCGTAGAAAACCGCGCCTTGCTCTAGCCGCGCGATAATTTTATTTACTTTTTCTGTTTCAAAATCGAGCTCTCTTTCAATTCCGTCCTGCCTGAGCTGTTTGTAATTTGCGGTTGTTGATACGGAATATGAAATAAAGCCGGCGGCTATCAAAGAAAGAAACACAAGCACAATAACAAGAATTTTTGTTCGAAGCGAATATATCAACATATTAATATGTTACGAGCATTTCCTCTAGCGCAACCATCCCCAAAACATTTTTAACAATTTCTGACGGGCACGCGATATTAAACGCTCCTCCTGCTTCCGCTGCTTGTTTGTATATTTTTAAAATTACTCTGATGCCGATAGAACTAAGATATTCAACTTCAGACATATTCAGTATTATTATTTTTTGTCCTTCGTTAAGCGCCTGCTCAAGTTTGACAAGAAGATCGTCAGCGCTGTTCGCGTCGATTCTCCCCTTCGCCGAAAATGTGCAGATACCTTCTTTAAGAACCTGTGTTACTTTCAGATAATCATCCGTCATTCCTGTAATTATAACTTAAAAAAACATTATTTTCAAGCATTTAAAATAAATATTATAAACCCATCAATACTTCGACCTTATGCTTTTTGCCGTCATTATGCGGTTTAATCAAATTACCTTGAATATCTGCGCCGTCAACTTTAATTAGTTTAACTCCGTGTTCGGCGGCGAATGGGTTCTTTACGGTGATTTCGTATAACGCTCCTCGGAAATTTCGTTCAACAGTAAATTCTTTCCAGTCTTTATGGATTTTTGGATTTATCCGCAGACCCTCATAATCCGGTTGAATACCCAATACCCATTCAGTCAGTGATTGATGCATTGTGGGAGCAGTTCCTGTAAGCCATGTGTGTCCGCCCTGTCCGAAACCTAAACCGCCTCTTCCGCGCACATATTCAGGGTAAACATAAGGCTCGCACTTATAACGATCCTGATCGCCTGCCAGATTTTCAGGCAGACACTTTTCGTAGTAATTTACCGCGTCTGTTCCGCGGTTTAAGATCGCGTAACTTTGCACTAACCACGCGTTTAAGTGCATAAAAATCGAGCCGTTTTCTTTCATCGCAGGCGGCTCTTTTTCGATATTCCACGTTCTTGCAGGCAGCTCTTCGCGCTGAGCCAATCCGTTGAAAACAGGATAACAAATCTGCGCTCCGACTTCGCTGTCTAAATATTCCTCTACTTTCTTAATAACAATTTTTGAGCGTTCTTCGTCTGCTGTTTCGCAGTTAATGCCGAAAGCCTGCGGCTCCAAGAAAATTTTCGCTTCGGCGTTTTCGCTTCTTCCCAAATCTTTCTTACCCGGCACTCTTGATAAAGCCCTGATATAATAACCTTCTTTGTCTATCGCGTATTTTTCGACAGCGTCATAAATCTTTTTCGCCCGCGTTTTATATTCGTCAGCAAGCGTTCTGTTTTTTTCAGCCGCAGCAAGAAGGTCTGCCGTGTCAATTAAAACTTTGTAAAGCTGCTGCGCGACCATGACGCTTTCAACGTCTTTATTCCATTCTCCGCCTGCCGCGCTTGAAGTTCTAAGTTCGTTTAAGTCGTCGTTCCAGTCGCAGTCTTTCATATACGGTAAATCACGATCGCTTCTGTCAGTCCAGACGCGATCGATCGCTTTTTGTATATGTTCTAAAATAGTGCCGTACGCTTCCGCGGTTTTTTCGTGGACTTCGGCGTAAGCGGTTTTTTCGTCAAGGAACGCAAAGTCTCCCGTTTCTTTGATATATTTAATAACCGCCATCGGAAACCAAATAGGATCGTCGCTTGCTTCTATGTTTTTATTTCCCGGCTGATCAATAAAAAAGTTGTGATAACAAACGCCTGTACTGAACATCTGTGTCGAAATATGTTTTAACGCGTCTTTTACAGACTGCGCCGAATACGGCAGATTGAAATTAACATCCTGTAAAATATCTCTAAATCCCCAGCCGTACTCGTATCCTGTGTGGAAACGCGATTTCATTCTGTTGAGGATATACACAACGCGGCATTGATACTGAAGCCACTTAAAGGCGCGGTTTATTTTTTTGCTCGGAGTCGAAATCCCGAAAGCTGTCATCATGGAACTCCACCATTTTTTAACTTCACCTAACATCTCGTCTCGTTTTTGCGCGCTTTGAATTAATTTTATCATCTCTTTAAGATGATTTTTTTTGTTTAAATAATAATCTTTTGTGGAACTTGCGATTAACGCGACAGCAAACTCGATTTTTTCGCCTGCCTTTAAACTGATTACATTTTTGAAAATACCGCAGGTTCTGCGTAAATACGCTTGATCTGTGCAGGAAAGCGGCTTTGCGTCCGTTAAACGCAACGGATTTGCAAGTGAATGAAACCTGTCTCCGATAAAACGCTCTTCATCAGTTTCATATTCAGTGTTTTTAGCGTTTAATGTTGAATAAAACGCCGCGACATTACCTAACATTCCGTTGATTTCTGTTTTATCGTCTTTTACGCTGGTTCCATGGTTTCTGCGAAACAGTATCGCGTTTAAATCCTTATCCCGGCTTGCTCCACCGAAAAAGCCGTCATTATCGCCTGCAAGCAGACGAACCAGCGCGTCTCCCATATGAATCGGCACATACGGATAAATTTCCAATTCCTTTGTTTCTGATGTTGTGTTTTCTATTATAATGTTCTGAATCCAGCCGTCAAATTCTTTCGGGACAAACATCACTTCTTCTGTTCTGATTCCCTTGTAAACAGAATTAAATTTTATATAACCAAATCCTAATGTTGTTTTGAATTCCTGTCCTTCTTTCTTTACCGGCTGCCATGTTGTTGTAAAAAAATCGCGGGTTTTAGCGTCAACTATGTAGCAATAACGCCCCTTGTTATCCGCGTCGTTTAAATGAAGCTGCGTATCAACAAAAGTATTTTCGTGCGTTCCGCGGACATCAAAACCGCCGCCTGTGTAACTTACTCCCGAACAAAAAGTTTCCGTTCCGCTCTGCTCAGGGCGCAGTAAATAATGAAGCCACGGCTGCGGCGTGTATGGATTAAATATTTCAAACTCGTCTTTTTCATTAAATTTTCCGTATTCTGCCATAAATTTCTCCTAACATTTTTTTTATTAATAATTTAATGACGCAAGCGCGATCATTAAAATAAAATTTGCCTGCCCTGTTATTGTGCTTTCCTGTATTACAAAATCTTCATCATTATCGTAAAAAACTCCTTGTGATGTGTTAAATTTATCAAACGGATTATCCGAAGAAATTGAAAAATATTTTTTCATTTGTTCATGCATTTTTCTTGCAGCAGGACCTTCTGATACCGCTCCGTCCGGGAAAACTTTTGTAATTTTATAAATAGAGTTGTAAATATTTTTTATGCTGAAAGGCAAATCTTCGCAGGCTATCATTGAGATACCCCAATTATTTCTGCCGAATGTATAATCTAAAACTCCAAGGAAAACATCAGAATAATTCTTGTTCCCGTTATAATTATGAGCGAGCATATGCGCGTTAGCTGATCCAATCCACAAAATACTTAAAGTTCCCCAGCCGTACGATTGATTCGGCAGTTTCCAAATATCATCATGTTCGTAATTTAACGCTTCTTCTATCAGCCGCTCTTTTGCTTTTTCATCTCCTGCCTGCGCAAGACGATAGTTTGCAAACGCATTCCAGTTATCCCAGCTTACCGACCATGACGCATGCGGAGAGAGTTTTTTTCCGTCTTCCAGATAGCGCTGCTCTTTGGTAAGATTAAAAAGTTCAACTGCCGCCAAAGCCATGTTATCTTCGTCTGTATCGTCATAATAAAAATCATTAACTTTATCGCGCTCAAATGCGGAAACTTGAGCGTCTTTTTTTTGAGATCGAGCATAAATCGCGATTGCTTTGCTTTTGTAAACAGCGGCATCGTCCGCGTTAATACCGCTGAAAATATTTGCGCCTAACGCAAGAGCCGCCGCCGCGCTTCCCATGTGTACGCGAGAAATCGCGCATAAAGCAGGTCTTTTTCCGTCAAGAAGATCATCCTGCGGAAGACGTGGTTCCTCGTGATGATCTTTTCTATCCCCTACTTGAATTACAAATGTATTTTCGTCGGGAAATGTTTTTGCAAGATAATCAAGACAATGTTTGGCTTCATCCAGAATATCGGGCAATTGCGAAGAACTTCTTTTTTTCTTAAACGCGCTTGGATTAATTTTATAAGCGCTCAGTAAATGCCACGCCAAATAAGATTCACATAATGTAAATTTAATGTAATCTCCAGCGTCATAATGCCCTCCGCGCATATCTACGGTTCTGCTTTCCTGCGATTTTTTCCACTTGCCGTTTTTCCAGTTTCCGCTAACTTCATAAACAACTGCGTTATCGTCTTTTAAGTGAGAAGGACTGCGGTAGAGCGTATCTCCTCCGCTTCGCATAGCTCTTAAGTGAGTCAGCGCGTTATCTGCAAACCGCGAATACGGATCGCAGTTTATAATAATTTTTTGCGCCTGCGCTCCGTCTGTTATAAAATCATATGTTCCGATTTCGTTTAACGAACTAAAATCAATATAATAATAATATTTTTGCGAAACCCAAAAATCATCGCCTTTTTTTCCACCGCCGATAATTCCCTTAAGAACAGTATCGCCGTCTTTTTTAATCAGCCATTCATTTCCGGAAATTTGTTTGTCGGATAACACGACTGCGATCTTTTTACGCTGCGGAGTATATCCTGCCTGATTTATTCTGATCCAAACATTGTTTTGCAATTTTTTTCCTTTATTTACAGTTCTTTGGGATTTTTCATCCATTCAATTATTTTTTTGGGAGTAATGATGTATACTTCTGGTTTTGAAAGCGCGTAATCCAAAAAATCTTCGATTGCTTTTTTTCGCTCGCTTACGGGAATTTTTATTTCAGGTTCGCTTTCATAACCAAGAGCGTAAATGCCTGAGTGCGCTCCCAAAACAAAAGGAGCGCGGTTTCCTTCAAGGCGTAAGTCAAGCGTATATTTAAGCGTCGCAGAAAATTCTTCACCTGTCATTAAAAATTCGACAAAGCAATTATAATCCAGCCCTGTTATTTTTCCGTCATCTTCAGAAAAATAACTCTGCGTTTGCGCGCATTTTTTCCGCAGTCCTTTTTTAATTCCGTATTTTTCGCATAACTCATCCGGCGGTACAATTACATGATGAATCGGTATCTCCCATAAACCGGGATGATTTCCCGCTTCTTCGATATGATCTTCTTCTGCGCTAACGTATTTGTTGCCGGGACTGCCTTCGTCTAAGGTATACGGAAAATAAAAATTGGTTCCGTCCTGATCTTCCTGCATACCCTCTTCTATTGAACAATCATATAAAAAACCATATTCGGCTGCCGCTTTAAAAGTATTCGCGTTATACGCAAGATACGGCGTTCTAAAAGATACAATTTCGTTCTTTGGAATTCCGATTCCGTTCTCTTCGCTGTCGCTTCCTTCTTTGTACGGTCTTGATAAAAAATCATTGCATTTATTTATTTCCATTAACCATTGCTCAACATTGAATTTTAATCCTTCGTCATGCGAGTGCGAATGACAGCCTGTTTCAAAACCGTTGTCATGCGCGTACTTCCATGATTTTTTTACAAGATGAGGTTTCTCCCGCGCTCTGTCTGCGATGTAAGAAGTTGTGTTGTAAAACGCGCACGAGCAGTTTGTGCCGTCGGGATTTTTTCTGCTCATAAAAGCGTCTACAGCCCATTTAACGCCTTCAATTCCTTTTTCGCCGGTAAAGCCGCTCTTATCATTATCATCAAACCCGATTGAAAAAAACAAAGGGATTTTTTTCACGCTCAAGGAAGCAGGCGGATTCTGTGACGGTAAGCATTTATCCATAACGTTCTCCGATTTTCCTAGCCCATTAAAACATCGACGTCAACTTTACCACCGGCTGCGAAAGAAAGCGGAATTATATTGCCGTTTATTTCTGTTCCGTTAACTTTAATTGATTTAACGCCTTTTTGAACGCCGTTCGGGTTAGTATAATTTATGTTAAATGTTGTATTTCTAAAGGTTCTCACGGCTGAGAATTTTTTCCAATCGCCTGTTACGCACGGATCAATTAAAAGCCCTGAATAATTTCGCCTAACACCGAAAATCCAGTCGATAAGAACATTTAATCTAGTCGGCGCGGTACCGGTAAGCCATGTGTGACCGGCTTTCCCGTGATCGTTTGACGCGGGTCCTGACACATATTCGGGATACACAAATCGTTCAACGGCGTACAAATACGGATCGTCTTTGCTTGCTACCGCAGGAAGCGTTTTAATATAAATATCGTGCGCTTCTTTTCCGTAACCGAATATGCAAAGAGAAGCGATATACCACGATTCAAGATGCCTGAACTCTCCGCCGTTTTCTTTTTTACCCGGAGCATTGCGCTTCCAGCCTTGATAATCAACGGGAACTTTTCCGTTTATCATTGTTTTATCGCCTTGACAAATCGCGATGCCGTACTTGTCATCAAGCGTTTTTTCGCACACTTTTTTACAAGCGTCAAATCTGTTTTTGTCCGCGATTCCGCTGAATCCCGCCCATGCGATCGGCTCAAAGAAAACAAAACCGTCTGTCTTGCTGCATCCAAGGTCGACAGGAGCAGGCTCATCTAAAAGATAATCAACTTCGATACCTGTGTTTCCGAATGAAAGACTTTTGAAAACTTTTTTAAAATCTTTTGCCGCGACAGCGCGGATATAATTTCCTTCTTTATCGATACATTTTTTTTCTATCTCTTCTTTGATAGTTTTTGCTTTTATTGCGTAAGCGGCGGCAAGTTCTTTTTCAATTCCTTTAGCGTTTAACAGTTCTATCATGTCGTTTAACGCTTTATAAAGCTGCTGCGCCGCCATTGTCGAGACGCTTGTAAAGTTTCCCGATAAATCATCGTTCCAGTCAGCCATTAGCATGTACGGAAGTCCGTTATCGCTTTGTTTCCAAACTTTTTCGATTGCGACTTTTAAGTGTTCGAGCATACTGCCTTTTTTAGGCGGCATCTCTTCTTTTTCATCGCAGTACGGAACAATTTCGTCTAACAGAGCGAAATCGCCGCTTTCTTTTATATATTCGCAGACAGCGTACACAAGCCACAGAGGATCATCGCATGTGACAAAATCTTTATTACCCGGAGCCGATACATAAAAATTGTGATACACAAATCCGTCCGAGAACATTTGCTGCGCGGTAAATTTTATTAATTCTTTCGCAGGTTTAGCGTCGTAAGGAAGGAGCGCCAAAATATCCTGCAAGATATCGCGGAATCCGTATCCGTATTCAAAGCCGGAATGGAAGCGCGACTTCATTCTGTTTAATAAAGCGACCATCGCGCACTGATACTGAAGCCACTTGTATGAAGGATTTAAAATTTCGTCAGTGCCTTCGACATTAACGTTTAATTTCGAAAGCTCGGCTTTCCAATCCTTCTTAACTTCCTCTAACATTTTTTTCGCATTGTCGGCGTTCAAAACCTCGGCAAGGAATTTTTTAATCGATGTTTTTTTGCCGCAGTAATAATCTTCTGTAGAGGAAGTTACGCCGACTACAATAATTTCTTTTGTTTCTCCGGCTTTAAGAGTAAAAGAGTTCTTTATAGAAGAAAGCGCGGAGCAATTTTCGTGCGCGTCGCGGCATGGTAAATCCCAGTCTTCAGCGACGGCTGCGGGATTTCCCATCGTGTTTGAATGATGTCCTACAAATTCATCATAGCGGGTCGCGAATTGATTATTCGTAAGTGATGTTGTGTGAATCAGCAATTTGCCGAACATCGACATAACTTTTTCCTGATCGCTGTCAAACTCGCGTCCGAAACCGTTACGCCAAACAACAGCGTTTAAATCTTTGTCGATAAGAGCGCCGCCCATCATCAGCGTGTTAAAACCGCTGAACTGAATATCGCGCGCGTCTCCGATATTAACAGGATTTACGTTAAACATTGTTACTTTGCGGTCTTTGCTGTCATTATTTTTTATCTTGATGATCTGCACCATCGCGTCGTAACTATTCGGAACAAAATGCAAAGATTCAACATCAAAATTGTTATACGAAGTTTTAAATTTCAAATAACCGAATCCGTATGTTGTTTCCAGTTCCTGATCTTTATTAAGAACCGGATACCATGCATTTGAAAAATATTTTCCGTCTTCAGTGCGGAAATATGCGTAAGTTCCCAGCATTCTTGTTTTATACGGGTCTTCATGAACAAATCCGTTTAGTATATCGCCTTCCTGCGTTCCGATTCTTGCGAAGGATGTTCCGTTATTCGTCATTCCCCAGCACAGAGTATCGGTCGGTTTTTTATTCCGTCTTGCCAAAAGCATAAGCCACGGCTCGCGGGTCATATCATTGAATTTTTCGTTAATTACAACCTCGTTTTCGGAATTAAAACTAAATTGACCGTTGTTCTTTAAATCTTTCATAAAATTTCTCCTAAATTTATTTAAATTTTTTATTTAAATAGACTTCTACAGCTTTTCTCGTTGAAGTAAAAGCAAGTTTCTCTAAATCGATTTCTTCAGGTTTTAAAAGAACTGCGCTTTTTATCTCGTCTTCTTCAATTTGTAAGTCTTCGATTTTTAAACCCGGCGCTTGAATCGTAAAATACATATCGCAGGTGTTGTAGTCGATATTTTTATATTTGTAGACATTTGAAAAAGAAGCTAATAACTTAAAAATATCACATAACGATCCGCCTTCCGGAACCGGCGGAGTCCAGTTAAGTTCTTCTTTCATCTCGCGGTAAAGTCCTTCAAATATTCCTTCACCGACATCGACAAAACCGCCCGGAAGATCAAGCTTACCTTTGCCGGGTTCCCTGTTACGCACAAGAAATAAAATCCGTTCATTATGATTATTATCCGATGAAAGCTGCGCCGGATTATCAGGTACTATAATCAAGCATCCGTTTGCGGCGGCTATGTTATGAAAGTAAATAAAATCGCAGTCCGGGCAGCGGAAAAATTTGCCTTCATTAAATGAAATCTTTTCTGAAGAGCATGACGGACAATATTTAAACATTGGCTATTATAACATACAAAAAATGTAAATTCTATATATTAATTAATTGAAAACTACGGTATAATCGGTAAATTATGGAATTAAATATTTTCAATGATTTATCAGAAAAGTTTCAAAAAAAGACAGAATATTTCGCAAAACAGAAGAAATTTATAATTGGAAACAAAATTTCAGACCAAAAAGCAGCCGCAGCTCTGCTGGAAAGCGATTGGCTTGAAAAATACCCTACGGCAGTCTGCATCGATTTTTCAAAAGCAGTCAGTATGTTTTCTTCTATAAATTCAAACGAAAAAGAAAAGATTGATACCGCATTTTCGATGGCGCGTATGAATTTTATGGGAACAGACGGAGTTCGCGGCAAGGTTGTTACAAATACAAAAGAAAATTTTATCGCCGATTTGTTAAACGACAATGCCTTTACTCCTGATTTAGTCGAAATAACTTCATTCGCGTTTGCAAAAATTCTCCTTGATAAAAAAATAATCAATCCCGGCGATACCGTTATTATCGGAAATGACGGGCGCGATGCCGCGTACAATTGGATTTTGAATAACAGCGTCCGCTCAGGTTTTACAAAAGCAGGCTTAAATGTTCTTGATTTAGGAGTTGTACCGACAGCGATCATCCCTTGGAAAAATTTGCAGCTTGGACACTGCGCCGGAGCGTGTCTGACAGCTTCTCATAATCCTTCAAATCAAAACGGAATTAAATTTTTTATTGACGGAAAAAAGCTTGTTCCCGAAGGCGAACTAGGCGATTATGTTTTATCTGCGTACATGTACAATTATTGTCTGATAGAAAAACCGCCTGCGGCGGCATCAGGAAAAGTAACTGAATATAATACTGAAGAAGAAAGCGTAGAAATGATGCTTAACGTTCTTGGCGGCGGTATGAAACAAGCGTTAAAAAATATCACTTTAATATTTGATTCAGCTAACGGCGCAACAGACGCAGTCGGAAAAAAAGTATTGGAAAAACTTGAGGCAACATTTCTAAGCGTAAATCCGCAATGCACAGGCGATAATATTAACCGGGGAGTAGGTGTCGCAGAAATCGAAGGAACAGAAATATTTTATGGCAAAGATTATTCAAAGCAAATTCCAACTATTAAAAAAATATTTGACGAAGGAAGAAAATTCGCCGAAGGAAGCGTATTCGGAATTGCCGTTGACGGCGACGGCGACAGGGGTTTTTTACTCTACTACAGTAAAAAAGATGATGATGTGTATGTTCTTGACGGCGATAAATGCGGCTATATTTTAACGCAATATCTGATTAAAACAAAAAAGCTTAACGCAAAAGATTATTGGTTTCTCTCTACAATCGAATCTGATATCATGACATCTTCCGCCGCGAATAAAAACCTCGGGCTTAACACAAAAATTGTTTCTGTCGGCGATAAATGGATCGGTAATTTTAATGAAGGTAGCGTGCTTGTCGGTTTGGAAATATCGGGGCATTTAATTTTCCCGATTGATGTGATTGATCCGGACGGAAAAAAACAAACACTGCTTTCCGGCATCGGGCTTTTGACCGGGCTGCTTTCAATTCTTGCAATAAAAGGCTTGAATTTAAGCGAAGAAAAAATTATCGAGCCTTTTGAGCCCGGTTTTTCAAAAACATTTTATGTTTTCTTTGTCGATAAAACCCGCCATTACCGGGGCAGCGCAATTTGGAATAAAGATAAACAGCTTGTAGAAAAAGAAATAAACGAAGCAATCGCAAATTCAAAACTTCCAAAAACAACAAAAATAAAATATGAAGACAAAGAAGATTTGAATGTGCTCTACATAAATATTTTAGACGGCGAAAGATTATCAGGCGTTCTTTTCATGCGCAACTCCGGCACTGAAGATAAAAACGCAATCTATGTAAAAGGCGAAAAATCCTGCGAAGAAGTGTTATGCGCAATCGGCTTAAAAGTGCAAAAAATGCACACCGCCGAAATGAAAAACGAAAATCGCATTGAATACAAATACGAACAAGCTCTGCTAAAAAATCTTAATGCTAATGGCGGAAAAACCGCTATAGACAGCGTATTATCTGATCTTGACGGAGTAAGTGAATCGGATTTATTCAGTGTCGTATACGGTCTTAAAAAAGAAGGAAGAGTAAGCGTACTGGATAGAGAGATTAAACTGATTTTATAAATATTATCAAGCTAATAAATTTTCTTGCGTCCGGCAGGACTCGCTTTTCATTCGCCAACTTCCTGTTGGCTCAATCAAAGCCGTCTACGTTGCTAAACGTACATCCTGTACGTTTGCCTTACGGAACCTTTCGGTTCCTACAGGCACGCAACTACGTTTCGAGTCCTGCGATCAAAACAATGCAATGATTATTCTACTAATAAGTAATTTTATTTTTTGTGATGAATTTGATTGCGTCCGGCAGGACTCGCTTTTCATTCGCCAACTTCCTGTTGGCTCATTCAAAGCCGTCTACGTTGCTAAACGTACATCCTGTACGTTTGCCTTACGGAATTATCATTCCTACAGGCACGCAAAAAAGTTTCGAGTCCTGCGATCAAAACAATGTAATAATTATTCTACTATTAATTAATTTTATTTTTTTGTGATGAATTTAATTGCGTCCGGCAGGACTCGCTTTTCATTCGCCAACTTCCTGTTGGCTCAATCAAAGCCGTCTACGTTGCTAAACGTACATCCTGTACGTTTGCCTTACGGAACCTTTCGGTTCCTACAGGCACGCAACTTCGTTTCGAGTCCTGCGATCATACAAATTTTTAAAACTTGTTTCGATTTAATAAATATTATTAAGCTAATAATTTTTCTTGCGTCCGGCAGGACTCGAACCTGCTACCACCAGATTCGAAGTCTGGTACTCTATCCAGGTGAGCTACGAACGCTGATAACATTTAATTATTAGGGTGGATGACGGGCTTTGCTTTTCATTCGCCAACTTCCTGTTGGCTCATTCAAAGCCGCCTTTTTTGCTAAACGTACATCCTGTACGTTTGCCTTACGGAACCTTTCGGTTCCTACAGGCACGCAAAAAAGTTTCAAAGCCCACTTTAACCCAAAGTAATAATTAACTCTCAATCAATAATTATTCGAAAATTAATCATTAGGGTGGATGACGGGCTTTGAACCCGCGACAACAAGATCCACAATCTTGGACTCTACCCCTGAGCTACATCCACCATGTGTTGTTAATATGAAGAAAATCGGTGTTTTTGTCAATATGGCGTCAGGCGCCTTTTTTATTGCGTGAATGATTCTTTAAAGGGACGCCCCAGATACACGAGTTGGGAGCGGAAATGTAAATGCCGTCGCTTGTTTCCAATATTGTCGTAAATAAATTTATATCTTTTACCGTTCCGCTTACGGCGCCAAACTCGATGAATTCGCCGCTGCGATAGCTTCCGAGAAATACAAGAATGATTCCCGATGCGATGTTCCCAAGCGTGTTTTTTAAAGCAAGACCGATCGCTAAACCGGCGGCTCCAAGAACTGCAAGAAGGCTTGTTGTGTTGACGCCGAAAATATTTAATATCATTATGATACAGACAATAAATATTCCGTATTTTACAACATAACGTAATATTGATCCGGCGCTGTGACCTGCTTTGTTTTTTTCTTCTTCCGCTTTTTTTAAGAGTTTGTTAAAACCTCTGGATATAAAAACGCCTATAGCGATAATTACAATCGAAATAATAATTTTTATCACTAACGATAAAATGTTATCATTGTGTCTTTCCCATATATCAAGCAAACTCTGTAACAATGCTGCGTCTCTTTTTAGTTTCCGCGTCTTACAAACGCGTCTTTATAACCGATGCTTTTAAAACGCTGCAGAATTGCCGCGCTTTCACCTTGATTTAAAGGACCGATAAGTATCCTGTTAAGATTATCTCTGTCTTTATAAACAACAGGATCGTATCTGCGATCTATTTGACGGACAGCGTTATCGACATTATCGTCAGCTAACGCGGCAAGCTGCACATAGAATTTTCCACTGTCCAGTTGAGAAATCGTTCGGACAGAAAAAGACGGCGATGGCTGTGCTATTACAGGCGGCGCCGCAGGCGGCACAGGAGCCGGAGGTTCGGGTTCTTTCGCAGGAGGAGTCTGTACAATTTCCGGAATGATATCAGTAAGAGGAATATCATACACGGTTGATGGAGGAAGACGCTCTTCTGCTTCAACGGGAACCAATGGCGCAACAGGCGGTTCTTCCTTTACTACTTCGACCGGTTCTTCAATAACAGGTTCTTCCGGCTCAGATTCCTGCGCAATTTCAACTACCGGTTCTTCAACGGGAGATTCCGCGATTTTCTCTTCGGATTCCATCCAAACAGGAATATCTTTTACAATTTCATTGCGGGAACCGTCAGCCATGTAATACATCGGGATATCTTTATTGATTTCTCTCTTGTCATCATGCGTATAATAAACCGGAGTATCTTTTATTTTATCGCCTTTAAATTTTTCATCGCTTCTGTCAGAGACATCTTTTATAATTTCAATTTGAGTATTTTCATTTCTTCTGTCAGAAACATCTTTTACAAAAATTTTTGAATCCGATGCCGGAGAATTATCAGCTACTTCAGTTTTTTCCTCGAAAAAATATGATGGAGTTGTCTCAATAGGAGTTTCTTCGATAAAAGGTTCCTCGGCGAAATATTCCGGTTCCGGTTCAAAATAAATTGGTTCTTCATATTCAGGTTCGATATTTAAATTTTCGTTCTTTGCGATAATAACCGGATTTTCATATACAGGTTCATCCACAGGAAGCGGCTTTTCTTCCTGAACGATTATAACAGGTTCAGGTTCAGTTACAGATTCCGGAAATTTTTCTACAGGGTCAATATAAAAACCGGGAACATCTACAATATTTAATCTTCCGCTGCCGCCCCATTCAGGTTCATTAACAATGTAACCTCTTTGCACTATTTCTTCACGTACAACGGGTTCTTGTACAGCGGCTGTATGCTGCACTTGAGCAGGAGGAGGCGTGTAAGTGTCTTCACTGTAATGCTCTTCAAGCAGTCTCTCTTCAAGATTGCTTCTTTCTTCGTTTGAAAGATTTTCATTGGAAAGATATTCATCCCGCGTTCCGTTTGCGCTTGAGTACATCGGAGTGCCTACCGCTATGCTTTCCGTAAACCGCATATAAGCCATAGGATCAGATGGCTGGATCATTCTGACTCTGCTTACAGAACCTGAGCGCATATCAATTAAATCCGCCACTTCGCGCGAAACAATCGCAAGAAGACCGGGACTGTTCAGAGTAGCCGCTACAATTACGCGCGTGCTTTTGCCTGATTCGATATTTGTAATATCAACAACAGTATTCATCGGAAATGAATTTGTCGCTACAAAAAATCCTGATGCCGGAAGTTCACCAGCAGGCGCTACAGCGGCAGCTCCTTCCCACGGCGAAAAAGCAGTCAATAAAAGAAAAGAGGCTGCGGCAACAGTAAAAATAAAAATCCGGCGCAAACTTTTTCGTATGTTTGTAGTTTTCATAAATCACTCCAATTATTTAATGTAAGGGATAAGTCCCCTTACAATTGTTTTTATACCTTCATATTCATCTCTCGGATTCTTTGAAAGATTTAATTTTTCGCGGTTTTCTAAAATTTTTTTCTCCGGTGATGTTTGATAAAGATAAAATAAAATTTCTGACGGCGTTTTACTGTCGGTTGTATAATCCAGCTGCGCTATCAAAACAAAATCGATACCCCATTCTCTAGCGTCTGAAATGTTAATCAACGCGGTGTTCAATATATTTCCTGACGGTTTTTTTTCAACGCGCAAAATAGGAGCGTTACTCACAATAAAACCCGCGTCAAAAAAAACGTCCAAAAAAGCGTTTTCCCATAAAGCCGAATGCTGATGAAACACCTCTTTTTCCGGATCGGGTTTTAACCCTGTTTCGATCACAATAAAAGAAATCATATTCGCATACGCGCCGATTGAGACAAATATCAATATAAATAAAATTAAAGCTCTCTTCATAGTTTTCCGTTTTTATTATCGGCAGTCTTTAAAAATATCTAACCGAAATATATAATGAAAACAAAATGAATTATTACGCGATACAGGTAAAAACACGCTCGGAAGAAAAATACATCAGTCTTTTCAAAGCAAATAATCCGCAGAACCCGTTTGTGTTCCATTTTCCGCGAAGATATCTCGATATTCGTAAAGACGGAAAGAAAAAAGTGACAACGCCGGCGGTTTTTCCGGGTTATATTTTTATAGAAGTGGATAATAAAAAGGAGATTCTGGAAAATCAATGGAATTTTCGGCGCACTGACGGATTTTTAAGATTTTTAAGGACTAATCAAGATATAAATGAGCTTGACAGCAAAGATTTAGAGCTCGTTCTTCACTTTATCAAAAGCCCGGGCGAAATCGCAGGAAAGTCGAGGGTTTATTTCGACGAAAATTCCCGAATAATTGTCGCGGACGGACCGCTTTCCGGTCTTGAGGGCAGAATAATAAAAGTCGATAAACGTAAAGGAAGAGCAAAAATCAAATTAGATATCTATAATGATTCTTTTACTATCGATCTTGCTTTTGAAGTAATTTCACCGTTAAAATCGGAGGGATAAAAATAATGGAAAAATCACAAAAACGCCTCTATATAATCGGCGCAGGTTTCGCAGGGCGTACTCTATCAGATGAAATAGCGAAAAAATCGATTTTCGGCGAAGTTGTCGCATTCTTAGACGACGACACCGATAAAATCGGCAAGAAAATTAATAAAATCCCGGTGCTTGGACCAATCAGAGATGTCGCCTTGCTTTTACGGACAAACCCCGCGGACGAAGCAATCATCGCGATTCCAAGCGCAAGCAGAGAATATTTAAAAGAGCTCTACTCGATTTTAAAAAAATCGAATTTTCAAAAAATACGCATACTCCCCGGTATCTCGCAAATCATCGAGGGGGACGCGCATCTTATTCAAACACGAACCATCGATCTGCAGGACTTACTGGGCAGAAACCCGGTCACGATAAATTTAAAACAGAGCCTGTCGTATGTGCGCGGAAAGCGGGTTCTTGTAACGGGAGCCGGCGGCTCTATCGGAAGCGAGTTATGCAGACAGCTTTTATCAGGCGGCGTCGCGAGATTGTATCTTTTCGGGCACGGAGAAAATTCGATCTATCAGATTGATAAAGAACTGCGCCTTTTACAAGAAGAAGGTGTCGGCGAAAAAGCTGCTATTGTTCCGATCATCGGGGAGTTAAAAGACGCGGAATATATTGATTATCTTTTTGGTCAATTAAAAGCTGACGCTGTTTTTCACACAGCCGCTTACAAACATGTCCCGATGATGGAAGATAATCCTGTCGCGGCGATCGAAAATAACGTCTTCGGCACTCTGAATCTGATCAATGCAGTGAAAAAACACGGCGTAAAGCATTTTGTTCAAATCTCTACAGACAAAGCTGTAAGCCCTGTTTCTGTTTACGGAGTATCAAAATTTTTATGCGAGCAAATTGTGCTGGAAGCAGGTAAAGAACAGGAAAAAAAATCCACAAATTTTATAATTGTGCGGTTTGGAAATGTATTAGGTTCACGCGGCTCGATTGTTCCGCTTTTCCAGCAGCAGATAGAAAAAGGCGGACCTGTCACCGTTACTCATCCTGAGGCGCGCCGCTTTTTTATGACAATCAGCGAAGCTTGTTCCCTAGTTTTAAAAGCAGGCGGCATCGGCGTAAATTCCGGTTTATATCTTTTAGATATGGGTGAGCCTGTGCGTATCAGAGATTTAGCGGAACAATTAATCCGCTTTCACGGATACGAGCCGGATACAGAAATTAAAATCGATTATATCGGGCTTCGCCCCGGTGAGCGTTTAGATGAGTCACTTTTATCAGACGAAGAAATGCCCGCTTTCACAGACTACAGCCGCATCTTGCAAATTAACAGGAAAGTTCCGTTATCGATTGATATAAAAAAATTACTCGATGACATGCGTCCTGTTTGTATGTTCGATTCCGAGCAGCCAAAAGTTTACAGAGACTCTTTTTTATTAAAAGAAATATTAAAAAAATATTTTAATTTTATATAACTGTAAAAACGAATCGAACCAAAGGTTCACAGCCGCCTCTTAACATTGTAATCATCAAAAAAATCAAGTAAAATACACGTAATGGAATCGCTTCCTTTTGTTGAAGATATTTATCCCGAAGATTTATTATTCGCGGCGACCATCAGATCGCCTGCCGCAAAAGGCAGATTAAAAAACATCCTTATACCGGAGCTTCCAGATGATTATAAATTAATAAGCGCAAAAGATATCCCCGGCGAAAACAGGCTTGAAGGATACGATATGCCGATTTTCGCAAATGATAAATTGTCATATATCGGCGAACCTGTCGCGATAATAATCGGTAAAGATAAAACAAAGCTGGAAGAATTAGCCGCAAGAAGCAAAGTATTTTATGATGAAGATGAAATTGAAAATACAATAGAGCAATCGGATAATGATCAAGAAATCAACCGGTTCAATATCGGTAATGCCGATGAGATTTTCGCTTCGCAGGGAAAAATCATAACAGGAAGTTACTCAACAGGAATTCAAGCTCATTGGTACGCCGAGCCTGTCGGAGCCGTTACATGGTGGAAAGAAAAAAAGAGCGATGATAAAACAAGTAAAAAATCGAAGGCATCGCAGACAGAACAAAATTCAATATTGATAATTAAAACAGCGACACAGTGGCAGTATCATGTAAAAAGAGCGGTCGAAAGAGTTCTTGGATTAGACAGCGCGTCAGTTTCCGTTGAACCGACCAATTTAAGTATCCACATGGACGGCAAGCTCTGGTATCCTTCGTTAATCGCGTGCCATGCCGCGCTTGGAACATTTATTACAAAAAAACCGATACGTCTAATCCTTAGTAAAGAAGAAGATTTTCTTTACTCTCCGAAACGTTTCAGTTCGAACATTAATATTGCCAGTAGTATCGATGATAATGGGAAAATTCTCGCTTCAAAGATCGATATTTCCGTTAACCTTGGAGCATATATGGTTAACAAAGATGAAATATTAAAGCAAATCTGTCTTGGAGCGCTCGGATTTTACAAATTTGATAACTTAGACCTCACAATAAGAGCAAAAAACACAAATATTCCGCCTTCAGGACCTTTCTCGGGGTTTGGATTAGCTCAGGGGCAATTCGCCATTGAAAAACACGTTTCAGAAATCGCAGACGCTGTAAATCAAGATCAAGCGCAATGGCGTTTAAAAAACGCCGACACAGGAAAAATAATTCCGGCAATTTATAAGAATACGACATCATCAATTGATTTAATAAATGACGCGTTAAAGATGAGCGATTATTATCGTAAATGGGCATCTTATGAGCTTCTGCGTCAATCCAGCAAGGATGAAACTAAGCGCGACAATACCGATAAACCGCGAGGCATCGGGTTCGCTCTTGGATTTCAAAGCAGCGGTCTTATTTACCCGGGAGATGACAAGGGAATATATTCCGCCGAAGTTACGCTGACAAAAGAAAGTATTTTAGAAATAAAAACAAGCATAACAAGTTCGGAAGACTATAGTAAAATATGGGAAAAAATCGCCGCGGAAATTATATCGATAAAACCGGAAATGGTTAAAATAAATTCAAATAACGCTCCGCTCTCTATTCCTGACTGCGGTCCTTCATGCTCGTCAAGAAACATTACCGCAGTTACAAATATGGTGGAAAAATGCTGCCTTGCGATTAAGAAGCAGCGATTCCGCAATCCGCTGCCGATAACTGTGCGCCGTTCGATCAAACCTCAACTCATGTCACTTAACACCTCATCGCCTTACCTTGATTCATCTGATACAGTGTCACCTAACGCGGCTTCGGACGCACAGCAAAGCATCGCCAATTTGCCTTTTAAACCGGCGGACTTAAACAGTTTTTCAAGACCGGGATTCGCAGCCGCGGTTGTCGAAGTATCGATCGATCCTGTTGAATTTATTCCTGTTGTCCGCAGTATATGGCTTTCAGTTGACGGCGGAAAAATAATTTCAAAAAATAAAGCGAGGCGAAGCATCATGCGCGCGGTAATTCAAGCGCTGGGATGGTCATTCATCGAAAATATCGAGTATATTAACGGCGCTCTTTCTAAATCACAGTATGAAAATTTTTCGATTATTTCCCCTGCGGAAATTCCTCCCATTCATATTAATTTTTTATCGACAGATGAATCAGAGCCCAAAGGCGTAGGAGATCTTCCGTTTACCTGCGTACCTGCGGCTTTTCTGCAGGCGGTTTCTCAGGCGGCGGATTACAGTTTTAAATCAATCCCTCTTAAAAGAAAAGATCTCTGGGAAATGAAAAAAGCTCAAACACAGGCGGATAAATGACAATCAATTTTATTTTAAACGGCGAAGATGTTGTTTTCAACGGAGAAGCGGGAGTAAGGCTGATCGATATCCTTCGCGGAAACTTTGGGCTCTTCGGAGCGAAGCACGGATGCCTTTGGGGTCAATGCGGCGCGTGCTCAGTGATTTATAACGGTCTTGTAAGTCCTGCTTGCTTAATTCCGGCGTTTAAGATCGGCGGAAGCGAAATCGTCACTATCGAAGGATTTATGCAGACAATCGAGTATCAGGAAATTGTAACCGCGTTCGCGGAAGAGCATTTGGGAAACTGCGGATACTGCGAAGCGGGAAAAATTTTATGCGCTGAAGCTCTTCTGGAAAAAAATCCTTCTCCATCAAAAGATGAAATTTTTAAAGGATTCTCCGGTATAAAATGCCGCTGTACAAACGCTCAAAGGCTGGTTAATTCGATAAATAATATCGCCGTTAAAAGGCAAAGGAGGATCGATGGATACTCCTCTTAACCAAGTTGTAATCCCGACAAATCTCTCCGAACTTTTTACATCATGGAGCCGTTTTCCCGGCGCTGTTTTATTCGCAGGCGGCACTAATCTAATCGGAAAATCAGGAAATAATATTTCCGATCCGTCGCCTGTTTTTTTAAGTCTTGATAAACTGTCTGAGTTAACGAATATTACAAGGACCGAGCATTATCTTGAAATCGGCGCGATGGTAAAGTTAAACAGATTGATCAATCTGGGAAAAAAAGTGCCGGAAATTCTAAGAACATGTCTTTCAGGTATAGCAGGCACGCAAATCCGCAACACCGCTACAATCGGCGGTAATGTATGCAGCGCCAGTCTTTGGGACTTACCGGTGCTTTTTATCGCTTTAGACGCTAAATATGAGCTTCGTAACGCTCAAAACGTACGCTGGGTGTCTGCCGCGCGTTTTCACTCGATGAACGAGAAGAATATTTTAGAAAAACAAGAACTTTTAACTCGAATTCGCCTTCCATTGCATCAATGGGATTACGCAATTTATAAAAAATTCATCGGCGAAGAGTATTATAACAGTCATTCTATCGTATTTCTTGCAAAAATCAGGAAAAATATCCTATCGGAGATGAAAATTTATTATAAAACCGGTGTTATTCTGCATAATAAAGGCGCGGAAGACATCTTAAACGGCAAATACCTATTATTAAAAAAGAAAACTGTAGAAGAATTTATCGTAAATTGGTCTGATTTTTTAAATCAAAAAACAAATGAGTCTGATTTTTCAAAAAATACCATAATAAACAGTATAAAAGAGAGTATTTATAACTTCTGCGAATAACTTCCGCTGTATTGAATAAATGTAAATAAAATGGTAAATTGATTGTAAATCGCGTCTTTTTTTTGAGTGTGTTTCGGCCGCCATCAAAAAACGCGTCCGCCTGATTAATAATTTTAATCAGTAAGGGATAAATCTCCTCAAATTTGCTGCCTTTGCGCGCCTGCGAACCGCAGGTTCAAAGGTTTGATGCGTCTTTGCGGAGATTTTTTTATATTATGGTTTATAAATTTAATAATTTTTCTACTAGTATCGATATCTTGCAGGAAATTCCTAGTATTAAAAATATTACCGGCGATTTAAATGTTATAACAGAAAATGTTTTAATCATTGCCGACGAAAACACTCTGTCTATCGCGGAAAAAATCCGCGGCAGCGAAAAAATTCCGTTCTGTTTATTAAAAAGCGGCGAAGAAAATAAAACATGGCAGTCTGTAGAAAGTATTCTGGCAGCGGCTAAAAACGCGAATCTTGGAAGAGACGCAGTTTTTTTAGGAGTTGGAGGCGGGGTTCTTCTTGACCTTTGCGGTTTCGCAGCTTCCATTTACAAAAGAGGATGCCGTCTTGCTTTTGTCTCCACTACCCTGCTGGCTATGGTAGACGCTTCTGTCGGCGGAAAAACCGGTTTTGATTTATTCGGGATAAAAAATATAATCGGCACTTTTTATCCTGCAAGCGCGGTTTATATGCCGCTTGATTCGCTTAAAACACTTCCGGAAAAAGAATGGAAAAACGGATTTGCGGAATTAATTAAAACGGCAGTTCTTGCAGGCGGCGATTTTTTTGAACAGATAGTTAACAACAAAGAACAAATATCAGGGAACAGTGATTTCAGATTACCGGAACAATATATAAAAAAAGCGGTTGAGTATAAAGCGAGCGTTGTAAGCGAGGATTTATATGAAACCGGCAAGCGGACGCTGTTAAATCTCGGGCATACTTTTGCTCACGCGCTGGAAAGCACTGCCGGTTTGGGGCAAATCCCTCACGGAGCCGCGGTTGCGTGGGGAATGGTACGAGCCTGCGAGCTTGGCGCCGCGCTTGGAATTACGCCGCCGCAAAGAGCGGATAAAATAAAAGATTTGATATCATTTTTCGATTATGAAACTTCCTGTCCTTATCCTGAAGCTTACGATACCGAAAGTATGTTAAGCGCAATTAATAACGACAAAAAAAATAAAAATAAAAAAATTACATTTATAGTTCCCGATAATGACAGCGCTTGTCCTGTTATTCTCGAAACAGAGGATGATATGAAACTGTTAAAAAAAATCTTATCAGGCAGAATTAATGATTAGATACTTAATAATATCGTTATGTCTAATACTGACAGTAATAGGAGCTGTTTTCGCTCAGGAAATCGCTCAGGAATTAGCTCATGATTTCGCCCAGGAAACAGAAATACAAATAGACGAAGAGCTTTCTGATACAGATATATATTTTATTAATTCGTTTTTGTATGAATCCAAAGGAATGACAAGAGCCTACGCGATGAATTACAAACTTGAACTTAAAGTAGGCGAAGAAATTACAGGATCCCGAAACCTTGAAAAATTTATACAGGATAAAACGCAGATATTAGTAAACGAAAGACTTTTTGAAATCGTCGAAATTGAACATACAATAGGAGAGCAGCAGGAAGACGGCAGATATCCCGTAGATATGAATATATATGTAAAGGAATCATGGAATATTTTAGCGATTCCGATACCAAAATACGATTCCAATAACGGGTTTGAGATCACAATTAAATTCAGAGATAACAATTTTCTGGGTACTATGAATCCATTACGTTTGGATTTAGGATACCGGCACGATACGGAAGGAAAGAATTATTTTAACGCATTGCTGGACTTAGATTTTCCGTTTTTCTTATTCGGTCTTAACTGGAATGTAAATTTTGATAATGAATATGTATACCGTCAGAATTTAGAAAAACCTCATTTCTATAAAAATACTACAGGTATTTCAGTTGAGATTCCTGTACGCCGTATGGTTTTTACTTTAGGTTTTACTGAGCTTTTTATTGTAAATGAAGAAATGCCGGACGACCAAAAACCATTTCACGGAAATTTTTTTGAAGGACTTTATATGTCAAGCCGTCCTTCTTTTTCGTGGGGAATTCCTTTAGGAAAATATTATTATGATATCGGAGAATTCGGTTATTCAATAAATGTTTCGGCGACATTCAATCATGAAATTTCCAGATGGCCTTTACCGGAATTTAAAAAAGGGCCTTTTTTGTATTTTTCACACGGCATCGGTTTTGGACGCATTGACTGGCGCGGAAATTTCCGAAGAGGGCTTTCAGTTAATGTAGGTAATTCATATAGTGTTGATTTTTACAATCATAAAAACGATATCAATCCATGGGGAATAAGTTTTTCAATTTCCGCAACAGGTCATACCATGTTAGGAAAAAGAACAGGATTTTCGTCGCGTATAACATATAATCATTATTTCTTTAATAATTATAACGATAACGCCGGCAGTTTAATCCGCGGTATCAGAGACGGTGAAGTTCACGCGAATTATATACTGGCGATTAATTTTGATCTTCCTATCTTAATATTTACGATGAAGCCTTCGACATGGTCGCAAAAAGAAAAAACGATCAGATTCCTGCGCGTATTCGATCTTGATTTTCATTTATCGCCGATTCTTGATATTGGCATGTATAAACGCGTTCACGATCAAGCGCCGTTTGGTATTGAAAATATGCTTATAGGCGCCGGTCTTGAGGCATTTGTATTCCCTTTGCGTTTTCGCAGTTATTATTTCCGCGTATCATTTGCCGTAGGGCTTCAGACAAGACAAATGGATAAAAGAACATCATACGAATTATTTTTCGGCTTAGGACATTTTTATTGATATGAATAATGATAAATGGTCATTAATAATCACCTCTAAAAGAAAACTTCTTGACTTGCAATTAAGAGAATTAATTCGTTACCGCGATTTAATCTTTCTTTTTGTAAAAAGAGATTTTACCACACAATATAAACAAACCATCCTTGGTCCTCTTTGGTATGTTATCAATCCGATTTTTTCCACGATAATGTATACATTTGTTTTTGGCAATCTTGCAAAAATAGGAACAGACGGCATACCGCATGTGCTCTTTTATTATTCGGGAACAATGTTATGGACTTTTTTTACAGGTTGTTTTAACGACGGTTCAAATTTATTTACAAGCAATGCCGGGATTTTCGGCAAAGTGTATTTTCCGCGTCTTGCCGTTCCAATAAGCAGAGTTTTTATAAATTCTATAAAATTATTAATACAATTCTTAATGCTGATGGGTATATTTATTTATTTCATTTCCTCCGGTCTTCCCGCAAAATTTTCTTTTGGGATGTTATACCTTCCGCTGATAATGTTATGGATTGCGGCAACCGGATTCGGAGCAGGAATAATAGTTTCTTCTTTAACGACAAAATACCGCGACTTAAATCAGCTTGTTTCATTTGCTCTCGGACTTGCGATGTATGCAACTCCCGTAGTCTACCCTCTTTCTCAGATACCGCAAAAGTTCAATTGGATAGCCTATGCAAATCCTGTCTGCGCTCCTATTGAACTTTTCAGAAAATTATTTTTCGGAGTATCTTCGGTTAATTCTGTAATGATTCTGACAAGTCTTGGAATAACCGCGCTGCTTTTATTTGTCGGTTTAATTCTTTTTAATCAAAACGAAAAGAATTTTATCGATGTAATTTAAATGTCTAAAGTTGGAATAAATGCTGAATCTACTCTTTCCAGAAGCCATGAAATAAAAGAGTTCATTGAAAACCATCAGTCATTATTTTGGTACTCACCTGCTCCAAAAAGCGAAACAGTGAGTGATGAGTTATTAATTGAACATATATTAAATTACGGCAGCATGGATGATGTAAGAGAATTATTAAAAATTATGCATATTAATGAAGCTGCAAAAATATTTTTTAAATCCATTAATAAAAGCGAGAGAAGAAAAAATAATTATCATAAAATAATATTGAATTATTTCACATTATTTTTTAAAAAGTATGCATCCTGAAATATTAACAAATAATCAACAAGAATTATTAAAATTCATTTCTATTTTTAAGAAAAATTATTATCTAGTAGGTGGTACTGCTATTGCTCTGTACATAGGACACCGGAGATCAACAGATTTTGATTTATTTACTTTTAAAACTATAAATAAATCATTTATTAATAAATTAATTCAAAAACAAAAATATAAAAAACAAATAATATTTATAGATAATGATCAAATGCATTTTTTATTAAATGATATAAAAATTACTTTTTTTAATTATCCTTATCCTGTTTTACATAATGTAATGTTTAAAAATATTATATCTTTACCTTCTTTACTTACTCTTTCTGCTATGAAAGCATTTGCGCTTGGACGCAGAGCAAAATGGAAAGATTATGTTGATTTATATTTTATAATAAAGGAGTATTACTCTATTAATGATATTTCCATGGAAGCAAAAAAAATATTCGGCGAATTATATTCTGAAAAATTATTCAGAGGACAGCTTGCATTTCATGATGATATCGATTATTCCGAACCTGTTGAATATTTATACGATTTTAATATTAGCGAGCAAGATATTAAATCTTTTTTAATACAGAAATCTCTTGAAGATATAAATTAAATGCCTGACATAGCAGTAAAAGTTGAAAACCTCTCAAAAATGTACCGATTAGGCGTAATTAACAACGGCACTCTTTGGCAAGATGTACAATCATACTTCGCAAGAAAATTCGGCAAAGTTGACCCTCATTCTAAAATTGACGACGACAGATACGCAGGAGATAAAGATCATTTCTGGGCTTTAAAAGACGTAAGTTTTGAAATAAAAAAAGGAGACCGAGTCGGCATAATCGGCAAAAACGGCGCAGGTAAAAGCACTATTCTTAAACTGCTCTCCCGAATATCATCGCCTACCGAAGGAACAATAAAAATAGACGGAAAAATCGCAAGCCTCTTGGAAGTGGGAACAGGCTTTCACGGCGAATTAACAGGCAGAGAAAATATTTATCTTAACGGCGCAATACTCGGAATGAAAGTAAAACGCATCAATGAAAAAATTGATGAAATAATAGCTTTCAGCGGAATTGAACATCATATTGATACTCCTGTTAAACGCTACTCAAGCGGAATGTATGTCCGCCTCGCATTCGCTGTCGCGGCGCATTTAGACAGCGATATATTAATCGCTGACGAAGTTCTTGCTGTAGGAGACGCTGAGTTTCAAAAGAGAGCGCTTGGCAAGATGAAGGAACTAAGCAAAGGCGAAGGAAGAACAGTTTTATTTGTAAGTCATAATATGACGGCAGTGAAGAACTTATGTGATAATGGGATTTTGATGGAGAAAGGAAGAGTATTGTTTAACGGCGATATAAATGAAACTATAGATTTTTATATGTCCGGAAAGGCAAAAGAAGGAATAATTAATAATTATTGGGAATTCGAAAACGCGCCCGGTTATAAAAATATAAAAGTAAAAAGCGCTTATATTAAATACGAAGGAGAAAAATTGACTGTTAAAACTTCATTTGATATTATAACAGAATTTTGGTGTTTAGAAGAAGGTTTTCCTATTAATGTTAGTATGCATTTATATAATTCTGTCGGAGAATGTGTATTTAATATTTTTACTGATAATATTCCATTATCAAAAGGATTGCATAAAGCTTTATTCCATATTCCGGGAAATTTTATGAATGATGGTAATTATTATATAAATAATTGGTTCGTTTATAATTCAGCAAAGTACTATTTACATGAGCAGTCTAATTCATTTGAAATAGAAGAAGATCGTAATATTTCCGGATGGCATAATAAATGGATAGGCGCAGTCAGACCTATTGATTTCATTAAAAAAACTCTTGAATAAGAGAAATAAATGAAAAAAAAAATTACCGTTACGCAGCCGTTTCTCCCTCCTCTAAATAAGTTTATTCCATACCTTAAGGATATTTGGAAACGTAAATGGCTTACAAATAATGGATTTTATCATCAGGAACTTGAAAAAACTCTTTGCGAATATTTAAATACTCCTTACATAAGTGTATTTTCAAATGGAACTTTACCTCTAATGGTAGCGCTTGAAGCGCTTGATATAAAAGGAGAAGTTATAACTACTCCATACAGTTTTGTAGCGACAACACATTCTCTTTGGTGGAATGGAGTAAAACCTGTCTTTGTTGATGTTGAAGAAAAAACATGTAATTTGGATCCTGATAAAATTGAGAATGCGATTACTTCTAATACTACCGCAATAATGCCTGTTCATGTTTACGGTACGCCATGCAATACAGAAGCCATAAAAAAAATTGCAGATAAACATGGATTAAAAGTAATATATGACGCAGCTCATGCATTCGGCGTAGAAGAAAACGGAAAAAGTATTTTGACATTTGGGGATATTTCCACATTAAGTTTTCATGCGACTAAAACATATAACACAGCGGAAGGCGGCGCGCTTGTTTGTAATGACGCGCAAACAAAAAATAAAATTGATCAATTAAAAAATTTTGGTTTTGCTTCTGAGACAGATGTTATTATGCCGGGTATTAATGGAAAAATGGATGAAATTAGAGCCGCCTTGGGTTTATTAAACCTTAAATATATTGATAATACAATCGCAAAAAGACAAAAAATTTCACAATATTACAGAAATGAATTAAAAGATGTCTCCGGAATAAAAATAATGGATGAATATCCAAATATCAAATCAAATTATTCATATTTTCCTATTTTTATTAATAAAGATGAATATGGCATGAGTAGAGATGAATTATATGAAAAACTAAAACAATATAATATTTTTGGAAGAAGATATTTTTATCCCTTAATTAGCGCATTTTCGCCTTATTGTGATTTAGATTCTTCTGCTCCGCAGAATTTACCTATAGCTCATAAATTGGCTGACAGCGTTATTTGTCTGCCTATTTATGCGGACTTGGATTTGAAAGATGTTAATAGGATTTGTGAGATAATAAAATGAAACTTTATATATGTGGTTATAAAGGATCGTTTTATAATTATGGAAAGATAAAAAAAATTATTGACTATATAAACAATATATATGAGCAATATTATTTTGAATGCATAGAAAATGCGTTATGTGACATAATTCTATTGACATTGAAAAATAAATAAAGCAAAATTGTTAAATATTTTAGTAAAAGACATGTTTTATTAATATATTTTGAAAATATCTAGAAGCATTAGAAAATGTATACATATAATAAAGGTTTATTGTAAATTTATATTTCTTATTATTTCTGCTATTTTTAAAAAAATAATATTTTATATGAAATTTTTGGATAAAACGTCTTGACTTTTTTGATAAAATGTCTATAATTTTAATAAACTAATCTACTTTTTTAAGTATTAACAGGAAGGATAAAATGAAAATAACATTCAAAAATGGTTTATTAGTAAGGAATGCTACATTTGAAGATAAATTTAGTGATGGGTCATCTGCCGAGGATGTTTCATTTCCAAATGATATGCCTGAAATGACTGATAAACATCGTGGTCATTTAATAACAATTAATCCATTTAAAGTGGACGATGTACAGCATAATGCAAATGAAGTAGTTTTTGCTTATATTTCCCCAAGTCGTAATGAAAAAAAAGATAATGCAGGAAATTTTACAGTTTATGAAATTTATATGTAACAACAATAATGTAGTATTGCAAATGGACAACTACACATAACAAACGGTAACTACTGTGAGCGTTGTTCGCGCCATTGTGGTTTAATCGACTATATGTCGCCTTGAACCTTCGGTTTGCGTTCATTCCCATGCTTTCCTCACATATATTTTGTAGACCCTGGTTTAGCTATGCCAACCCTTGTTCGGACTGGCAAAACGTCAGTTACCTAGAACGTTATGCGAAATGTTAAGCAAAATACTTATGGTGAAAAATAAATTTAAAGTATGAATCTATATTTATAAAAGTATAACATTAATGATGTTAAGGAGGCTAAGAAAATTAAAGTTCTTAAAAAGATGATAAAAAGGATTTTCGCAAAATTAGGTTATGAAATAATCAAAATACCACCCCCGATAAAAATAAATGAATCACACAAGCCTGATGTTAATAAACTAGCCCTTGAGCCAACTCCATTTCATCTCTATATGATGAGCAATATAAATCTCCTTGTAACTGAACATTGTAGTCTTAATTGTGCGTATTGTTCTACTGGAGCTCCTTTTGCAAATAAAAAATCTCATTCCGTAGAGTCGTTTTTTAAGTGGTTAGACATTTTAGAGGATAAAGATATTCAATTCAAGTCTATAGCCATAACAGGAGGCGAACCTTTTTTAAATTCTGAAATACTTGATGGTAGTTTTATAGAAAAACTTAAAAACCGATATCCATCAAAAAGAATTGGACTAACAACAAATTTCTTTTGGGCTTCAGAAGAACGAATAACAAAATATGCGCCTGTTATCAATAAATTGAACGGTCTTAGTATTTCAATTTACAAAACTATTGTAGAAAAACTTGGAGGTTCTGAAGAGTATAATCGTTTAATATTATTACTTAAAAAATTGTGTCCAGATACATCAATCAATGTACATGATCAATCAATGTTTTCGGTATGGGAATTTCATCAAGATAGACAAGATGTAGAAAAACCATGTGGTACTTCAGATTGTTTTATTCTAACACCAAATGGTAAATTATCTCACTGCTCACTTGCAATAGGTGCAAATAATACTACAAAGTATAAATCAATTATAAACAATAGTAAGGAAGCATTTTTTGATTTATCTGAATTAAAAGATAAAGAAGTATTTTTCTCATGGCAGCAAAAGTATCCTATTGATTTATGTTTTTATTGTACATTCTGGAAAGGAAATAATGAGCCATGGCATTTATTAGAATTTTGAAATAAAATAAGGAATTAATAAACCATCATGAGTATGTCTGACACTTCGCATTACAAACTGTAACAATTTCGCCTTATTACGATTTAGATTCTTCTGCTCCGCAGAATTTGCCTATAGCTCATAAATTGGCTGACAGCGTTATTTGTCTGACTATTTACGCAGACTTGGATTTGAAAGATGTAAGTAAGATTTGTGCGATAATAAAATGAAAATAAAGAAATATTAATAGAGAGGAGAGAAAAAAAATGAATTTAACATATACTTATTGGATTGCAAAAGAAGGCGGTTATATTGGTTTTATTAATCAATTCCCTGATTATTGGACTCAAGGAGATAGTATTGAAGAACTAGAAAGTATGCTTTCATCGCTTTATGACGATATTATGCAATTTGATGATATTCAATCCGCTGTCCCTGAACACATTGGGCAACTCGCCGTAGCGATATGAAACGTCAGGAATTAATACAAATCATAGAAAAAAATGGTGCTGTTCTCATAAGACATGGTGGTAAACATGATTGGTATAAAAATAAAGAAACTGGAGTATCTGAATCTGTTCCTCGTCATCGGGAAATAAAAAATCTTTTAGCAGCAAAAATAATAAAAAGACTTTCATAATATATTAAATGAATAACTATAGAAAATTTGATGAAGATGCGCAAATAATAGGAACTCCAAGATACAAATATTTCCAGCGTATGTGCAATGAAGCTGGTCTTTTCGCAATAAAGGAAGCCAGAGATAAAGGACTCCCGATAACTTATGTAGAAAATTGCCAGATAGTAAAAGAATATATTGACGGAAGAAAAGAGATACTCGGTACTGTTAAACCACGAGTTAAGGTAGAGCAGAAAATAATTAAATTAAAATGATAAAAAGAGTAAAACGATAATGAATATTTAAAGTATTCGCCTTTTCAAACAATGATAAATTATGATGTATCAGGTTTATTAATATTTGAAAATCAAAAATTATCAGTAAAAGAAACAACATTTCAAGACAGCTATCTTGCTGCTGCTATTGCTGATTTTCTTCGCTATAAAATGATTCAGAGTGATTCTTCATTTTCGTATGAAACAGTATTTTCTCATATATCAAAATTAAAAGAATTAGAAATTGCCAAAAAGGCAGGATTTAAAATATATTTATATTTTATTGGAACAGAAAATCCTTTAATTAATGTACAGCGAATTATAAATAGAGTTGAAACAGGCGGACATAGTGTCCCTGACGAAAAAATTATTAGTAGATACTCAAGAACCATGAATAATTTATTTGAAGCGTTAAAGATATCTGATAAAGCATATATTTTTGACAATTCATCGGAAAGATTAAACGGCTCATTTGATTTTTTTCTCGAAAAAGAAAGTGATGTTTTGAATATCAAAGAAAATAATAATATTCCTCAATGGTTTGATGAATATGTATTGAGAAAAATATAAATAAAAAATATTATAGAAAGAGGATTAAAATGAGTAAAAAAACTGAAACTACTATACCAGATGATGTGTGGAAAAAAGCTAAAAATATCCAGACTAAAGACGGGATTACTTGGGGAAAAGATTATGCCGGTGCTTGGATACGTTATGATATGTATGGTGATAGAGATTCTGAATATGGGTGGGAAGTTGATCATCGTAAACCAATTGCGGAAAAAGGTACTGATAATCTATCAAATCTTGATCCATTACATTGGGAAAACAATGTAACAAAAGGAGATGATTATCCTTCATGGACTACATCTGTTACCTCAGAAGGTAGTAAAAATATTAAAAAAACACTATCTTGGGAGATAAAATAATATTTAAATTAAAATCAAGAAATTCAAAAATATAGTAAGTCAAGCTACACTACACATAACATAATATAACTGCTTCGCCGCTTTTAAAGACTCGGGCTACATAAAGACATGTTCGAACTGTGTTCTCTGCGTGGTTTCGCTTCGCCACATTTTGTCGGTTGCTGGAATACTTCGTATTCCTTAATCGCAATCGACAAAACGTCAGTTACATTGAACGATAGAAAATATTGATAAAATATGCGGAAAGTAGTAATAAAAACGAAATTAAATAAGTTTTATTTTGTATGTAATTCCGGAATTTACGCATACATTGATAGTTATCTTGAAATTAATAATATAGATTTGTCTAAATACGAAATAGAAAAATTAAGGAGTTATTATGAATTTTATGCATAAAGAAAATATATTTATTAGACCATTAGAAGAATCTGATATACCAACTACTACTAACTGGATGAATGATACTGAAATTAGTGATTCTCAGGGATTCTTACCTGTTTTTAATTTAAAAGATCAATTAGAATGGTATAAACGGATTAGTTCAGACAAAACGCGATACATTTTTGCAATATGCAATAATACTGATGCAAGACATATTGGCAATGTTGCATTAGGTAATATTGATTATATTCATAGACATTGTATGTTTAGTATTTTTATTTATGATTCAAATAATCGCGGTAAAGGTTATGGTATTGAAGCTACTGAACTTGCGCTTATATTTGCTTTTAATAAATTAAATTTGAATAAAGTATATTTAAGAGTATCAGAAAAATCAGTAAGAGCTATTAAAATGTATGAAAATATTGGTTTTGTAAAAGAAGGTGTTATGAGGCAACATTATTATTCTAACGGTAAATACGAAGATAAAATATTTTTTTCAATTTTAAAATCAGAATTTTGTAAATCAATAAAGAAATAAACTTACTTTTTTTATATGAATCATTTTCCATACAATGAGACAAATATTGAGCCGCTTGCTAATTTGAGTAATGAATTAGGAGTAAATATATATGTAAAAAGAGACGATACTTTCCAATTAGCCGGCGGAGGTAATAAAGCGCGGAAATTACAATATATTTTATATAAAGCAAAACATGAAAATTATAATGCAATTGTAACTACCGGTGATATCAATTCAAATCATTGCAGAGCTGTTGCTTTAATGGGAGCAAAAATATTCAATTTAAATAATTGTGGGGGGGGGGGTGAAACTTGTTATTCATAATAAACACCCGGAAAATGAAATATATTCTTCTAATTTAAAAATAGCGCGTTTATGCGGAGCTGAGGTTATATATTGCGAAAAAGAAAATGTAGCTTTGGTTATGGAAGATGCAATGAATGATTTAAAAGCTAAAGGTTATAATCCTTTTTATATATGGGGAGGCGGACATTCCTTGGAAGGTTCTTATGCGTATTATGATGCAGTAAAATATGTAAAAGAACAACAATCTCATCATTTTAATTATGTATATATTGCTTCAGGAACTGGCACAACACATGCAGGAATTCATGTTGGTATAAAATCTTTTTTTCCGACTGTTAAAGTGCATGGAATAAGTATAGCCAGAAACAGAAATAAAGGAATAATAGAGATACATAAATCTGTTTTAGAATTAGAAAAACATCTTAATTTTCCATCTTTTACTAATATTGATGATATTTCATTTTATGATGATTTTATAGTAGATGGATATGAATCATCCTGTGATGATATTTATTTTTTAATTAAAAGAATTGCAAAGACTGATGGGTTACTGCTTGACCCAACTTATACTGGCAAAGCTTTTTGGGGAATGATGAATCATATTAAAAATGGAATAATTCCATCCGGCAGCAATGTTCTTTTTTGGCATACCGGCGGTCTTTTAAATCTGTTTTCTGATAATAGATGTAATTTTTTATGAATATATTATTAACATCCGTTGGTCGAAGAACATATATGATAGAATATTTTAGAAATGCTCTTAATGGCAATGGATTAGTTTTCGCCACGAATAGCGTATTAACATATTCATTAATGAAAGCGGATGATTATGTATTAACACCGGATATTTATGAAGAAAATTACGTAGATTTCCTGCTTGACTATTGCAAAGAAAAATCCGTTACTGCAATAATTCCTCTTTTTGATATTGATTTACCTGTTTTATCAAAAAATAAAAAAAGGTTTGAAAATAACGGCATTAAGTTAATTGTTTCAAGTGAACGAGCAATTGAAATCTGTAATGATAAATGGCAAACGTATCAATTCCTCCGCTCTATTGGACTTAATCATCCTAAAACATATATTTCAATAAATGAATGTATGGAAGGTATAGAACAAAGAGAAATTTATTTTCCCTTAATTATAAAACCGCGATGGGGCATGGGTTCTATTGGCATTTTAGAAGTTGATTCATTTGATGAGCTAGATTTTATGTATAAAAAACTTAAAAGAACTATTTTAAATACTTATTTAAAATATGAATCGAAACAGGATATTAACGCTTGTATAATAATCCAGCAAAAAATTATTGGTAAAGAGTATGGCTTGGATATTTTAAATGATTTAGACGGAAATTATACCACTACTATTGCCAAACAAAAGCTTGCAATGCGCGCAGGAGAAACAGATATTGCTCAGATTATAGAAAATACCTTTTTTTTGGAAACAAGCAAAATTATTTCTCAAGCATTAAAACATATCGGGAATTTAGATGTTGATTGCTTTGTTTCTGATAATGGAGATATATATATTTTAGAAATGAATTGCAGGTTTGGAGGGCAATATCCATTTTCTCATTTATCCGGAGTTAATTTCCCGGCACAGATTATCAGATGGTTAAATAAATTATCCACAGATGAAAAATTAATTATGCCGAGGCAATATATTACGGCATGTAAGGACCTTATGCCGGTTATTCTTGCTATTAATAATACCC
>Ga0209755_10000264_pt1 | contig 102783 bp, 119 predicted proteins | sample TergutCo191P1_FD_187301 | JGI IMG/M metagenome (GOLD analysis project Ga0209755, IMG submission 187301) | Cornitermes sp. P1 segment gut microbial communities from Petit-Saut dam, French Guiana - Co191P1 (SPAdes) (version 2) | ecosystem: Host-associated > Arthropoda: Insects > Digestive... | reverse complement strand
CGCGGGGTCCCCTCAAGATAGCCGAATGACTTTAGAGCGAAGAAACGTTCGGCTAAACCGAGGGGACCCCGCGTCAAGCGCGGGGTGACAGATGGGGCAAGGTGACGGGTGGGGGCAGGCGGGTTCAGCCGCAACCTTCAGCCGCCTTTAGGCGGCACTACCCTATTATCCACCAAACCAGCGGTATTGTGGCAAGGCAAAGTATATCTGATACCACAATTGCTTTTAGGGCTGTCCATGTATTTGTGCCGTATTGTTCAGTAAAAACGGCGGTGACGGTGGCTATGGGCATTGCTGCCATGGTGATTATCACCCCTAGGGCGGTTTGGTTTTCAATAAAGGGGCTGGCTGCAAAATAGGCTATTAAAGGGATGACAATCAGGCGCGTTGCGGCTATTATGTAGGTGCGCCAGTCGTTTATAAGCTTTATAAGCCCATGCTCGGCAATGCAGCGGGCTAAAAATGAGCCTACAAGAAGCATTGCCACGGGGGTTGTGGCGGCTGAGAAAAAGCCGGCAGACGCCTCAAGGGGGGAAGGCAGCCTCAGCCCTGTCACAAAAAAGGTGATGCCCAAAATCATTGCGATTATAGCAGGGTTTAGTAGCAATCCTTTGATGGATATTTTTGACTTTTCAGGCTGCATTAGTTGCAAACCAAGAGTAAACACAAAAATGTTAAAAACCATAGCCCCCATGGACGCATACAAAAGCCCTTCCTCGCCAAAAATGGACTGGACAATAGGAAAGCCAAAGAAAACAATATTTGGAAACATAAGCATAAACTGCCATATTCTTACTTCACTTTTCGGGGCTTTAAGGATTTTGCCTAAAATAAAGCCAAAAACAAGCCCCATCACAAACACCAAAGCCATCACCAAAAGTGCCAAAGCACTGTCAGCCAAAACCTCAGCCGAAAAGGGGCGCATCATGGACATAAACAAAGTGGCAGGCAGGGTCACTTTCAATAAAATGTCCGAAAGCCCGCGGTTTACCGCGTCTGTGAGCATCCCCGCCCGCCTAGCCACATACCCCACCATTACACAAACAACCAAAGTAACCATACCGCCCAAAAGCGGTGTCATAATCTCAAATTCCATGCTTTTATCCTCCAGCTTTCATTATACCACACCTGCCACAAAAAGTCATCATTCCAGAAAAAAATACTTGACAAAGCCTGAAGTTTTTGTTATCCTAGTCAATGGATAGGATTTACATATGAAGGGTGGGCGCACCGTGAACTTATATCAAGCTAAAAAAAATGGGACTTTTTTGATTGTCTCTGTCCCGGATATTGAGCTTTTGAGCAATCTTGGGCTGCGCGAGGGCGTGAGTGCCGAGGTTAAAAGCCGCTATGCCCTTGGCGGTCCTGTGCTTTTAAGGGTCGAAAATTCCTTTAATGTTGCCCTTGGCAAGGACATTGCCATCCAAATCGGGGTTAGAGAGGTGAAAATTTAATGGCGCATCACGGCAGTGCAAATGACGAAAAGGTTTTGGCAAATCCTAACAAAATCCTCTTGATGGGCAATCCCAATGTGGGCAAAAGCGTGTTTTTTTCTGAGCTTACAGGAATCAATGTAGTTAGCTCGAATTTTGCGGGAACTACAGTTAGTTTTACCGAAGGTGCTGTTAAAATTGGCGACAAAGAGTACACCCTGATTGATGTGCCAGGTGTTTATTCCCTAACCCCTTCAAGTGATGCGGATATGGTGGCTACGCGCTTTGTTGAGTCAGGTGCCAAAGCCGTTATTTGCGTTTTGGACGCTTCTAATCTTGAGCGCAATCTGCGCCTAGCCCTTGAGCTTACCCGCCACGACATCCCCACGGTTTACGCCCTAAACATGATGGATGTGGCAAAACGCCACGGTATTACCATTGATGTGGAAAAGTTGCAAGAAGAGCTTTTTGCCCCGGTTGTTGAGACCGTTGCCGTAAAGGGGCAGGGCTTTGATGAACTTAAAAAGCATTTGCAAACTTTGCTTGAACAGGCGGAAAATGAGCCTTTTGTGGCTTGCAATAAATGTGAGGGCTGCCCGTGGGCAACGGCAAAGGGCATTTGTGACCGCTCTTGCAATGTGGAGGATGGCGGACGCCGCTCAAGCTTTTTGGACAAGCTAGGGGATAAGATGGTGAAGCCTTGGCCTGGGCTAGCTATTGCAGGGCTTGTGATGGCACTTCTCATAGGCGTTGTGGTGTATGGCGGGCGGATGCTCCGCATGCCCCTGATTATGCTTACTGACAACCTTATAATCCCATTTTTCAGGTCTATGTTTGAAGCTATTTTTAGCTTTTTTGCCGGGGATGGCGCGGTCATAACATATCGCTATTTGTTTTACGAAGGTGGATTCCACACAGGCTATCGGATGCTTGTTGACGGCGCGTTTACGTCAGTTTATCACGAAATTTATGCAGCAGCCGCAAATAATGTGCCAAGTGTGCTTCTCAACGTCCTAATCGGCGAATATGGCATTTTCGTGGTGAGCTTCCAGTGGATAATCGCCTTAATTCTGCCATTTGTACTTGCATTTTACATAGCAATCACATTTTTGGAAGATTCTGGCTATTTGCCCCGTGTGAGCGTGCTGTTTGACAATATCATGCGAAAGCTGGGTGTGCAAGGCGGCAGCCTTATACATATGTTTTTAGCCCTTGGCTGCGCCATTCCCGCCATTTTGGGCAGCCGCGCCGCCACCACAAAAAAGGAACGCCGCATGATTGCTGTAATCGTGTGTTTTGCCGTGCCTTGTATCTCGCAAATAGGCGCGCTTGCGGCTTTGATGGGCGAATTTTCGTGGTGGATGCCCCTTGCCATGTTTGGTTTCGCGCTATTTGCAATTGTAGTGGTTGCCCTCATCGCAGGGCGGATTATCAAAGGAAAAACCGACCCATTAATTCTTGAAGTCCCCAATTTGCTCATGCCAAACGCCAAAACATATTTTAGAAAACTTGGCATACGCATGAAGCATTTCCTTAAAGATGCCGAAGTTCCAATGCTTATAGCTGTTTTTATTGCTGCGGTTTTGGCTGGCACAGGCATCCTTGGGGTCATTGCGTCAAATGCGTCGGTGCAGGCGGTGGTCAGCGGCTGGCTGGGGCTGCCTGAAGAAGCGGTTGTGTCCCTAATACTCGGCATTGTGCGCCGCGAGATGTCTGTCGCTCCCCTACTGCTTTTGAATTTGACATATCTGCAAGTATTTGTCGCTGGCGTGGTGTCATTGCTATATCTTCCATGTTTGTCAGTATTTGGAATACTCGCAAAAGAGTTCAAAATTCGCTTCGCTATCACAATCTTTATTGGCACAGTAGTCACGGCAATTTTAGTAGGCGGTATAATAAACCAAATCGGACAACTGTTCGCGTAGGGACGAACGTCCTCGCTGGGAGGGATAAATTTATGTGGATAACCGATATAACACGAAAAATCGAAGGCTTGGCGGCGAAAAACAAGTTTGTTTACAGCATTGCTTCTCGCTATTACACTGATGTTATCAAAAGCGAAGCCTCACTTGCCGGCATCACTGCCGATGACCATGTGCTGTGCATTGGCGGCGGCATATGCCCATTTTCCGCCATTTTGCTCCACCAGACCACAGGTGCCAAAGTAACAGTTATTGACAACGAAATCCACTGCGTAAGCGAGGCGCAGCAGGTGGTCAGACGCCTAGGAATCTGCGGGAATGTGAACGTAGTCCACCAAGACGGTGCCTGCAAACACGCCTGTTACAAAAATTACACCGTCATCCATTTTGCCCTGCAAGTCTCGCCTATGGAGTGCGTATTCTCCCAAGTCGAGGCGTGCACAGCTCCCGGCACAAAATTTTTAATCCGCAGACCAAAAAAGCATTTGTGCGGTCTTTACAGCAAGTTGTCACTAAATTCTGAAACCGAAGTTTTACATAAAAAAGGGCGCAATGTCGGCTCTACGCTTCTTTATGTCAAGGGGGCATAAATGTGAAAAAACTTATTCCAAATATGTTGACCCTCACAAATATCATGATGGGGGCGTTTTCTTTGCTGTTTTTGGTGCAGGATGCCCACTTGCACAAACACATCATAATCCCCATAATGATATCCATAGGTGCCACCTGTGACTATTTTGACGGACGGCTGGCAAGAAAGTTTGACGCCGTAAGCGAAATGGGCAAGCAAATGGACTCTTTTGCCGATATTATCACATTTGGCATAGCTCCTGTTATGCTTTTGAACCACTTGATAGCCTACGGGCACTCCCCAATCATGATTGTCGCTTCACTTTTGTACATTATAGCAGGCATTTACAGGCTTGCACGGTTTAACGTAAGCACTGCAAAAGGCTATTTTATGGGACTTCCCATCCCGCCAGCCGGTGTTGTTTTGGCTGGTTACTGCTTCCTCTACCCCTTCTGGTATTCTTTGGTAAGCCGCGAAGTCTCGCTGGCAATATCCGCTGTTTTGCTAGTTTTGCTCGCATTTCTAATGGTCAGCACAAAAAAAATAAAACGGCGCGGGGTGCAAAGTTGAAATGGCTAAAATTTGTCATAGCAGCCGTGGTGCTGCTGTTTTTGGTGCTCGCAATCCTCCAGCTTGACCCAGAAAGCCTGCTGGATGCCGCCCGACAAATCCCTGTATGGTCAATAATATTGCTTTTTGCCCTGCAAATCCTAACCCAGCTTTTAGTCAACATACAATGGCACCAAATAGCAAAAAGTTTCGGCTCAACCCTAAAGTTCACCGAAATACTCTTTATCAACGCAGGGGCTGACATCATCCACATCACCCCCGGCGGGCACATAAGCTGCGAGGTCTTTCGCGCCCTAAAATTCAAGGACGACAAAGAGATAAGCGGTGAAAAAGCCGCCGCCATAGTTGCAATCCAAAAACTTTTCAGCCTGAGTGCCTTTTTTAGCATCAGCCTGATTTCTGTGGGCTTTTTCCTGTCGCAGGTGCCATGGATGCAGGGTGCAGGCTCCCAAGCCCTGCTTTATGGAGTAATGACGGCAATCCTGGCAGCTTTTGCCACCATGTTCACCATCCCCCACAAAATTCTAAAGCCCCTGAAAGCCCGCTGGCAAAACCCAAGACGCCTGAGAGCCTTCATCCTAGCCTCCCTAGAACACATAATCTACCTAAAATCCCACTCAAAAATCCTAATAAAGCTGCTCATAATCGCCGCATCCATATGGCTTTTATACCCTGCAAAGCTCTACCTAATAGCATACCAGCTCATGCCTGACGTGGGTGTTCTCCACATCATGGCAATCACCTTTTTAGCCTATACCGTGGCTGTCCTGCCTATCTTTCCAGGCGGGCTTGGCGGCTTTGAACTCACAATGGCAGGACTTTTGACTCTAACCGGCTTCACCCAAGCCATCGCCCTAGTAATCACCATAATATTCCGCTTCGCCACCTTCTGGTTTGTAAGACTAATTGCCCTTGTAATTATGGGCGTCTACAAGCTGCTAAAACCAAAAAAATAATCAATTTGAAAAAATAAATTAGAAATTTCAAAAAACTCTTGACAAGCGAGTAGCTATTTGCTATAATTATATTAGAGTAGCTACTCATTATAAAATGAAAGGAGAAGTTAACATGAAAAATGAAAATAACAGTATGGTTCAGCAGCTAGTTGACCAAGCGATAGCCGAGGTTGAGAATGTGAGCCAAGATGATAAGCCATTTATGGTGCGGGATTTGTTTCTTGGGTATGAGTGGAATCGTCTATCGAATTACATTCGCGCTCAAGTCGGATTTGGTTTCTTCCATCAATATGCAGATAACGAAAGCATTTCTCAAGTAGAAATACTCAAGAAAACAGCGAGAAATCAACAGTTATACAGAAAAAAGTAAAAGTCATAAACAAAAAAGACTGCTTTCATTTATAAGGCAGTCTTTTTTACTTATCTCGCTAGCTTGTACACAACAAACTGATTCAGACTAACCCCATTGTCCGTTTCTGCATCAATTTCAATTTCTGCCAGCATCTGCATATCCCACTCGTCAGGTGCGCCTCAGGCACCCCTGCAAGCTGCCGCTCGTAATCATCAAAGCTCAATTTACTCATATCGTCACCCCTTAACAAATTAAAATACCGCCGACAATCCAGCGGTATTTCCAATTTTTGTAAATAAACAGGGCTGGTCATTCCAAATCCGAACCTTGTTCGGATTTTCCATTGCTCGCCCATGCGTCCAGGGGTAGAGGGAATCGAACCCCCACTACAGGTTTTGGAGACCTATGTCATACCACTTGACCATACCCCTAAAAAGGCTTGTGCCACAAGCACCATATCATTTTACCAGAAAAAAAATGCCCTGTCAAGGGCAAATTTTTGTTTTTAGTAGGTATTTTTCTTTTTTTGCTTTTTCGCATTTTGGTTGTCTGTTGTTACGTCATTTGTTGCATGCGGGTCTTGGCCCGTGTCGTTTGTTTGGTTTGGGTTTTTTGCCATGTTTTTTCCTCCTTAGGCTAGTGCATGAAGCGGTTAAGCCTATGCACGACGCGTTTACCATCTCTTAACATCTTTCGTTTTGTGCGTTTATCGCTTAGGGCTATGGCAAGGCCAAGTGCCCCGATTGCCGAGCCTGCGATAAGTCCGCTGGAAAATTTGCCCATAGTTTCCCTCCTCAATTGTACTTGTGATGTTATTATTAACACAAGTGCGAGAAGTTATGCGCTTGTTTTTTGTTTTTTTGCTTTGATGTGCCCGTAGACGATGAAGGCGGCACCGCCTAAAGCGGCGGCGGCTGAGAGGATGTGGGCAATTGCAATATTGGTGCTACCAATCAAAAGTTGGTCGGTGCGCATGGTTTCGAGGAAAAAACGGGTGACACCATAGGATAGGAAATAAATGGCTAAAAGTTCGCCGTTAAACTTTTTATGCTTGCGATAGAAAAGGAGGAAGCTAAAAAGCAGAAGATTTATAAATGCTTCGTAAAAAAATACAGGATGGACTTGAATATATTGGAAGCCTCCTTGCGGGATTATGTTGTCAAGGATTTCCCTGTGGGCGTAATTTTCGTAATTAAAGTTCATGCGGACCTGGTCTGCCCGCAGCTGCATGGCAAAGGGTGCCGAATCAGGGGCAAAGCCGCCAAACGCCTCACGGTTGGTAAAGTTGCCAAAACGCCCAATCACATGCCCGATTACAAGCCCGCCGATGGCTGTGTCGGCAAAATTTAAAAATGAGAACTTTTTAACCTTGCAATAAATGAAGCAGACCAAGATAGCTGTGATAATAACGCCCCAAATGCCGATTCCGCCTAGGCGAATGTTGAAAACATCAATAAAACGGCTAGGCGACCAGTCACTAAAAATCACATAAAACAGCCTGCCGCCAAGGATTGCTAAAGGAATAACCAAAAATGCGAATTTTTCATACAATTCGGGATTCTGCCCTGTCTTTTTTGGACCGTGGACCGCGCCAAAATAATAGCCCGCCACAATCCCAAGCACCACAAACACCGCATACCAATAAATTTCAAACCCAAAGGGACGAAACGCCACAGGGTCAAGATTTTGAATCTGCAAACCTAAATTTGGAAAAATAATATCAGCCATTGGGCTTCCTCCTTAATCTTTTCAGTTTCGCTTTTCGGCTCTTAGTTTTTCAATTCTCTCCAAAACCTCAGATGCCCCTCGTTCGTAATACGCCCTCCTGTCTTCAAAAGACATATTTTTTGTCATTTCATAATTATACTCTCGTATCTTGTGAATGTCATCAATTGTGAAATCATCGCTAATAATTGGCTTATTCATCGACGTCTCTCCTTTCAAGGAAAATAAATGGCGCGTAAATGTCTATTGGTCTGTACCCATTTAAGATATTAACAATCCTAACGCCATTTATAGTTCTGATGTTTACCATGTGCTTGAAATTCCATGATACAATTACATCACAACCAGCCACAACAGCGGCAGCGATATGAAGGCAGTCATCATAGCTCTTTTTAGTTAAAATGCCCTGTTCGATAATTTTATCAGCTAAAAGTTCAATTTCTTCTGTGGTTCGGATTAGTTTATACTCTATGTCAGCAAGGTGATTTTCAAGCAAACTCTTTTTGGGTTCGCGGCACTGTCTAATTTCTTCGAGCGCGACAAACCCTGTAAATACATCATATTTATTTTGCTTTCCTCCCAAAACAAAAGCGTATCACTCATCTTATCAGGCGCATCAAGCTGGTGCAAATGGCTGATTACTGATGTGTCTAAGTATACTCGTAGTTTGCGCAACTTCATCACCCCTTTTAGAACCTCTGCAATTTCCTAATATTGTCATAAATGTCCACGCGCATTTTCACCCGCTCACCTGTTTTTTTGAAGCCAAAATACAGGCTTTTTAGGAAGTTTGATACGTTTACATTGTTGCAGTGGAATTTATAGGTGAAGCCTTGGGCGTCGAAAGTTTCAGCGAGTCTTGCGCTCATTTGGTTCATCCACTGCCCAATTGTGTCTGAGCTTATGCCTTTGTCCATCATGGCACGGACCACCTCGGCGGCGCGCTCGCCTTCTTGGTGAAAATATGGCGTTTTCTTAAACAGGCAGCTTTCAATGGCAATCAAAATGTCCTCATAGCCGGAAGTGGGCACTTGTGGGTTTGCGACCAGGGCACCTAACATGTCAATGCCGTTTGCAATGGCGTGCGCCCAGCCTTCGTCTTCAATATAGCCTCTGCCGTCTTCTTCCCGGGCAATATATAGCAAAACTCTGTCAATTATTTCATCAAGTTTTGCAAGAGTCAAGAAATTGTTTTTTGCATTAATTAACAAAATTTCAGAAATTATCCAGCCACTGTCCGCCCGCACTAATACTGCGCTTGACATATTTTCTATATTGCAAAACAAATGAGTGTCAGAAAGGCATATATCAAGGATGCGCAAAAGCTCCGCCTCAGGCAAATGCGCACTTCTAAGTAAGCTTGAAAACTTAGGAAAAATCAGCTGCTCGCGAAGCTCGGCATCAGGCGAGCCCAAGCTTTCCAAAATGGCGTCCACTGTGGCTCTAAGTTCCAGCGGATGCACAAGAACAGGGTCAAAATCTACCAAAATTTGTTTAATGTCTATCGTCATGGAACTTCCCCTCCTGCTAAATTGTACATTTTACCAAATCAGCATAATTATAACACATTAGAAATAATCAAGTCAAGCATTTTTGAGCAATCAAAAAACAAACCTCTATACAAAAGCTCAATAGAGGTTTGTTAAAAATTTAAGGGCTAAACCCTGCCAAAACGTCTGCAACCACATAGTCGTCTCCAAAGTAAGTTATCATAATCATTCTCACAATATCCCCTTGAACACTGACAAAACTCCTGACGCTGCCTGCAACAAAGCCTAGGTCAATGGTTGTTTCGTATTGATACCAATAGTGATTTCCGATTTTTACTTCTGGAAAGCCAAAAGCCGCCGTTGCGCCAAGCATCTCAGACCCAGCTGCGGCAAGCTTGGCAACTTCAGCCGCGCTTATGCCTATAAGAAATGGGTTTAACCGCTCAAACACAACCTGAACACTCTCACTTGTAGTCAAGTTGGCAGCCCTCATGTCGTGCAAAATCTCAAATTTTTCTAAAAATTCCTCTGCATCAATAATGGCTGCACCAATTCCAATGGCTGCGGCAATATCGGCATCAGAACTTATAGTCCAACCAGTAGGCAGGTTAAAGCTAACTCCAAGATAGTCACTTGTCCAAACATTGTCTGACCACACCCCTCTGGTAACGCCTGTCAAAGCGGGGGTTGGCGCATATGTGCCTCGCTCGGCACAGCCTGCGAACATAAATATTGACGCAGCAAGCATTGCAAAGGTCATGAGAATCCTTTTTTTCATTATCTCCCTCCTGAACTTTTATGAATTTTAAGTATAGTTTAGTACATTTTACCAATTCAGCATAATTATAGCATATTAGAAATAATCAAGTCAAGTTTATTTTGAGTATTTTTGACTATTTGTCATCCCGCGCTTGACGCGGGAACCCATCTACTGGTTAATGCTTGTGGGCGTTGTACTCTTGCGGCTATCTTGAGGGGGTCCCGCGTCAAGCGCGGGATGACGGCATTTTGTATGCAAAAAAATAACCGCCCTCGGTCGAATGAGACGGTTATTTAATTTTTAATCACCTAAACATTCACCAACCGCTGTTTGGTTGTTCTTTTGTTTCTCTTGAATATTATTATACCAAAAGTTTCAGGTTTATGCAAGTGTTTTTTTGAAAATAATTTAAGTTGACTTTTTCCAGAAAATATGTTAAATTAACTTTCAAAGGGGGAGATGATTTGGAAAAAATTAAGATTGGGATTCCTAAAGCTTTGCTATATTTTAAGTATCAGGTGATGTGGCGGGCTTTTTTTGAGGAGACAGGCTTTGAGGTGGTGGTTAGCCCAAACACTTCAAAGGCAATACTTGACATGGGCATTGACAGCTCAATTGACGAGAGCTGCACATCCTCAAAGATTTATATGGGGCATGTCCAGTGGCTGATTGGAAAGTGTGATTATATTTTTGTGCCAAGGGTGGTGAGTTATCCTGACGGGGACATCACGTGCACCAAGTTTCATGGGCAATATGACATTTGCCGCGCCACCTTTCCTGATGCAAAGTTTTTGCATTACAATATTGATTATGCTGAAGGTCATACCACGCTTGGGGCGTATAAGAAAATGGCACAGGAGCTTGGGATTAAGCCTGCTTTGGTGCGCCCTGCTTTTGACAAGGCTCTTAAGGCTTTGCATGATTACGAGCATAATTTGGTTTGCCAGCAGGACAAGCTTATGGAGGAGGACAAGCTTAAAGTGCTGATTGTGGCGCATCCTTACAATATTTATGATAAGCTGATTGGGGAGCCTGTTGTTAAGGCTTTGGAGGAATTAAATGCAAATGTGATTTATGCGGACGTGCCTGACACCGCAAAGATGTGCGACCTTAGCAAGCAATTATCGGCTTCGGCTTATTGGAAGTACAATAAAGAGCTTATTGGCGCGGTTTGTCATTATCGTGACCGAATTGACGGCATGATTTTTCTTGCCACATTCCCTTGCGGGCCTGATTCGCTGGCGATTGAGCTGTTGATTCGCAAGCTTTCTGACATCCCCATGACCACACTTGTGGCGGACTCCAATTTTGGCGAGGCAGGGCTGCAAACCCGCGTGGAAAGCTTTATTGACATTATTGAAGCTAGGAAAAAAGCTGAATTGAAAGGGGGATTTTAAGTGGAGTATAAACTTTCATTCCCACATATTGGTAAAAGTTATATACCTGTGCGGAAGGTGATTCAAACGCTGGCAGGCAAAAATGCCCAGATTATCACCGCCCCGCCCATTACAAAGCGCACTATTGAGATGGGCTCGCTTCACAGCCCCGATTTTGTGTGCGTACCCTTTAAGTACACCATGGGCAATTTTATTGAAGCCCTTGATATGGGCGCGAATGTGCTGTTTCAGATTGGCGGGGACTGCCGCCTCGGCTTTTATTCCGAGGTGCAAGAGCAGATTTTGAATGACCTAGGCTATGATTTTAAGCTGCGTACCTTAAATCTTAAAGGTGCTAATGCTAAGGAGCTTTACAATATTTTTAAGGAGATGAATCCGAGCCTGACACTAGGCAAGGCGATTCGCGCCCTTGCGGTTTGTGTGCGGATTGTGTATGCTATGGACGGGGTGGAGAAGTATATCCGCCAAAATGTGGGCTTTGAGGAGACGCCTGGGCAACTTGAGGCGATTGAGAAGCGATTTTTGGCTGATATTGAGGCGGCGCGCACCGTCACCCACGCCCATTCCATTTACAAAAAATGTATGGCTGAGCTTAAAACCATTAAGCTTAATAAGCCCAAAAATCCCATTAAAATCGGGATTGTGGGCGAGCTTTATGTGTTGATGGAGCCTTTTTCAAATTATTTTATCGAAAAGGAAATGGCAAAATTTGGGGTGGAGGTCACGCGGTTTATTACGGCAAGCTATTTGATTTTTTCGCCTGACCACAACATGAAGAAGATTATTAACCAGTCTGATGGTTATGTGACTTATGATATAGGTGCTGACGGGACGGATTCGGTGGGCAAGTCGGTGGTACTGGCAAAAGATGGGTATGACGGGATTTTACACCTAAAGCCTTTTGGCTGCACGCCTGAAATCAATTCCATTCCCATGGTCAACCGTATTTCTGAGGATTATGACATACCGGTGTTGTATTTTAGCTTTGATTCTCAAACCTCGGAAACAGGCGTGAAGACTAGGCTTGAGGCGTTTTATGATATGCTTGAAATGAAAAGAAAATCTAAGGGGGTTGCTTGATGAAAAAGGCGTATTTTGGAGTGGATATTGGTTCTATTTCTACAAAAGGGGTTATTGTTGATGATAAGAATCAAATTATTGCTCATGAATATTTGTGGACGGAGGGAAATCCGATTAATGCTGTTAAAGGCGTGGTTGAGAGCTTGAAAAAGCAACTGCCCGCAGACACGCAGGTGGTGGCAGTGGGCACAACGGGCTCGGCAAGAAAGCTCATTGGCGTGGTGCTTGACGCACAGGTGGTTAAAAATGAGATTACTGCCCACGCAATCGGCACAATGAGCCGTGTGCCTGATGTTCGCACGATTTTGGAGATTGGCGGGCAGGATTCAAAAATTATCCTGTTAAGAAATGGAATTGTTACGGATTATGCTATGAATACGATATGTGCGGCGGGCACGGGCTCGTTTTTGATGAGTCAAGCCAAACGCCTTGGACTTCAAATTGAGGAGCTTGGCGAGATGGCACTGAGGAGTGAGAATCCCACGCGCATTGCCGCCAGATGCACAGTTTTTGCCGAGTCCGACCTTGTGCATAAAGCACAGATTGGGCATAAAAAAGAGGATATTGTTGCGGGTATATGTTCTGCGGTTGTAAATAATTATCTGAACAACGTGGGCAAGGGCAAGCGCATTGTGGGACCCATTGTGTTTCAAGGCGGTGTGAGCAAGAATGTGGGCGTGGTAAAGGCATTTGAGGCGACCCTTGGCGAGAAGGTTCATGTGGACGAGTTTGGGCATTTGATGGGCTGTTTGGGTGCTGCGGTGCTCGCCAAAAATCATGGCGTTGAGAAGACTTTTGATTTTAACATTGGCGAGGTTGACTTTGTGACAAAAGGGCGCGAATGCGAAAAATGTTCAAATCATTGCGAGATTATTTACATCTACAGAAATGACGAGGTGCTGGACATGTGGGGTAACCGCTGTGATGCGGGGGTTGCGTAGAGAAGTTCATTTTTGATAATAGTACACAAACACACCCTAATCGAAGGGGCGTGCTTGTGTGCTATTTATTGATAACTTGCAGCAAATAGCCGATTGCGTATGGTTTCATACACTTGTGCTTGGTGCCTGGCATATAGTGAGCTTCATGATACCATCTGTCAGGAGCATCCTCTGGGTCAATGGAGATGATTTGCCTAAATTCGACAGTATTGCCCTGAAATATAACATGATAATATCCCACAGATACTTCGTCAAAAGACCGCGGCTTAAAAATCAACTCCCTTGCGATAGTATGTCTAAAAGCCCCTCCAATTCAGGGTTGTATGGATTGCGGAAAAAAAATAGATAGACAGCAACAAAGGAAATCAAAAGCATCACAAATATGCCAAAAAGCAATAAGGACGTGCTTTCGGAGAGTTTGTCCTTGATGAGCACTAGCCTGCGGGAAAAGGGGATTTTGACCTTCTCTTTCGATTCGCGCTTGTTTTTGGGCTCTTTAGGTTCTTTGGATTCTTTGGGCATTATGGGGTTCATTTAGTGGGCACCTCCGATTAGTTCGGTTATGTTTTTAACACCATATTTTTCCATGTAGATTTTTATGCCGTCAAGCACATCCAAGGTGGCTTTTGGGTTTGTGAAATGAGCCGTGCCGATTGCCACGGCGGACGCCCCTGCCAGCATAAATTCGATGGCATCATCACCTGTCATAATGCCGCCCATGCCGATTATTGGGATTTTAACGGCTTTGTGGGCTTGATAGACACAGCGCACGGCAACGGGCTTGATTGCAGGACCTGACAGCCCGCCAAGGGTGTTTGCCAGAATGGGCTTTTTTGTGTGGATGTCGATTTTCATTGCAAGCAGGGTGTTGACCATTGAAAGGGCGTTTGCACCTGCGGATTCGGCGGCTTTGGCAATTTCTGTAATCGAGGTGACATTGGGGCTTAATTTGGCTATAATGGGCAGTTTGGTGGCGCGTTTGACGGCTGTTATAATTTCCTCGGTAGCCTTGGGGTCTTGGGCGAAAGCAACGCCGCCTGTCTTTACATTTGGGCAGGATACGTTAATTTCAAGCATATCCACGCCAGAAGCCTCCTCAAGGCGGCGGCTGACCTCGGCAAACTCGGCAGCATCCCGACCGCACACATTCACAATTACATTTGTAGAAAGTGCGCGTAAGTAAGGCAGGTCATTGTCGATAAATGCGTCAATTCCAGGGTTTTGAAGCCCTATTGCGTTGAGCATGCCGCCATAAGTTTCAGCCACACGGGGCGTGGGGTTGCCCGCCCAAGGCGAAGCTGCCACACCTTTTGTGGTAAGTGCGCCAATCCTCGAAAAGTCCACATATTCGGCATATTCCTTGCCTGAGTTGACCGTGCCGGAGGCGGTGGTCACAGGGTTTTTCCATATTACTCCAGCTATATTTACAGTTAAATCCATCATTCCCAAACCAGCTCCTTTGCGTCAAATACGGGGCCTTGGCTGCATACGCGCTTGTACGCAACTCCCCCACCCTCATGAACCTTGCAAACACACGCCAAACATGCCCCGACCGAGCACGCCATGCGCTCCTCAATGGACACATGGCAGGGCATGCCCTTGTCGCTGGCAAACTTTGCCAACGCCTTTAGCATTCCATGAGGTCCGCAGCCGAAAATTGTGTCAAATTCGGGATTTTCAAGGCTTTTTAGCCCATAAATTATATTGCCCTTTATGCCGCATGTGCCGTCATCTGTAAAAACAAACAGTTCATTTGCAAATTTGTCAAAATCATCCAAAAGCATTACTTGAGAATAATTCCTAAAGCCCAGAAACACGCTGATATGCGCATTGGGCACTTGGTTGCGGATTTTTTTTACAAGGGCAAGCATGGGAGGTACACCCATGCCGCCGCCACAAACGGCAAACTTTGTGTGCTCAGGCTCAATCCGATAATGGGAGCCAAGAGGAGCTAGTATCTTGAGCTCGTCCCCTGCCTTAAACTGAGCAATCTCGCGCGTCCCCGCGCCCATGACACGATAAACCACCCGAAACACCCCGCGCACCACATCAATCCCGCAAATGGACAGCGGGCGGGGCAAAAGCATAGCCGAATCGCCTGTATATACCGACAAAAACTGCCCCGCCTGCGCTTTTGACACAGCCTGCGGAGCTTTTATGTACAAATCATAAACATCATCAATTAGCATCTCATTTTTCAACACTTCGCCAAAAACCATCTCACTCATAAAGTCACCTCGTCAAATATTTGGAAAGCTCCTGCTGCATGTGGATTGCGGCGGCGCGGGCAGCGGCGGCGTGGTCAAGATTTGCGTAAGTTTCGGTTTTGTGGGCGGCAATTATGGCGCGGGAGGAGTTTATAATCGCACCCCGCCCATTTCCGTCGAAGGCGGCGGTGATGTCACGGGCGGTGGCACCTTGGGCACCGTAGCCCGGCACCAAAAAGAAGGTATTTGGCAAAGCCCAGCGGAGCTTTTTGAGGATGGCGGGGTATGTGGCACCCACAACGGCGCAAACTGAGGAATAGCCGTAATCGCCAACAAGTTCTTTGCCCCACTCGGCAGTTTTTTCGCCAACAATTTCATACAGATATTTACAGCCCACCATAAGGTCCTGAAAGTCGCCGCTGCCTAGATTTGAAGTTTTAACCAGCACAAATACGCCTTTGTCGAGCTTTTTGCAATTGTCAAGCCACGGGGTTATGGAGTCATGCCCCAAATATGGGTTTATTGTGGCAAAATCCGCATGGGAGCTCTGCCCCAAATGCCCGTCAGCGTAGGCTTGAGCCGTGGAGGCTATGTCGCCCCGCTTTATATCTGCAATTACAATCATTTCCTTTTGTTTGGCGTATTTTATGGTTTCAAAATACGCTTCGATTCCTGCCAAGCCGTGCTGCTCGTAAAAGGCAATTTGTGGTTTTACAGCAGGTACAATGTCATGGATGGCGTCAATTATGCCTTTGTTAAACTCAAGGATGCCCATGCCGTCAGGAATCAAGGACGCCTGAGGGTCAAGTCCCACCACAGTCGGATTTTTCATTTGTTCAATTTTTTCAATCAATTTGTCGATTATCATAAACAATTCTCCCTTCTACAATTGTCGCTACAACTTCGCCCTGCATTTCCCAGCCGGCAAAAGGGGTGTTGCGCCCTTTGGACGCGAAATTTTCAGGGTTTATGGTGTGTTTGGCATCAGGGTCAATAATGGTAATATCTGCCACAGCACCCACAGAAAGATGCCCGCGCTCAAGCCCCAAAATTTCAGCAGGGGCAAGGGACATCAGCCTTACAAGCTGGTTTGGGGTGATGACGCCTTCGCGGACAAGGGCAAGAGACAGCGGCAAGGCGGTTTCAAGCCCCACAATCCCAAAGGGTGCTGCTGAAAAGTCCTTTGCCTTTTCCTCGGCGTGGTGGGGCGCGTGGTCGGTGGCAATGGCGTCTATTGTGCCGTCAGAAAGCCCGGTTTTAATGGCTTCTATGTCTTTAGGGCTGCGAAGCGGCGGGTTCATCTTAAAATTTGTGTCATGTGCTTTAATGTCAGAATCGGCAAGCGTAAAATGATGGGGGCAGACCTCGGCAGTCACCAAAACCCCGCGGGCTTTGGCTTCGCGGACAAGCTGCACCCCGCCCGCTGTCGAAATATGGCAAATATGTAAACGAGCCCCGGTGTGTTCCGCAAGGGCAATGTCACGGGCAATTATTACATCTTCACTGGCGGGATGGATGCCCTCAAGCCCAAGCTTTTCTGCGGTTTCTCCTTGATTCATCACGCCGCCAAAAACCAAATCCACATCCTCACAATGGGAAAAAATGGCTATGCCAAGGGAATTTGCAAGCTCCAATGCCAAAAGCTTCACCCGCGCTTTTTTCACCGTGAGCCCGTCCTCGCTAAAAGCCACGGCACCAGCGTCCATCATCGCCTCAAAATCCGTCAGCTCCCGCCCTTTCATCTCCAAAGTGATTGCCCCAATAGGTAAAATATTAGCTAACCTAATTTCATTTGAACGGCGTTTAACATAATTCATTTGTTCGTGGTTATCAAGTGGCGGTGCTGTGTTTGGCATGGCGCAAACCGTGGTAAAACCGCCGCGCACAGCCGCTTTGGCACCGCTTTCCATGTCCTCTTTGTGGGTGAGCCCGGGCTCGCGAAAATGAGCATGCAGGTCAATAAGACCCGGCACCACCCAAAAGCCACAAGCGTCAATAATCACGTCAGGCTGGGCATTTTCAGGAGGTTTACCAAACACGGTCGAGCCCACAAGAAGGTCGCGAACCTCGTCCACATTATTGTGAGGGTCAATAATCCGCCCGCCTTTGATTAGAATTTTCATACCATCAATCCTTTCGCCCAGCCAGCAATGTCGACAAACACTTCTTCGCGGTTTAGCTCGAACAAAAGCTCATGACGGGCATCCTGATATAAGGTGATTTCCACATTACTACATCCAGCATTCAACAAATCTCCATAAACCTTAATTACACCGCGCCCAAAGCCGCCCATGGGGTCAGACAGCCCCGAAAGCAGGTAAATAGGCATGTTGTGGGTGATGCGGTACGCCCACTCATGGGAATTTACAATGCGGTTAAGTTTAAGAAGGGTCATCCACGCGCCATAAGTGAGCCCAAAGCCGCACAGAGGGTCCGCTTCAAAATTAGACACTTGATAAACATCACGTGTCAGCCAGCTTGGGCCATGGTCAGAATGGCGAAAGGTGCGGTTAAAGCGGCTTTGCAGCTTTTCATTAATCCACGGAGCTTCCTTTGCCATATAAGCACCTTCGTATCTGCCAAATTTGTGAATTAAACGGTGCAAAAAGTTAAGCCCGCCGCTGCCGCAAGAAGTGCCTAAAAACGCCGCTCCTGCGTATTCAATATTCCACACAGCGCACACATAACGGGCGACCAAAGAGCCAGCACCTGCCCCTAAAAGCACCACAGGCAAGCCAAATTCGGTGCTTACCATGCTGGTGAGCTTGTGCACATCACGCGCCAAAAGCTTGTGCCCATCCGCTCCAATAAACCCGAAATTGCCATTTGCAGACTTTCCGTGCCCCAAATGGTCATTGCCGCACACCACAAAGCCCTGCGTGGTCATAAACTCGGCAAATTCGTGGTAACGCAGGATATGCTCGCTTGCACCATGGACAATTTGCACAATGCCTTTTGCCTGAGCCCGGCTTGGCGTCCAAATGCGTGCATGGATGGTGCTTTGTCCATCACTTGACCCAAAAAATATCTTTCTTGTTTCCATAAGCATATCCCCCTTAAAAAATTGAATTCTTATTATTAAGAATAACTCAATTTGCCCAATATGTCAAGCCGATTTATGGCATAATTTTGGACACGATTCTTCTTGCAATCACTTCCATAATTTGGGATAATAATATTGAGGTGATTTTTATGAAATATGCCATACTATTATTAACTGTTTTGCAGATTCTATTTTTTAATGTGGATAGTGAGGCGGAGTATCAAAGGCTTATAGCTCCCGCATGTCTGCCTGTCGAATTTCAGGCGTGGGCAAAGTTTACTATTATATTTCAAGTGAATGATTTTTATTTTGTGCCAGAAAATGTAAGTGTTCTGGGAGCATGGTTTGAGCCTGTAGACAAGGAATTATTCCTAAATGTTTCCAGCGAGGTGCTAAATTACGGCGGTACATATTTTGAATACCGTTTTGTGCAAACCCTGCTAAAAAATGCCTTTAATCTGCCCAATGTGCGCTATTTTACGCTACTTGTTGAAGGTGAGCCGGCTCCACTTCCTGAAAGTTCAAAAATTTACCGCGCATTAAATCCTTCCTATGTCGAAAAATAATGCTATCAATATCTATTTTTTAATTTTTAGGAGGATTATTTTATGAAAAGACTTTTAACAACCGGACTATGTGTGCTTGCCCTTGGGCTTGCGGTACCTCATGTGGTTTATGCAGCCGATGCTGCTTTAAACGTTGAAACTGTGGCAATTTTCCGCAAAAAAGACAAGGAACAGCCTACCCAAAATCAGGACGTGCCGTCAAACGCGCCAGCTACACCTGCTCCAGCTCCAACGCCCGCTCCACGTGAAGAAGAATCTAACCAAGGCGGCATTTTTGTTGAGATTGCTGACCTTAACAGACCTTTTTACAGACACGACACTCCATCTGCACCAAACAACAATAACAACGAGCAAACACCTGAAAACGGCACTGTAGAGCCGGCTCCTTTGCCTGGTGAAATGCCAGCAACCACAATTCCTGCAGGGCTTGAGCCAACAACCCGCCCAAATAACAACGAAAGACCAACCACGCGCCCTAACCAAGAGCGTCCAACCACAAGACCTGCACCAGCTAATCCAAACACAACAAATCCAACAAATGTACGTTAATTAGACAAAAAATGGACTGGGAATTTACCAGTCCATTTTTGTATGCAGGGTTTACCTTATTTTTTCAATCGTGCAATTAACTTAGGAATAATTTTGTGCATATCCCCAACTATACCAAGGTCAGCAACGTCAAAAATCCCGGCAGATTCGTCTTTATTAATGGCAATAATCAAATCAGATTCTTCCATACCTGCCGTATGCTGCACAGCACCAGAAATTCCCAGAGCAAAGTAAACCTCAGGGCGGACAGTTTTACCTGTTTGCCCCACCTGTTTGCCCTTGTACACATGCCCAGCGTCCACCGCGGCGCGTGACGCCGACACCTCGCCGCCCAGCACCTCAGCCAGCTCCGCCAGCATGTCAAAATTGCCGGCAGTCCCGCGTCCGCCTGAAACAAGGATATTAGCCTCGGTTATATCTTTTTCGGTCTTAGGAATCCTGACAGTTTCAAGGATTTCTACATTTGCATCACTTGGGCTAAATTGGACCTTGTATTTTGCAATAGGGCCTTTTCTGGGCATTTTCTCGGCTGCCACCTTCACGCCTGGGCGCACCGTGGCAATTTGCGGTCTGTGGCGCGGGCAAATTATGGTTGCCATCAGGTTGCCGCCAAATGCAGGGCGGGTCATCAGCAGTTCATTGGTTTCGGGGTCAATTTCAAGATGGGTACAATCCGCCGTTAGCCCTGTTTTTATGCGAGCTGCAATGCGGGGTGCAAGGTCGCGCCCAATACAGGTGGCACCAATCAGCACTCTAGACGGCTTTTCGTCCAAAAGCACCTTGCAAGCCGCCTTAGTGTACGGCTCAGTCATAAACTGCTCCAAAATCGGGTCATCAACGTAAATAACGCGGTCAGCACCATAGTCAATCAGCTCTTGGGTAAGGGGCTCAATATTGTGGCCCATGAGGAGTGCCACAACCTGCGAGCCCTCGTTGTTGATTTCTTTGGCGCGCCCAATCAACTCAAAGGAAACCTTGTGCAACACATTGTCCCTTTGCTCACAAATTATCATGATATTAGATGTTCTCATTGTGTTACACCTCCTTAGATTATAAAATGTTGTTTAAGTTTGGCAATAATAAGCTCCACAGCCTCGTCCTCGTCCACATCTTTATGAACCGTGCCTTGAGCTTTGACAGATTTTGGATAAGACTTCTTAACCTGTGTAGGCGAGCCTTTAAGTCCGATATTATCCTCGTCCACAAAATCTTTCAAGTCTTCAAAAGTGAGAACCGGAATCTCCTTGTCATAGGCAGTGACAATTCCATTTACTGACATATAGCGAGGGTTGTTAAGGGTGGAAAGTGCCGTAATCAGGCATGGGGCTTTCACTTTAATGCGCTTATAGCGGTCGTCAAATTGACGCTCAACGATAAAGGCATTTTCGCCGTCAACTTTTTCAATTGCGCGGGCATATGTCACCTGCGGGATGGTCAAATGCTCGGCAATTTGGGGTCCGACCTGTGCCGTGTCCCCGTCAATTGCCTGACGCCCAGTGATAATCAGGTCGTAGCCAATCTTTTTGATGGCACCTGCCAAGGTGGCAGAGGTCGCCCATGTGTCCGCCCCGCCAAACAGGCGGTCAGAAATCAGATAAGCCTCGTCACAGCCCATTGCAAGGGCTTCGCGCAGGGCAATCTCAGCCTGTGGTGGGCCCATGGAAATAACAGTTATAGTGCATCCATATTTATCCTTTAGCTGCAAAGCCGCCTCAAGCCCGCACAAATCGTCAGGATTGATAATGGTCGGCACGCCTTCACGAATCAGGGTGCCCTTAACTGGGTCAATCCGCACTTCGTTGGTGTCTGGCACCTGCTTTATGCAAACAATAATCTTCATAACAGCACCTCCTAATTGACTTTCATAGCGGCTGCTATGACCATTTTTTGTACTTCGCTTGTGCCTTCGTAAATCTCGGTGATTTTGGCGTCGCGCATCATCCGCTCAATGGGATATTCGCGGATATAGCCGTATCCGCCATGAAGCTGCAAACAGCGGCGAGTCACGTCACTTGCCACCTCAGAGGCGTAAAGCTTTGCCATTGCGGCTTCTTGGCTGTATTTTTGTTTCTTGTCTTTCAAATTTGCGGCGCGGTAAGTCAGAAGGCGCGCAGCGTCAACCTTTGTCTGCATGTCAGCCAACTCAAATTGGGTGTTTTGGAATTGTGAAATGCGCTTGCCAAACTGCTTGCGCTCCTTCACATAATTGACAGTAGTGTCAATGGCACCTTGGGCAATGCCCAAAGCCTGGGCGGCAATGCCCACACGCCCGCCATCTAGCGTTTGCATGGCGATAGCAAAGCCCCTGCCCTCCTGCCCTAGCAGGTTTTCCTTGGGGACAATGCAGTTTTCCATAATAAGTTCACAAGTCAAAGAGCCTTTTATTCCCATTTTCTTTTCTTTTTTGCCGACAGAAAAACCCGGGAAGTCCTTTTCCACAATAAACGCCGACAAACCGCGTGTTCCTTGGGATTTATCAGTCATGGCAAGGATGATGTACACATGTGCAGCATCTGCATTTGTTATGAAGATTTTTGTGCCGTTTAGAATGTAGTTGTCTCCGTCTAAAACTGCTTTTGTCTGCTGCATGGCGGCATCTGTGCCCGCTCCAGCCTCGGTCAAGCCAAAAGCACCAATCCACTCACCTGTGGCAAGCTTTTTTAGGTACTTTTCCTTTTGGGCGTCTGTGCCATGCTCATAAATTGGGGCAGCGCACAGGCTGGTGTGGGCAGAAACCACCACGCCTGTGGTGCCGCATGCTTTGGAGAGTTCCTCAACACACATGGCGTATGCAAGGTTGTCTGCCCCGCCGCCGCCATATTCCACAGGAAACGGGATGCCCATCATGCCAATTTTTGCCATCTTTTTGGCAGTCTCATAAGGAAACTCCTCATTTTCGTCAATCTCAGAGGCCAAGGGCAAGACCTCTTTTAGAGTGAAATTCTTGAACATTTCCTGCATCAACAGATGCTTTTTTGATTGAGTAAAATCCATTTTTTACCTCCGTAAAAATTATAATCCTTGAAAATCTGAATTTATAAATCCTAAAACTAAGGTTACAAATAGTGTTGGTTTTTCGTACATTGAAGCGTGTCCGCAGTCAGGCAGCAGCACCCACTGGGCTCCCGGAATTGCCTGCTTGAGGGCTTTTTGCTCAGCGGCTGGGGTCAGGGGGTCAGGGTCTGCGGCAACAATTAGGGTCCTGGCAGTAATTTTGCCAAGCACATCCCGAACGTCGTGATTGTCAGCGGACTTGGTCAGGCGCACCACAGCTTCCATAAAGTCCATGTTTGTGAAAACCTGAGTTGTTAGGAGCTCCTTACGCTCCTCAACCCACCTTGTATTGTTATTGTAAAATTCTGGAGAATATATGACAGGGATTGCAGTGTTGTAGAAATTATGAGGGTCGTCAATTGAAGCAATCCAGCTTTTGCCAATGGCGCGAAGCCAGTCATTTGTGTATGGCACGGCATGAAAAATCATGAGCTTTTCCACCATTTCAGGATGCTTTGCCGCAAACTGCAAACTCACATTGCCGCCATAGCTAATGCCCGCTAGGTTCACTCGCTCAAGCCCCAAATGCTCAAAAAGTCCCTTCATTGCCGCCACTTGCAAGCTCTGGTCATACTCCACCCCAGAAAGCTTGTCCGACTGCCCTTGGTCAAAATAATCCATCAAAATCAGCTTATTAGTTTTTGACAAAGCAGGAATAAACATCTTCCAGCTAAGTGTGGACATCATCACGCCATTTAGGAGCACAATGGGCACACCTTCGCCATAAACCTCATAATGAATTTTTTTGCCGTTATGTTCATAAAAAGCCATATAAACCTCCTGATTACAAATAACCTAGCTCTTTTGCCTGCGCCTCAAGTTCTTCACGGAAATTCGGGTGGGCAATGCCAATCAAAAGCTTAACACGCTCTTTGACATTTGTGCCGCGAAGTGACGCCACGCCGTACTCTGTCACCACATAATCCACATCATTGCGCGACAAAGAAACAACAGCCCCTTGCTTTAACATAGGCACAATCTTGGATGTTTCCACGCGCTGTCCATCAGCACCTTTGACCATGGCTGTGGAATGAAGCGCGATAAACGACTTGCCGCCCTTGGACTTTTGCGCGCCAATCACCGTGTCCGCCTGCCCGCCTGTGCCCGAAAACTGCACATGCCCAATGGACTCCGAGCAGCACTGCCCTGTCAGGTCAATTTCAATCGTGGTGTTAATGGAAATCTGATTGTCATTTTTGCCGATTACATAGGGGTCGTTCACATAATTGCCGTCAAGCACCATTACAGAAGGGTTGTCGTCCACAAATTCGTAAAGCTCCTGGGTGCCCAGAATGAATGTAGTGACAATTTTACCGGGATGGTAATTTTTTCTAGCACCTGTTACAACCCCTGCTTTAGCAAGCTTCATCAGCCCAGAGCCCAGCATCTCGGTGTGGATGCCCAAATCCTTTTTGCCCATAAGCCCCTCAGCCACCGCGTTTGGAATCGAACCGATGCCAAATTGCAGGCAGTCCCCATCGTTGATATACTCAAGGATGTATTCGCTGATTTTAATGTCCTTTTGGGAGGGTTCAGTGTCAGGAATCACAGGCGGCATGTAGCTAGACTTCACCAGATAATCCACCTGAGAATAGTGTATTTCTACATCCCCAAAAGTACGGGGGAAGTTTTCGTTAATTTCAAGAATAACAATGTCAGCAGCATCAATCATCCGCTTTTCATAAGTGTTTGACAACGAAAGCGAGATAAACCCATGTTTATCAGGCATCGAAGCCGCTCCCACATAAATATTCGGCTTTACATGCTGCAAACGTTTAGCTCCCGCCAAATGCAGGTGGTTTGGGATAAACGACGCATTGCCGTTTTTTTGCGCCGCGCGCAAAGGCGGTGAATAAAACCACCCATTTATCTCAAATTTGTCACGATACTGGGCGTCCATAAACTGCCCTCCTGACATAGGAAGGCAGTTGGTTATGGTGACGCCAGAAGCATCACTTTTATGGACATTCCCCATAAAGTCACAGGCCTCGGCAGCACCAAGCCCCGTAACAATATGAAAATCGGACTTTACAAGCTTTATAGCCTGTTCTATGGTGATAATTTTTTCATCATACATAGTATCAGTCCTTTACATATTTGTCACCCCGCACTTGATGCGGGGTCCCCTCAAAGCTCGCTCGTTTGGCTAAGTAGAGGGGGTCCCGCAACAAGTGCGGGATGACAGTCCTTTTTAGTTAATTCCAGCTACAATCTCACTAAGCAGTGCAAACGGGCGGTGTGGCGTCCATACGCCTGCAGCCACGTCAGCGCGGTTTAGAGTCATGGAGGTGGTTCCTGTGCGCTGACCATTGGAAAAGTCCATGGTTCCGCCCATTGGAATTTCGATTAGGTTGTTTTCCATAACAGTTGTCAGGTTTTCCCAAGTGATGTTGTTTGAATCAACAAGGCGAAGCCCTTGGATAAACATATTTGCCGCAGTCCAGCCAGCCATTGCAAAGGCATTGTCCTCAAATTCTGGACCTACGCCTGCCATAAACGCAAGGGTGTCAGGGTGGAAAGCTTCTGGGTCGTTAGGGTCAAAAATGTCAAGCCATGCGGTGGCATAAACTGGGAAGTTAGCACCAGCACCTAGGTAGTCAGATGCAAAAAGGGCGATTGTAGTGGCATCCGCACTTACATAAGATGTAAACACAGGCACAGAAACCCCTTGCCCAGCCATGGCACTAACAATAAGCGGGAAAGTGTTTTGGATTGTGGCAGCAACAATAACGTCAACGCCAGCGTTTTGCATTGCAAGCACGGCAGAAGCCACAGAAACTGGGTCTTCTGGAGTTACTTGTGCCTCAACAACTGAAACGGCAGGAAATTGTGCAGCTTGGTTGCGGGCACCTTGGAGCATGTCTTGCCCGGCTTCGTCGTTAGAGTGGATAATGCCTAAAGTTGTCACATTGTATTCACTTAGAGCGCGTGCAACAAGTACATATCCTTCAGGTCCAAAAATTGGCTGAACCGGGAAGATGCGCTGACCAGTTTCAACAGTTGCTGCATTTGGGATGTGAAGCTGGCTAATGCCTGATGCGAAATAAACAGCAGGAATGCCCACTTCAAAAATTTCTGGAAGTGTTGCAGAAATTGTAGGTGTGCCAAAATGCCCAACAAGTGCGAAAACTTGGCGGTCGTGAATTAGCTCATGAGTTGCAGCTATGCCGCGTGGTGCCTCAAAGCCGTCATCAATGTGGATAAACTCGATTTGACGGCCATGCACGCCGCCTGCCGCGTTTACGATGTCAAGGTATGCCTGCATACCAGCTACGAAAGGTGCGCCAACAAAGGCAAGTGCGCCAGATGTTGCCGCAGTGTTGCCGATGAGGATTGCGTCATCCGTAACGCCTTGGGAATGGTTTCCGTCGGCACCGCCGCGGTTGCCACAAGCGGTGACAGTCACTAGTGCCATAACAAGCACTAAAGCTAAAGACAGATACTTACTAATTTTTCTCATTTTTCTTCCTCCTTGAAAATGATTTATTTTGTAGGGGTCTTGCCCCTTGAAAACTTGGTTAGTGTGAGCCTAGATAGGCTTCAATTAGCTTAGGGTCGTTAATTAGCTCGCTGGCTGGTCCCTGCATAATAATATTGCCAAGCTCGACCACATATGCGTAATCGGCGATTTTTAGGGCACCAAGGGCGTTTTGCTCAACAATAAGCACCGTCACCCCGTCATCCCTGATTTGTTTAACAATTTCAAAAATTTGTTTAACAATAAGAGGTGCAAGTCCTAATGACGGCTCGTCTAAAATCAACATTTTGGGGCTGCCCATTAAGGCGCGGCCCATGGCAAGCATCTGCTGCTCGCCCCCTGACAGGGTTTGGGCAATTTGCTTTTTACGCTCCACCAAAAATGGAAAATATTCGTAAACCCGCTTAAAGTTTGCGGCTTGCTGTTCTTTTGATTTTAGGGTGAACATGCCTGTCCGCAGGTTTTCCTCAACTGTCAAATCGCGAAAAATCATACGCCCTTCAGGCACGGCAAAAATCCCTTTTTGGGTGATTTTATTGGAAATAAGCCCTGAAATTTTTTCGCCCCTAAAGGTGATTTCGCCGCCGCTTGAGGGCACAGCCCCAGAAATGGCGTTTAGAATCGAGGATTTGCCGGCACCATTTGAGCCCAAAAGTGCCACAAGCCCCCCTTCGGGCACCAAAATGTCAACCCCCTTAACGGCGGTGATATAGCCATATTTAACCTCAAGCCCTTTGATTTCTAATGCAGTTTTAGAATCAGCAACTTTTGCATTGTCCATATCATCACACCTCCTCGTCGGCCTTGCCCAAATAGGCTTCCTGCACATCAGGATGCGCCTTAATCTCGTCAGGAGTGCCTATGGCAAGCTTTTTGCCAAAGTTTATGGCGCAAATTCTGTCACACAGGCTTGAAACAAAATTCATATCATGTTCAATAAGCAAAATGCCGCAATTAAGCTCACGAGCCACCCTGTGCACAATGTCCACAAGCCCTACGGTCTCGACCTCGTTAAGCCCTGCTGCTGGCTCGTCAAGGATAATCAGCTTGGGCTCAAGCATTAGCGTTCGAGCCAATTCAAGCTTTTTTTGGTACCCATAAGGCTGCATTGTTGGAAGCATATCCTTAATGTGCGTGAGTTCAAGCATTTCTAACACTTCCATGGCACGCTCAATTGCCTGCCTATCCTCGCGCCTAGCCCTTGGCAGCGAAAAGATTTGCTCAGGCAGGGATGCCTTAAAGTTGATATGCGCACCTACAAGCAAATTGTCAATAACTGACAAAGCAGCAACAAGCTCCACGTTTTGGAAAGTGCGCACAAGCCCGTGCCCAATAATCTGATGCGGCTTTAAGCCCACCAGATTCATCATTCCACTGATTTTTGAATCAAACATAACCTTGCCGGAATTTGGCTTGTAAAACTGGGTTATGCAGTTAAAAGCCGTTGTTTTTCCGGCACCGTTTGGACCAATAATTCCGTAAATTTCGCCATGGTTCATCTCAAAGCTCAAATCATCCACAGCTTTCAAGCCTCCAAAGGCAATGGAAAGACCTTCCACTTTCAAAAGCGTACTCATCTAAGCCACCTCCTTTTTCCGAGAAAACTTAGGTTTTAGCCAATACCAAAACTTCCACCACAGATAAATCAGCCCACTTGGACTAAAGATTACAACCACAATAATTACAATTCCTGTAAACACCAGAGAAAGTCCAGAAACATCACCAATAACAGGAATGTTTTCAAGGATTAATGGCGGCACAAGCCACACAATGGCAGCACCAAGTATGGTGCCCGAAACCGAGCGCATCCCGCCAATCACCACCGCCGCAAATACGAAAAGTGACAAAATCAAAGTCCAGTCCCATGGGTTTGTAAAGCGCATAAAGAACATGAAAAGCGAGCCGCTTGCTCCTGCAAAGGCTGTGGAAATGGCAAATGTGTAAAGTCTGTACTTAAAAATGTTGACACCCATGGCAGCAGCGGCAGACTGAGAGCCGCTCATGGCACTCATGGCGCGCCCTGTGGGGCTTTTGAAAATTCTGTAAGTCAAAATCATTGCAAGCACAAGGAAAATTACCAGCATAAAATAAGTTTGGTTGAGTGTTAAAAAGTTGTGAAGAAAGCTGTCGTACAAAAATCCGCCGCTTTCGGTGATGGATTCGTTAGCTCTCTCGCTCAAAAGGCGCGGAAAGCGGTTTGGGCCAACACCGTCAATTTGCATATTGCGCCCAGCAAAGCCGTTAAAAATCGGCACCTGAATGAAAATTTGCCTAAATATTTCAGCAACCACAAGTGTGGCAATGGCAAGGAAAAATCCTTCCACACGCAAAGAGAGAAGTCCTACCACAATGCCTAAAAGTGTGGTGAAAACAATCACAGTGATAAAAACTGGGAAAAATGACCAGCCAAGGTCAACAGTTAAAATTGCCGTCATATACGCGCCAACACCGATAAAGCCCGCTGTTCCAAGTGACGCCAGCCCGCCATAGCCCATAAGGATATTTTTTCCAAGACAGGCAATAGCATAGGCAATGAAAGTGCCGATTGTCAAAAGCCAAGCGGAGCGAAACACGCCAAGGTCGATAAATAGCGGCACAAGGCACAGAATCAAACCAAAAATGATATAGTCCAAATAAGGACGAGAGCTTTTTACTTTTTCTAGAATTTTTGTCATAATTTGCCCTCCCCTATACTTTCTTGACAACTTTTTTGCCGAAAATGCCATTTGGAGTGAACACAAGCACCAGCAAAATCAGTAAGAACACGATAACCTCAGCCCATTGGGGGAGCAAAAATGAAATTGTGCTACGGGCAAAGATGATGAGATATGCGGCAATTACGGGACCGTGGAAAGTGCCAAGCCCGCCTAAAACACATGCCAAAAGTGCGGTAATCTGGATATTGTCCATCATAGAAGGGGTAACACCTGCAAGGGTTGGGGCAACCATGATGGCTGAAAGCGTACCAAGGGCTGCCGCAATCGCCCAAGCACCCATGGTGATGACAGGAGTTGGAATGCCCATCATCCTTGCTACCACGCCGTTTGACGCTGTGGCGCGCACCGCAAGCCCCCATTTTGTTTTTTGTATAATGTAGAAAAGCAAAGCCATTATGCCAATGCCGACAAGAACATTTACAATGGTAGAAATTGAGAGACGGGCACCGCCTACAATCCGCATGGTTTCGTGGTCAAACAGCCCTGTAAAGGACGCTCCCGTGTAATAGTCCACACCGCCAAAGATAAATGGTGTCATGGGGGCTAGGCGGTCGTAAGGGATGGGCACTACGCCAAAAAGCATGGGTGCCAGCCCCAAAAGCACAATAACAAGCCCTAAAGTAATAATTTGCTTTGATACAGAGTGCATGGTTATTGTACGCGAAATGATTAAGCGGTCGATGATAATACCAAGCAAAAGTGCCGCCACAAGCCCGACTATAGTCGCCGCATACACATTCCAGCCCAGAGTTTGCAGGGCATGTGCGGCAATAAAGGCGCAAAACATGGCGATAACGCCTTGGGCGTAGTTAAAGGCACTGGATGTCCTAAAAATCAAAATCACGCCCATTGTGGCAAGAGCGGTGACACCGCCCATCTCCAGCGTAGTGAAAATAAGCTGCAAAAAATTATTCATAATTTACCCCCATTTAATGACGTTTGCCGCCCACACATAGCCAATTCCCGCCGACAACATGCAAATATTTGTCCCCGCCTTCACTTTCCCTGTCTGTAGAGCAAGTTCCAATGACAAAATCTGGTCAACCTGCCCAATATGCCCGTAATTTTCTAAGTAAATGGATTGTTCAGGGGTCAAGCCCATCTCTTTTAGCATTGCCCTGTGCCCTGAGGGCTTGATATGCAAAATGGCAAGATAATCCATTTGCTCACGTGTCATGCCTGATTTTTCAAAAGCCCTGTCAATACAGGTGTACCAATTGGGCATGGACACCTCATTTAGGCGGTTTTTCATCTTTTCAGCGTCCATCAGGCGAAGGGAACGTTTGGCTTCCCTGCGGTTTTCCGCCGTAATGGGGTTTGCCTGCCCGCCAATTTCCACGCCTGCGGTGCGGCTAAGGCTGGCATCTGCAATAATATGACTACCTAAAAGCAAATTTTTTCCATAATTTTTGCGAAGGAGAATGGCTCCCCCGCCTGCCGCCAAATTAAACATAAATGACACATTAGAGTCAGTATAATCAATAAAATCGCCGTTTCTATAGCCCCCTGCAATTAAGATGGTGTCGATTTCATCATCAGCCAAAAGCATGTCCTTTGCCATTTTCATGGCAGTAACGGTGGTGCAGCAGCGGTTTTGAACGTCAATGCCCCAAGCATTTACAGCCCCAATTTTGTCTTGAATATATAGGGCCGATGTGGTCAAAGGATACTCTTTATACTCCTCGCCCATGCACAGCACCACGTCAATTTCTTTTGGGTCAATTCCAGCATTTTCAATACATGCCTTTGCGGCAAGATAGCCCATTTCCTGCGTTCCGTCACGGGTTGCCACAGGCTTTGAGATAATGCCAAGTTTGTCCCGCACAGCCTCCTCGCTCCAAGCACCACCGGTGGCGGTAGAAATTTGCGCGGCAGTCATGCGTTCATCAGGAATATATGTTCCAACCCCCATAATACCTACGTTTTTAGCCATAATATAATCAATCCCTTCAATAAGTGAATGATAAAAGTGAATGACGATTCATATTTTTCTTTACAATAATTATACAATAACTTTACAAGCATGTCAAGGGTTTTTTTGTTAATTTTTGAACAGACCCCGCCCTAAAATTAACATAACCTCATCCACAATCTCGTACAGCCGCTCGTTTGTCAAATCTTCTTCTATGCCAAAAGCAACATATTTGATTGCCAAAAAGTTGGATGCCCCCATAAGCACAAAGCTTGCGACTTCAAGGTCTCCTGGGTGCACCTCTCCTGTTTCTACAGCGTCAGCCAACTGGCGGGCATATTGCCGTCCAAAATCGTCATAATATGCGATAAAAAGGTCAGGTGCCACAAAAAGTGACTGCCAAATTATGTTAATCACATGAGGATTTTGGATGCAAAAATCCAAATAAAGCCGAATGCCTTCGCGTTCGGCTTCAAAGCGTCCCTCCAGCTGCATTGTGGAAAGCCCTGTAGCAATGTGTCTTCGTATATCTTGTCCATATTTTAGGACAATATATTTGTACATGCTAAGCTTGTCTGGAAAATAATTGTAAAAAGTGCCGATGGACACCTCGGCAGCGGCAACAATCTCGCTTATGCAGGCTTCGTAGTAGTTTTTTGCAACAAAAACCTGCTGTGCAGCGCAGCACAGCCTCTCCAAGGTTTTTTCACGAAGCTTGGTGGTGGGCGGTGATTTCAAAAGCCCCTCTGATAAGCGAGATTTGGACATATAACACCTCTTATTTTGGCGGCATCACAAGGGCTTCGCCAGAAATAACCTGTGTGCCCTCTTGGTTTGTCACCGAACATTCGATAACCACGCGGTTTTTGCCCTCTACTTTTTCCTTGATGGTGCCAGTGGCGGTGATTGTGTCGCCAATGTAGACAGGAGCCAAAAATTTCAAATCCTGCTTCATGTAAATTGTGCCGGGACCTGGCAAATACATCCCCAAAACCGTGGAAATAAAGCCAGCACCAAGCATCCCGTGGGCAATGCGCTTTTTGAACATAGTGCCCGCCGCGTGGGGCTCGTTAATGTGGGCAGGATTAAAATCCCCTGTAATGCCCGCAAACAGGTAAACATCGGTCTCAGTAATAGTCTTAGAAAAAGACGCCGTTTGCCCTACAGTAAGCTCATCAAATGTAAAACCTTTCATAATTCCCTCTCCTTTGTATGTGATTTATAGTCTCATTCCGCCGCTAACGGAAAGATTATGTCCTGTGACATATGAGGCATCATCAGACGCCAAAAACAGTATAGCCTTGGCAATTTCCTCAGGTTGCCCAAGTCTGCCAAGCATGGTTTGTGTGGCAAATTTATCCAGCAAATCCTTGGGGACGCTGTTAAGAATGTCCGTCATGGTGTAGCCGGGACTAACAGCGTTAACCCGCACAGCCGCGCCCTTTCTGGCAAATTCCTTAGCCCAGGTCTTGGTGGCACCAAAAAGTGCCGATTTGGTCGCTGCATAATTCGCTTGCCCAATATTCCCAAATTCTCCCACAACCGAGGAAATGTTGACAATAGAGCCAATTCCTTGAGCTTCCATAAATGGTCCAATGTGGCGGGTCAGGTTGAAAACCCCGCGCAAATTCACATCCATAACCAAATCCCACTGTTCGTCGGTCATCTTACGAGTCATGGAATCACGCGTAATTCCTGCATTATTAACAAGTACGTCCACACGTCCAAATTTATTCGTCAAAAATTCAAAAAATTCTTGAACAGCCTCGGCATCCGCCACATTTAGCTTATACGGGTGAACATTTTCGTTTTCATAAGGAATGTCCGCAATGTCAACGGCGCAAACCTGCCCGCCTTCGGCCGCAATCATCTCAGTAACAGTCCGCCCAATTCCAGCCGCCGCACCAGTAATAACAGCCACTTTTCCCTCAAATCTCATATAAAGCCCTCCTTATTTTTTCACAATCATCGAGATTCCTTGCCCGCCGCCAACGCATAAGGTGGCAAGCCCAAACTTCGCTTCATCGCGCTTTTTCATCTCATGCAAAAGCGTTACCAGCACACGGGCACCGCTTGCGCCAATGGGATGTCCAAGGGATATGGCACCGCCGTTTACGTTCACTTTGCTCATGTCAAATTCAAGCTCCTTTGCAACAGACAGTGCCTGTGCTGCAAAGGCTTCATTGGCTTCTATAAGGTCAATGTCATTTATTGTAAGTCCAGCCTTTTTAAGGGCGCGCCGCGTGGCGGGGGCTGGGCCAATGCCCATGATGGCTGGGTCCACCCCTGCTGTGGCAGCCGCCACAATTGTGGCAAGCGGCTTGAGCCCAAGCTCGTCAGCTTTGTCCTTGCTCATTAAGACAAGCATAGCCGCGCCATCATTGATTCCTGACGCATTTCCAGCTGTCACCGAGCCGTCTTTTTTGAACGCAGGGCGCAGTTTGCCAAGGCTCTCGGCTGTGGTGCCTGCGCGGGGATATTCGTCTTTGTCCACAACAACAGGGTCACCCTTGCGTTGTGGGATGCTGACAGGTGCTATTTCGTCGGCAAAACGCCCATTTTCCATAGCCGCAACTGCCTTTTGCTGGCTTGCCGCCGCAAATTCGTCTTGTTCCTCGCGGCTAAGCCCATATTTTTCCACAAGATTTTCAGCTGTAATTCCCATGTGATAATTCCCGAAAACATCGGTCAAACCGTCAGTCATCAGGGTGTCCTCAAGCTCCACACTCCCCATTTTCTGCCCCCATCGCACGTTTTTTTGCAAATAGGGAGCTTGAGACATATTCTCTGTGCCGCCGCACAAAACAATATCAGCAGCACCAGTCATAATCGCTTGAGCTGCAAGCTCCACAGCCTTAAGCCCTGAGCCGCAAACATGATTTGGCACAAAAGAGGGCACTTCCTTGGGAATGCCCACGCCCATAGAAATCTGCCGCGCCACATTCTGCCCCTGCCCTGCCTGAATAACATTTCCAATTATTACCTCGTCAACCTGCTCAGGCCCTATACCGCCCAAATCCATAGCAGCCTTAGCCGCAAAAACACCAAGTTCCACCGCTGATACGTCCTTAAAACACCCGCCAAAAGAGCCGATGGGCGTCCGCATTGCAGAAATAATCACAACTTCTTTCATAGTTTTCACCTCGTAATCAATAATATGCAAAAATGTGAATGGTGGTTCATATTTCTATTATAGCACATTAAGGAACTTTTTGTCAAGTAAAAAATGAATATTAGTTCATATTTTTTTCAATTTGTCACCCCGCGCTTGACGCGGGGTCTCCTCGACACTGACATATTCGGCTAAATTCGGGAGACCCCGCAACGAGTGCGGGGTGACAGTCTCGTTCATATTTTTTTCCTTGACTTTTTTCCTTCCATATTATACAATAATATTTTAACCATATTTCAGGAGGAAATACTATGCAGACAATTGTCGTAGCCCTTGGCGGCAACGCTTTGGGAAATAATCAAGCCGAGCAGCTTGTAAATGCGGGTATTGCCGCAAAGTCCATTGTTGACTTGATTGAGGCGGGCAATCGGGTGGTTATTGCCCATGGAAACGGCCCGCAAGTGGGCGTGATTAAGCTACTTATGAACGCGGGGGATGCAGCACCCATGCCACTTGTGGAGTGCACCGCCATGAGTCAAGGTTATATCGGCTACCACATCCAAATGTCAATTGGCAATGAGCTTGCCGCCCGCGGCATGCAAAAAGAGGTGGTTTCGGTGCTGTCCCAAGTTGTGGTGGACGCTGCCGACCCTGCATTTGACAAGCCCACAAAGCCCATTGGTGCATTTTATGACGAGGAAAAAGCCAAGGAAATGGCGGCTTCGACAGGCAAGGCATTTGTGGAGGACGCAGGGCGGGGCTGGCGTCAGGTTGTGGCAAGCCCCAGACCTGTTGATATTGTTGAGAAAAACACCATTAAAAAGCTTGTAGAAGATGACGCGGTTGTGATTGCCTGCGGCGGCGGCGGCATCCCTGTTGTACGCTCAAACTCAGGGCTTAAGGGCATTGACGCTGTGATTGATAAAGACTTTGCAGCCGCCAAAATGGCTGAACTTATAAATGCTGACGTTCTTTTCATCCTAACCGCTGTAGAGCGCGTATCTATCAACTTTAACAAGCCTGACCAAAAAGATTTAGAGACTTTGACAATTGCTCAAGCTAAACAATATATAGAAGAAGGGCACTTTGCCCCAGGCTCCATGCTGCCAAAAGTGCAAGCTTGTATGAGCTTTGCCGAAGGAAAATCAGGGCGCAAAGCTATTATAGGCGCGTTAGAAAAAGCCGCCGAAGCAATCATTGGCGAAAGCGGCACGACAATCAAATAGGGGACTGTCCCACGGTTTTGGGGACTGTCCCCGGGTCAGAATCGGAGGAAACATGGCATTTGACGGCATTGCCATAGCGGCAATCACACACGAATTGCAAACTCTCATAGGAGGGCGCATTGACAAAATTACCCAGCCTGAGCAGGACGAGATTTTTCTCACCATTCGGGCTCATGGGTCCAATTTTCGTCTTATGCTCACCTGCAATTCCAGCTTTCCCCGCCTTCATCTCACCAACCTTGCAAAAGAAAGCCCCCTTGTCGCCCCCATGTTTTGCATGGTGCTTCGCAAGCACATTGGCGGAGGGCGCGTGAAGTCCATTTCGCAACCCTCTTTGGAGCGCATTGTACAAATGCAAATCGAAGCCCGCAATGAAATGGGAGATTTAACCGAAAAAACCCTAATTTTGGAAGTTATGGGGCGGCACTCAAATATCATCTTGCTAGATGGCGAGCGGGTGCTTGATAGCGCGAAGCACGTATCTTTGGGCATTTCCGCCCGCCCCGTGCTGCCGGGTCTGCCCTACGCTCCCCCACCCTCTCAAAACAAAAAAGACCCCTTTTTGCTTGAAGAATCAACCTTTACAGCCCCTTTTGACTATACAGGCATCAGCAAATCAAGTGCTGGGCTAATTGGTGACGATTTTTCGGTGTTTTACGCTCTTATGGAGGATATTAAGGGCGGGCGGTTTTACCCAAGTGTGCTCTACAACGGGGAAAAGCCCGCAGGATTCGCCTTTTTCGGCGAGCATCCTCATTCGCGAAGCTTCGACTCCCCTTCACAGATGGTCGAGTTTTTTTACGGTGAAAAGGACAACCAAGACCGCATTCATCAAAAGTCTGCGGACATGCGAAAGCTTGTGGGCAACCTAATTGCCCGCTGTATCAAAAAAGTTGGCATGTTTGAAAAAACAGAGAAAGAAATTGAGGGGCGCGACCACCTACGGCTGATGGGCGAGCTAATAACCGCCAATATTTACGCCATTAAGCCAGGCGCAAAGGTTGCGTCACTACAAAATTACTACGAAGAAGATGCGCCCATAATTGACATTCCCCTAGACCCCCAAAAATCCGCCGCCGAAAACGCCCAAGCCTATTTCAAAAAATATAACAAACAAAAGCGGACAGCCGACGCTTTAACGGTGCAGGTGGCGCAAAATGCCGAGGAACTCGCATATTTGGAAGCTGTGCTCCAGTCAATTGAGCTAAGTGAAGATATACATGATTTGGCACAAATCCGTGCAGAGCTTGCCGAGCAAGGCTTTGTCAAAAGGCGTCCTGCAAGCAGCAAAAAGGGCAGCCAAAGCGCGAAATCAAAGCCTCTGCTCTTTGTCACAGAGGGCTATGAAATTTTTGTTGGCAAAAATAACCATCAAAATGACCAACTGCTAAAAACCGCGGAAAAAGACGACATTTGGATGCACACAAAAAATATTCCTGGCTCTCATGTCATCATTAAAACTCGCGGCGGCAATGTGCCTGATTCCGTGCTGGAGGCGGCGGCGAGCCTTTGTGCCTACTATTCCAAGGGGCGCGGCAGCTCTATGATTGCCGTGGACTATTGCCCCCGCAAAAACGTGAAAAAACCATCAGGGGCAAAGCCCGGGATGGTCATCTATGAAAGCTATAATACCGCATTTATAACCCCTGACGAGAATTTTGTCAAAAGCTTAGGAGGTCAGATTGATGGATAATATCGAAATCATGAACATAACGGAAATTATCGCTCGCGCAAACAAAGGCGACAAGGCGGCTCAGGCACGTGTGGACGAGATTACAGGTGCGCCCGCAGGCACTTACGCCCAAATTGTTGAAAGCTTCGACGCCACGCTGGTTGCCGCAGAAATGGGCAGCGTGGAGTGTATGGAAATTGTTGGGCAGTCCTATTACACAGGCATGGGCGGCGTGGAGGCGGACCCTGAAAAAGCCATTTACTGGCTTGAAAAGGCATCAGCCGAGTCCGCATCCGCCATGTGGTTTTTGGGACAAATCCACGCATCCCACCACGAGGACTACGCCAAAGCGGAAACCCTCATGAAAAAAGCCATTGAAATGGGGCTTGACAGCGTTAGTCATGAGGAAATTGAACTTACATTCAAAACAAACGCCTTGTTTGCGAAAATCAAGGAGTTGGGGGTGTAGGTGTGAGAATCCCATCACAATGGGCAAGTATAATAACGGATGTACACGTTGGCACAGAGGGAATGTCCGCCGCCGAAGTTGTAAAATGCCGCGCTGGCACTGAGAGTTTGTTCATAAAATCCATTGATTCCAAATACGCCAATACAACCTATAGCGTCAAGCGTGAGCAAGAAGTTACGCGGTGGCTAAAGGCCAAGTTAAACGTGCCGAGAATACTTGACTTTGGCGAGGAGCGGGGCAGAGAGTTTATGGTTATGAGCGAAATACGCGGTACGCATATTGACGCCTTTAAGGATAGTCCCGACATATACATTGCACATTTGGCAAACTGCATTAAATTAGTCCAATCTGTTAATATTTCCGATTGTGCGTTCGATTCGACTTTGAATGTACGTTTAGCCGAATTAAAGCGGCTTATTGACAATAACTTAGCAAGCCTTGATAATTGGGAGGATACAACGACTTTTACGAACCCTCGCGAATTGTACCAATGGCTATGCGACAATAAGCCTGATGAGGATTTGGTTTTTTCTCATGGCGATATAACGGCAAACTTCTTTGTAAAAAATGATACTGATTATTTTTTCTACGACATGGGGCGAGCCGGCATTGCCGATAGGTGGCTGGATATTGCATTTTGTGTTAGAAATATTCGGGAATTTGGTCACAAAAAGTACGAGGACAGGTTTTTTAAACTACTAAACATCAAGCCCGACTATGAAAAGATTGAATATTTCATCTTGTTAGACGAAATGTTTTGAGTATTCTATCGGGGTGTAAGGCTCAAAATCCCTGCACAATGGGAGATTTGCCTATACGTGTAGTCAAAATCTTCCAGATTTTCTGCCATTTCTGACATGATGATATAGTATTCATCCTCGTCCCACTCGTCCCCGCTGGCATCTATGCACACCTGCTGGGAACTTTCAGTTTCAAACGCCACATCTCCCACAATTATCTTACCCGCGGGGTTTAAAAGCTTTGCTAAATCGTGGAAAAGTAGGAGTTTCGCCGCATCTGACAAATGATGGACAGAATAGGTCATAACGATAAAATCGAACTTTTGCCCTTTAAGCTCGTCAGGGACGCCAAATGTAATATCATGGTAAATCATGGTGGCATTCGGCATGTTTTCCTTTGCAATTTCAAGCATTTTTTGGGAAAAATCCACACCAGTTATAGAATTGCCAAAATCATACAGCCGACTAGCCAAAACCCCCGTGCCAATGCCAATATCCAGCACAGCGCAGGGCTTTTTTGCCATAATCTCATTAAAAATGATATTCATCACATCTTTATATCCAGCAAATGGATAAAGCCCGTCATCATCAGCCACTTGCACCGATTCATCATATCCCTGGGCCCATAAATCAAATCCTTTGTTGTCTAACAATTATTGCACCTCAAATCCTAATTCTTTAATTTCTGCCTTAATTTGGTCGAGGCTCACCGCAGATGGGTCAAATGTCACCTCAACCAAATTGTCCGAGGGGCTTGCCGCCACCTCGGCGCATCCAATATCTTCCAAAGCACCTTCAACATTAAACTTGCAGCTTTTGCAGTGCATGCCTGTAACAGTTAATCTAATATTTTCCATGTTAATCATCCTCACTTTGTACTTTCTATTTTTTCTTTCACGACAGCAATTTCTTCTTTGGTCATGGCGGCTTCAGCCCTTGCCACCTGTCTTTTCAGGATTTTACGCATATCTTCTTCTGATTTTGCCACGCTCACTTCCATCAAATCAAAAAGCCTGTCGTGCTGTAATAATTTAATTTCTCTGTCAGTTGCCATATTATCACCTCTCGTTCGATTTGTTCTTAATATAACATATGCGAACAAAAAATTCAACCCCTAATTTTGCCTCTCAACCCTAGTGCCCGGATAAAAATGGGCGAGAATCTGCCTAAAATCGTAGCCGCGGCGCACCATGCCGTAGGCTCCGTGCTGGCTCATGCCCACGCCATGCCCAAAGCCGCCGCCATGGAACTGAATGTTGCCCGCCTCGGTTGTAGCAAAGGTCATAAAGGTGGATGGCAGGATGAAATGGTTGTTAACGCCACTCGCGTTATGGCGGTTTAGCAGGATTCCTTCAGGTAGAGATGGGGTCAGCAGTTCGCGAATGGTAAATTCTGTTAGGACAGTGACATAGGCAGATGTTCCACGGATTAAAATCTCGTTCACATTGCCGCCACGCCCTCGGTTCACCACCTCAATGCTGCGAAAATCACCGATATTCGTCACTCCACGAGGATAAAACATATTTGGGCGAGCATTATTCAAACGAGGCAGATTATTATTGATAATCCGCCCAAGCTGAGCCGGTGTCACGGTAAAATTCCAGCGAAACCACGGGGAATTGTCGTCATATGCCTCAATGCTCGTATCCATGAAAAATGCGCGGGCATGTTCCTCGTTTGACAGGTCAATGGGTTCGCCAAAATGCTGGGGCTGCCCCGCCAGATACGAGGGCGTGTAGGCGTCAAGCCGCCCTGTGGCGAAGTTTATCCACACATCGCCACGGTCAGCGGTGTGCCCTGAGGATGTGGAAAAATAATTTGCAGAAACAACATTTCCATTATATGTAAGGAGTAAACCTCGAGTTTCATAGACAGCTTGTCGCGCAAGGGCGGTTTCTGGGATGTTGTTGTAAACTTGGGTCATAACAGAGTCATCAATATTTGCCCCATAGGCATGGAAACGATTGGCAAAAAATTGGTTGTAGGCATAGCTGCGCGCCGTCACAGCCTGAACTTTGGCGGCTGTAAGCCCAAAAGCGGTGGGCATTTCCGAGGGAATAACGGCATACAGGTATTCCTCAAGCAGCAAACGATTGACCACAATAAAGCGACCGCCCCTGCCCGACACCTCGAAAGTGCCGCGATATTGGGGATGGATGCCAGCACCCCAATTTCTGGTAATTGACATTAGCTCAATTAGTTCAGGACCTACAGGCTCAATCGTAACCCGTTGACCGCCTAGAATATGGTAATTTTGGGCGTTAAGACGAAAGACCTCATTTGGAGCAATTTCAATAATCCCATCAGGTGCATGAACCAAAAGACCGCCCGCAGAGCGCATTTCGACTGATGGATGTGTGCGGCTGACAAATCCTGTGGTTGAAATTAAAACGCGGATATAATCGGGAATCGGGCGGCGCAAGATGATTGCTGACGCCATCTGCCCGTCGTCTCTGAGGACAAAATCAGCCACATCATAGCCAATAATAATCTGGCTAAGCCGTCCTACGGCAATGTTTCCGCCGATATAGGAATAAATTGTAAATCCTTCATGAGTGTAAATTTTGCCAATGCCTTCAATTTCAATGTGACCCGCGGAAACCTCAGTCACCACCCCTGTCTTAACCTCGCCAAACTGGCGAATGTGAGTGATGGTATGCCCAGAAATGGTAATATCTGCTATGCGCCCGGAGTCCAGCCGCGCAGTGTCGGCAAGCTTGTATGTGCGCCCTGCCCCGCCCGCAAAAATCGTGATAGATTCAGGGTTTTGAGAGAGTATAAACACATTTTCCATAGTGGGGGTTGTGGTGTTTATTCCAATAATTCCCAGCACTGCTGTTCCACGGATAAGCAGCTCAAGTTCCACGTCCAAATAATCCGCAAAATCAAGCCCAGTGACTAAAAACCGTCCAATGTTTGTAACAATGTTCCCCGCAGGCAAAGTCCTGTTAAACTCAGACGTAATCAGCACCACAGCGTCCCTGCGGGCGACTTGTGTGTCCATGCTCTCCAGCAATTGAACATACAAATTCATCCAAAGAGCGTAAGAAACCGCCATTTCACGGTTTTCTTCCGTCATTTGGATTCGTATGCCACTGTCAGGATTTAAGCCGTCAAGCACCCACTGCGCCTGCTCAAGGGTCAGCGGGCGGCTCGGGTAAAAATTCCCAGAGCCGTCCCCCCGCAAATGCCCCAAAATATAAGATTTATTAATATACCGTTCAAAAATATCATTAACATTTACATCTGCAAAGTCTATAACCCGCAAAGCTTGGTTTATAGCGGTTTGGTCGGCAAATGTCAGCGCAATCATCCGCGCCACCTGTCCGCGCGAAATGGGCGCGTCATCCCGCACTGGCCGCTGGGGCTCGCGAATAACCGCATCTGCCACAAACGCTGCAACAGCCTCATTTTCCTCAGGCATATAGTCATCAGAACCGCCGCAAGCCGCCAAAAACAACGCAAGCACAAAAATCCACAAAATCCTCTTTTGCATCAAATCACCTCGCATTATTTTATGACGGCTTGTCTTAAAGCAGAACCGATATTAGATTATCTGATTTATTCAACTGGGTCTGGATAAACCTTTTCCATGGCGTATTTGCCTTTTTTATCCAGCGCACGGATAATCGGAATCATCATCACACAGACAAAACCAGCGGCAAGCCCGTTGTTGTAGAGGTTTTGACCCCAGTGGAAAGGTGCTATTGAAAGGGCAAAGGCAAAGTGGACCATACCAATTGGAATTGCCCATTTCCAGCCGAAAAAGCGTGCCATAGGCGATAGGCAAGTGCCCCAAAACGCCGATGTCCAAATAACACTTTGGGTGGTGAAATACTCAAAAATCCCAACGCCGTCGCGGAAAAACTGCGGGCTAACAAAGTAGCGCACCAGCGCACCGGCAATAACGCCCACAATAATGGCAAAAGCGTTAGCAACAGCCTTACCAAAGCCGCCCCAGCCAATCATGGAAATAATTGCACCAAGAATCGGACCGTTAAGATAGATGCCAAAGCCCGTGCCACCTGCGCCAAACGCGCCAAAACCAAGGAGAATGACAAGAGCCATCACGCCCAAAAAGCCCATTGCAAGGTACACAGGACCAGGACCGTATTTTGCATACATATTATTGATGAATTTAGAGTCGCCTGCCTTTAGGTACAGAGTTTCTTTAAGATTGCCGATTTTGCCGCCATTTAGCACACCCATTGCAAGGAAATAAATGGCAACAAACACAAGATATACATATAAGAAAACGTCATAATGCCCTGCAACACTTAGGAAATACGGGTTTCCGTAGGCGTCAAGTGCCTGACCGCCAAGGGCGTATCCAGCGGTGATGCCGTCAAATGCAGGTGTTCCGGGACCAAAACGGTCAACGCCAATCATGGTGTAAACCACCGTAAGGCCTATGGCTATAAGACCAGCACCCCATCCAATGTTGTAGAGGTTAAGTCCTTCATGAGATTTTCTGATAAACACAGCCATTGCATTAATCACAAAGCCGATAATAAGCCCAAGGGCGATTCCAAGGGCAATGCCGGCACCTGTAGAAATGGCAACACCGCCAATTGACAAAAATGCCGCTTGGGAAACAATCGGTGCTAGACATGTAGAAAAGCCAGCAAAAGTCACATGACCCTTGTATGTATCACGAAGGCTCTCCCCGGACTTTTTTGTAAACGCCGAGAACAAAAGGGCACCAAGCAGGATTGGCACCATGTTTGCGGGGTTTTTACCCAAGAAGGCAAAGCCCATCACAAGTCCAAGCACGCCCATTTGAGGGCCTGAGCCCGGCAGCTTGGCAAACTTGAAAAAGCCGAGCATCAAAAGCCCTGTCAGTCCCGAGTTGATGAAAGACGGTCCAACACCGACCATGGCGATATAGTCGTGGGTTAGTAGTGCTGGGCTGGTCATGATGCGCCATATGCCGTCGGTCCAAAGGGCGTCAAAGGCATTAGCACCTCCAAGATTTGTCAGTGTTAGAACAACACCGTAAATCAGCGTCAAAACCGCCAAAATTCCCCACACCATATAGGGACTAAAACTTAATTTCTTGCTTTCAGACATCATTTTTCCTCCTTAAATTTATGTTGATTTTGTTGATTTTAGATTTTCTAATATTGCAAGGTCTTTCTGGTAGTTCAAGTTGGCAAACATTGTAAGCTGTGTGTCAAAAAGACGGCTCTCGTCCTCGGAGATATAGGCTGTGTCAAGCTTTGTCAAAATTCGGTGCATGGCAAAGTTTTCACTCTCAATCTCACGGATTATTTTTGGCAATGCTGAGATGTTGTAAAAGCCGTAGAGAGCCTCTTTGTGCTCATTTGTCAGGGGAATCAGGGCATCCATAGGGCTTTTTGCATTTTCGATGAGTTTTTTCATGTGTAGAATGTGCGCTATGTTAATAAAAGGCATATCCACCGCAATAATAAACACAAATTGGGACTTTGCAGCGGTCAAAGCCGCGTGGACGGCGGCGGCAGGACCAATGCCCCCGCCATAAATATCCTCCAAAATCTCAATCCCAAATTCCGAAAATTTGCTACCACCATTGGCGCAAAGCCGCACAGAATGAAAGATTTCCCCAAGCTGAGCCGCCATAATATTTATAACATATTCATCGCCAATTTTCAATAAAGACTTGTCAAATCCCATTCTGCGGCTCTTTCCGCCACACAGGATAAAGGCATCTCCAAATTTTTCCATGAACCACCTCAGACACTGGAATTTTGATTGATTATTTGATTGATTAATTTTAACACACCAAAGTCAGTTTGTCAAATGTTTTTTAGAAAAAAGAGGGGACAAAACCAATTATAAAGCCCAGCACCCCGCCCAAAGCGGCTATCCATTTCAGTTGTTTGCCTGCCACGGAAAGGAGGATTTTTTCAGCTTCTGCCACATCCATCTCATTTATTTTTTCTTCCACAATCCTTGGAATGTCCACTCCGCCAGCCACAAGTCCTGCGGCTTTTTCCACCAGCCCAAGGTTTATTATTGTATGCCTAATCAGCTTAATAACTTGAATTTGGGCACTTTCAGGAACAAGTGATTTCAAAGGAGTATTTAGGAGTTTTTTTGTAACACCTTCCGCCACACCGCTTTGTTTTATGTGCTCGGCTACCGTGCCAAGGGTGTGGGTTGCCCACTGGCGGGCATTTTCAGGCAGCGCGTCAATCTCAAGCTCCCTTGCCCATTCGTCCAGCTTTCCAATATTCTCCAAAATTGCCTCTTGCCCGTCCGCGCTCTCAAGGTAGCCAACAAGGCTTGCGCTCAAGGTATCGTAGATTTTATCAGGGTTTGCGAGTAGTCCCAAAATCCCTTTCACATTGTCTTTAATAATTTTTGTAACAGTCTGGCGCAAAAAAACTCCCCATTTGGGATGGCTAATAATTTCCTGGACAATACGGGGTGCCTCCCCTGCCCGCCCTCGCAAAAGCTCGGAAACATGGGCAAATATCTCGTCAGGCAGAATTTCTCCAAGGGTCTTGCCGCGCCCGGCGTCCCTAATCCACTCTGTCAAAGCCCCTTTGACGGCAGCGTCAATATATTCGTTAACCTTATATGAAACAACGCTCTCAATCTCATGGGCAGGCTTCAAAAACACACGGCTTGCAATTTCACAAATGCTGCTCTCGTCCTCAAAAAGCCTGTAAACATAGCCTTGCAGGCTCTCGACCAGCTTTTCTGTCACACCTTCCCCCGCCACCGCCAAAGCCAGCGCGTCTTTGGTCAAAAGCTTCTCCCCAAGCACCTCTCCCACCTTTTTGGCAATCTCTCGCCGCCCTTTGGGAATGAGCCCGGGGGTAAACGGCAAAACGAATCTGCCCACCTTAATTTCTCTATGAGGGCGAAACAACATTAGAATAGCTAATATGTTAGTGAAAAATCCAATAGCCGCGCAGATTAGCGGAAAAATGAGTATCTCCATCTATTTACCTTTCCGAGACCACCCGCTCCAAAATCTCGTCCTCATTGATTTTGTAGGACAAAGTCATAAGGCTGTCGGAGAGGCAGACATTTTCTACAACTACTGTATCAGTCAAGCGCAGGTCGGCACTAGAAAAGTTCCAAATGCCCTTAACACCTGCATCTGTCAAGGTTTTGGCAAGCCCCCCGGCAGCGCGCTCAGGCACAGCAAGGGCAGCAATGTCAATGTGGTGTTTGGCAGCAAAGTCCTGAAGCGTGCCCACATCCCGCACCCTATGCCCCCCCACAGCACGCCCAATCAGCTCTGGATTATTGTCAAAAACTGCCACAAAAACATAGCCACGCTTAACAAAATTTGGATAATTTAGGATGGCTTGTCCAAAATTGCCAGCTCCTACCAAAATCATGCTATATTGCTTGTCAAGCCCCAAAATAATTCTAATCTCGTTATACAAAAGCTCAACATTATAACCATAGCCCTGCTGCCCAAAACAGCCAAAATTGTTCAAATCCTGACGAATCTGGCTTGCCGTAAGCCCCATGGACTTTGACAGCTCGCCGCTAGAAATCCGTTGAATATCCTTATCCAACAAATCACCCAAATACCGATAATACCGCGGCAAACGCCTGATAACAGCCGACGAAACTCTTCTTTTTCTCATAATTAATACCCTCCTAAAATCTATTCATGTCTTAACGCCTCAATCGGGTTCATTTTTGCCGCCTTATTGGCTGGATAAAGCCCGAAAAACAGCCCAATAGCCATGGAAAATGCCACAGCCACAATTATGGCAAAGGCACTTGGCAGTGCCACAACCCCAAGAGCCATGCCCCCCAAAAACCCCATGCCTATGCCCAAAACCGTGCCAATAACCCCGCCAATGCCACAAAGAATAATAGCTTCTGTGATAAATTGGACGCGAATAGCATGCGAAGTCGCCCCCAAAGCCTTTCTCGTGCCAATTTCACGGGTTCGCTCGGTCACAGACACAAGCATGATGTTCATTACCCCCACACCTCCTACAATCAGCGAAATTCCAGCAATTACAGCCACTGCAATTTGTATATAATCCATTATGGTTTCTACCTCATAAAATACCATGGATGTGGGCGATGCAACCACGTGAAAGCTGGAGTTTGCAGCATAAAACTGGTTAAAGAACCTCACAATCCTCATGCCAAAATATTCTTGTTCAACATCCTCAGCTATTGTCACCACAAAGTTTTGGTGGGTGCCTGACGCCCCGCCAAAAAGGGCACTTAGGCTGTCTGCCAAAGTTATGGGCACATAGATGTTCGTGTGTCCGCCGCTTATGGTCAGCATGGGAATCTCCCACCCTGCAACATATTCATAAACCCCAACAACCTCAACCCTAAAGGGCATACCGCTTAAAAACACGGTAAGCTCTCTGCCCACAGGGTCTGCGTCTTCAAACATAGCCTCGGCTAAAACAGAGCTAATAACCCCATTTGCAAGCCCGCTCTCCATGTCCTCGTCATTCAAAAACCGCCCGTTTACAATGTTTAGCCCGTGCGAGGCAGCATAGTCCAAATTGACCCCATAAGCCGTCACAAACTGGTGATTTTCAGCATCCCCAACATGCCCAGCCCCAAGCCACCTGCTTAAAGAAATCGCTTCAATATAAAAATAGTATTCCTGCCGAAATTGCTCAATCATGTCATTTGAAATCCTGTCAGAATCATCCATGGGCATCTGGGCAACACCGCTTAAACTCTGCAGCACATTCGTCCCGACAGCGCGAACACTAACCTGAATATTCCTAACCCCCATGGCGTGGATTTCATTAGAAACCACAGTCGCCAAAGCTGCCCCCACCGTAACAATCCCAATAACAGCCGAAACCCCTATAATAATCCCAAGCATAGTCAAAAAGGACCTAAGCCTGTTTGCCCAAATGCCCTCAAGGGCAACTTCGATATTTTCACGTAAATGTGTCAATCCACAATCCTCCCATCATGCAGCGTAAGTATTCGCTCACATCCTGCCGCCAGCCCTTCGTTGTGGGTTATAAGTATAATCGTTTTCTTTTCATGTTGATGCAGTTTATGGAAAATTTCCATGACCATCTGTCCTGTGGCAGAATCCAAAGAGCCTGTGGGCTCGTCAGCCAAAAGGATTGCCGGCTCATTGGCAAGGGCGCGGGCTATAGCCACCCGCTGCCGCTCCCCGCCTGAGAGCTGGGCGGGCTTGTGCCCCGCGCGCTCCCCCATGCCCACCTGCTCAAGGAGCCGCGCTGCCCTCTCGCGCCTCGTCACAGGGTCAACACCTGCATAAAGCATGGGCAATTCCACATTTCTAAGGGCTGTGGAGCGGGGAATCAAATTAAATGTCTGGAAAACAAACCCAATGCGCCGAGCACGAATGTCTGAAAGCTCATAATCGCATAATTTCGCCACATCCACACCCTCAAGGGCATACGAGCCCTCACAAGGCACATCCAAACAGCCCAAAAGATTCATGAGGGTGGTCTTGCCGCTGCCTGACTGCCCCACAACCGCCAGCATCTCCCCTTCCCTCACGCTCAAGGACACATCTTTGAGCACCTCAAGCCTGCCTTCGCCCATATCAAAACTTTTGTGTATATTCTTCATCTCAATAATCATCATTCACTCCTGCTTTCTGCTATAGCAGTTTTACCTTGCGTAGTCCCAAAGACTTCGTCAAAGTCCGCTTGAAGCCGCGGAACTTTGACTCGCTTTGGGACAACGCAAGCTACAAACGCTATATCACCCCGCACTCGCGGAACCTGTGCCGCACAAATGCGGGATGACAGTTTGCCCGCCGACCCATAAACAAACACAGTCCTTTCAGTTAGCATTTTTTGTCACCTCACAATATATATGAATATTATTTTAACCCATGCGCACATTAAAGTCAAGAGCGACTGGGGGTATTTTGTGAAAATTAATCAAAGTTTAACCGAAAATATACAATATTTGGAAAGTTTATTTGAGGGCTGTGACGATTTGGTGAAACGGGAGTTTCCAATCGGCTCAAATGCGCGGCATAACGCCTATGTGATTTACATTGATGGAATGGTGGAGCGGCTTGTTCTTGAGCAGCAGGTCATGCCGCGGCTCATGGGTGGCAGCTTAAAGACCCCTGACGCCTTTTTTAGCAAGCCCATGGGACTTTTTGACACTCTCAAAGACGGCGGCATGGCGACTGCGGATTTGCGGGAAACTGAGGATATGCAGGACGTTATAAACATGATTTTGTCGGGAGATACCGCCCTTTTGGTGGACGGTGCTGACCGCGGCATCATCATCGCCACCCGCGGCTGGCCAAACCGGGGCGTGCCTGAGGCGTCCATTGAGGTGGTTGTGCAGGGCTCAAACGAGGCTTTTACCGATATTATGCGCTTTAACACTTCGCAATTGCGCAGGCGTGTTAAAGATACGAAGTTTAAGATTAAGCAAAGTACCATCGGAAAGCGCACAAAAACGGATATTGCGGTGTGCTATGTGGATGATGTGGTGCGCCCTGAGGTGCTTGAGGCAGTGCAAAAAAGACTGAAAAACATTGATGTTGACGGCATTTTTGACTCAGGCGGGCTGGAGGAACTCATCGAGGAGGATGTGATGAGCCCATTTCCTCAATGCCAAATCACCGAGCGGCCCGACAAGGCGGCAAGCGGGCTTTTGGAGGGGCGCGTGGCTATTTTGGTGGACAATTCCCCCACCGCAATCCTTGTGCCTGCCACAATAAACAGTTTTTTCCAAGCAAGCGAGGATTATTCCCAGGGCTGGGAAATCATGTCATTTGTGCGGATTTTGCGCTTTGCGGCAGCGTTTTTTGCCCTCGCCCTCCCGGGGCTCTACATCGCCATCACCACATTCCACCCCAACATGCTCCCCACTGTCCTTGCCTTCAAAATGGCGGCAGCCAGAGACGCAATCCCCATTCCCGCGGTCATGGAAATCCTTTTATTGGAATTTGCATTTGAGCTGTTAAGAGAAGCGGGAATCCGCCTGCCGCGCCCTGTGGGCAGTTCAATCGGCATTATAGGCGGGCTGATTATAGGCGACGCCGCTGTGAGTGCAGGGCTTGTGAGCCCGCTGGTGGTCATTGTTGTGGCAATGACAGGAATTGCCAGCTTCGCCATCCCAAATTATGCTCTAGTGTCAGGCTTTCGCCTTGCAAAATACCTAGTAATCGCCCTATCAGCGGCTCTTGGGCTTTTCGGGTTCTGGGCAGCCCTTCTAATCATCCTAACCCATCTTGCAAGCCTAAAGAGCTTCGGCTTGCCCTATCTTTTCCCATTCGCATCAGGCTCAATCGCTGGCTACACCGACTTCAAGGACTCCCTGTTCAGGCTCCCCCTAATGTTTATGAAAAAACGCCCAATCTACGCCAATCCAGAGTCAGGCGACCGCCTAAACAGCCGTAAAATGGGGAATATACACGTTAAGGAATGATAAAATGCCTAAAAACAAAGGTTTCGCCTTAAATGACAAAATCTCCCTCCGCCAAATGCAGGCCCTGCTTTTCCTCGAAATCTTCGGCTTTGGCATCACCGCACTGCCGCGGCGCGTGGCACAGGCTGCCGCAAATGACGGCTGGGTGGGCGTTGTGGCAGCAACATTTGTGGTGCTTTTAATGGTTTTAATCATAACGCAAATCTCGAAAAAGACGGAATACCGCAGTTTTTACGATATGGTGTGCGCCTTAGTCTCTACACCTGTAGGCACGCTCATTTGCCTTTTTATGGTAGCCCGCCTTGCCCTCCTCGCCGCTTTCAACCTGCGCATTTTCGCCGAAATCACCCAAACAATCCTTTTGCCAACCACCCCCACATTCGTAGTTTTTGCCGCAATGCTGGCACTTTGCGCCTATGGAGCGTCCAAGGGCATGGAATCCCGTGCCCGCATGGCTGAACTACTAATACTCGTAGTTTTGCTACCCCTAGTAGTTGTCTTTGGAATTTCAGGTCGAGAAATTGATTTCACAAACCTTTTGCCCTTGTTTCACGCAGACCCCGCAAGCCTTGGCAACGCCACTTTTAACGCCTTTTTCGCCTTTAATGGCATTGATATGCTATTATTAATCATTCCCTTTATTTCAAACAAAAAGTCACTCACAAAATCAGCCCTAGGTGTTGTCGCTACGATGGGCGGTTTTATGGTAATCCTGACCGCCGTGACCATAGCCCGATTCGGTGCTACAGGCGTCACCAGCCACACTTGGCCTTTCCTAAAAATGATGGACACCATGACCTTGCCCGGCTCAGTAATCGACCGTCAAGGTGCTCTAATGATGACTTTTTGGATAATCTCCGCATATGCCATTATAAACGCAGCCCTGTTTTTCTCGTCCCTGCTCCTTAAAGATGTTGTAAAGCGTGGCAATCATTTTCATTACATCCTCATAACAGCCCCAATAATCGGCATTTTGGCGGCTTTGCCCCGAAATCTTCCACGTGTCTACGAGCTTTTCGACAAATACAACCGAACATTCTCCATTGGCGCAATGGTAATATTACCCATACTACTCCTAGTAGCATCAAAAATCCGAAGGAGGTTAAAAAATGCGTAACAAAAGCCTAATCATCAAGGCTTTCACCCTAGTCCTGCTGCTTTTTGTCCTCCTTAGCCTCAACTGGGATAGAGTGGAAATGGAAAATCGTGCCTATGTGATTGCAATCGGCATCGACAAAGGCGAAAATGCCGCATTTCTAGTGCATTTGTCCATTATGGACGTGGTAGCCCTCGAAACAGGCGGCGAGGACGCCCCAAAAATCCTGCATTCTGCCGAAGGGGACAGCCTAGCAGCCGCGCTGGCAAATGCCGCCAAAAAAATTCCGGACAAGCCCTATTTTGGGCACACAAAGGCGATTATGCTGGGAAGCGAGCTACTTAAAAACCCCGCCCTAGTCTCCCAAACCACAGACACTCTAAACCGCAACCCTGACATTAACATAAACACCATGATTGCGGCAACCAAGGGCTCTGCAGGGGATGTCATGACATGTGAGGACACTGGTAAAAATCTCTTAAAAATGTATCTGTCAAATAATCATAATTTTACTGTCCAGCTTGATTTAGAAGGGCTTTCAGCCGCCCTTAGGCAAGCTCAATCTACCTTAATTCCCATAATTTCCCTGGAAAATGACGAAAGTGCCGAGCATGGGGTCGCGGTTATCAAAAACATGACTCTTGCGGGCTTTGTCAAAGAATCCGACATGGCAGGCTATCCGTGGCTGACGGGAGACGCCGCAGGTGTGCTGGTTGCCCTAAAAGACGGCACTGCCAGCACTCTTGAAGTGGAAAAGAGCAGGGTTAAATACACATTTAAGGAAAAAGATGGGAAACTGCACGTAAACGCCCAAATCACAGCCAGCGGCAACATTGTGGGAGCCTCCCTAAGCCCTGACCCCTCAAAACCCCTCGAACTCAACTTTTCCACAAAAATACAGTCGTATGTGGAAAAAACTTTTAGAATCTTCCAAAATGACTTTGGTATAGACGCTCTGCAACTAAAAGACAGGCTAAAAAAGCATGAACCCGCCCTTTATGAGAAGTATGGAAAAAATTGGGATGACTCTCTAAAGAAAATTATATTCACCTCAAATGTAGAACTCAAAATTAATAAGTATTAGCTTGACCCGCAGCTTCTTTTGTGGTATAATGCCAAAAAGGAGCTGATTTTATGACATTTAAGCCCACAGGCGTCTGCGCTGAGGAGATTTCTTTCGACATTAAAGACGGCATCATTTCTGATGTGAAATTCGTCAAAGGATGCCCCGGAAATGGCCTAGGCGTGGCATCTTTAGCCAAAGGGCGCACCCCCCAGGAGGTTATAAGCATCCTGAGTGGCATAAAATGCGGAAACCGCCCCACAAGCTGCCCCGACCAGCTGGCAGCCGCCCTAAAAAAACATATCAATGCTTAGAATCATTGAAAATCAAGGCAAAACAAGGTTTGCCCTGCCAATTATTGTGGTGGGGCTGCTTATGATATTTATCATCATGCCAAACCGCGCAACCCCTGCACTCACGCAGCTTTGGACGACAGGACAATACGATATTCGTGCTCATTTGTTTGCGGGCGGGATGATTCTTGCGGATGTGACCATGGAGCATCTTGACAGTGCCCAATATGTTCATTTTGAAACTTGCAGGGATTTTAGATACTTCAAAATCCTGATTTATCAGCCCTCAGACGCCTTTATGTGGCTGCCTTATGCGCGTTTGTCAAGCGGCGAGAATTTGATACTTTCGTCTTTGTTGATTGGCAACACTTTTATCGCGTACACAACCGAGCCTTGGAGCGCGGGGCGGCACTATTTGCGGGTTAGCATGCCCAATTTAAGAGATGGGGATGGTGCGGTTCGCTTCCAAATTATAGGAGCTAGAAGTTACGAAGCCGTGTCATATGGGCTTAAAAAACCGCCTGTAAGCTATTTTATGCCCTTTGAAATCGTTGAAAATTCGATTACACCTAACGGATTGGCTTTTGAAATTACAAATAATATAGGTCATGATATTTTTTTGACTGCCAATTACTGGATTTACGGTCACATAAATAATTTTATAGGGTTATTGTATTTTGAGAATTTTAACCAAGGCGATACTGTGCGGTACGAAGTCAATTGGGGAGCGGATTTGCCCAGAGGCTCATATATTCTACAACTGCAACACCAAATTGTGCATTGGACAAACCATAGTGGCACAAAATTATGGGCATGGGCTATGCCTACCGCGCAATTTGAAGTTAATTAGAAAGGTTAGGTGGATTATGAATTTTGATACAATGTTTAGCCCATATAAATCCCAGAGAGTGCCTATAATTGCTGGGCGCGGGATGGTTTGCACGTCACACCCCCTTGCGGCGCAGGCTGGGCTTGATGTACTGAAAAGCGGCGGAAATGCGGTGGATGCAGCGGTTGCCACTGCGGCGGCTTTGACTGTTGTGGAGCCTACCTCAAACGGCATTGGCGGGGACGCTTTTGCACTTGTGTGGAAAGACGGGCAGCTCCACGGCATAAACGGCTCAGGACGCGCTCCTGAGAGCATTTCCATTGACGCTGTGACCTCTCGCGGACATAAGACTATGCCAAAATTTGGATTTGAGCCTGTGACTACTCCTGGTCAGGTGGGCGCGTGGGCGGCTCTGATTGGGCGGCATGGCGAGCTTTCCCTTGCTGACAACCTCGCCCCCGCCATTGATTACGCACGAAACGGTCATCCCGTTGCCCCTGTGGTTTCAAAATATTGGAAACGTGCATGGGACGCTTATTCTGCAAATTGCAAAGATGACATGTTTAAGCCTTGGTTTGAGCTGTTTGCAGCCAATGAGGACGAACCGAACCGCCCTCCGGCAGCTGGCGAAATCTGGAAGTCCGTCCGCCACGCCCTGACCCTTGAAGAAATCGCCCGAACAGATGGCAAAAGCTTTTATACTGGGGCTTTGGCACATGCTATAGCAGATTTTTCAAACAAGCATAACGGGTTTATTAGTAAAACTGATTTGGCAGGATATGAGCCCCGCTGGGTGGAGCCGATTTCCACGAGATACTGCGGTTTTGACGTGTGGCAGATGCCCCCGAACGGGCAGGGAATCGTGGGCTTAATCGCCCTAAACATCCTCGCGGGCTATGAACTAGATTTTGGCAGCGCACGGGCGTACCACCTTGCCATAGAAGCCATAAAACTGGCGTTTTCAGCGGGTAAAGCCGCCATCACCGACCCTGACCATATGACGGTCAGCGTAGAGGAGTTCCTCTCCCCAAGCTACGCCGCCAAACTGCGCGAATCCATCGGAAAACGCGCCCTTGAGCCTGCTCCTATTCTGCCAAATTCTGGCGGCACAATCTATCTTTGCACCGCAGATTCCCAAGGAAACATGGTTTCCTACATCCAAAGCAATTATATGGGCTTTGGCTCGGGGCTGGTGGTGCCTGGAACGGGCATTTCCCTCCAAAACCGTGGTGCTGACTTCTCTCTCGACCCTGCCCACGCAAACGCTCTACAAGGCGGCAAGCTTACATACCACACCATCATCCCGGGCTTTTTGACCAAGGATTTCAAGCCCATTGGACCTTTTGGAGTGATGGGCGGCTATATGCAGCCGCAAGGGCATGTGCAGGTGATTTTGAACTTGGTCCACGGCAATCTCAACCCCCAGCAGGCTTTGGACGCGCCCCGCTGGCAATGGATGGCAGATAAGCGGGTTGAAATTGAGCACCATTTCCCGCGCCATATCGTCAGCGAGCTTAGCAATATGGGGCACCAGCTGTCAACGCCTCCTGATGGCGGCGGTTTTGGGCGTGGTCAAATAATTTGGCAAATGGAAAACGGTGCACTGTGCGGCGGAACAGAATCCCGCGCAGATGGCGCGATTGCGAGCTATTAGGAGGTTCAAATGCACCAAACTTTTACATTTCATATTCATGATAAACACAAAGAAAAGCCCGTAGCCGACATTAGCATGGCGACAGATTACGACCAGCGTTATTTGGAAATAATTAGCAAAATCTTTTACAAAGAGCTGACTGACTGGGATTGCAAGCAGGGCTATGAACTCAACAAAATCCTAGCAGAGGGCGGGCAAATTGCCCTTTATTGGCACAAGATGCGTCTTGTGGGTGCGGCTGTCTATCAACTTATTGACAATAACTGGAAATTACTTCACATTGCTTTTAAGTCAAAAGAGCAAGGTAGCGGACATGGTAAAGTGCTTCTTGATTTTGTGATGTATAAGATTTACGAATTCGGCGGCACCCATTTAACGGCGCAAGTATCAAATTCGCAACCACTGGTTGCGGGCAAATTTTTTAAGAAATATGAGGAAAGCTAATGAGAACTTTAGAAAAACCTTTTTCTGTCATACTGGGCGAAGCATGGACGGTCTACAGCAAAAACTTCAAGTTTATTGTAGTGCTTGTTGCCCTTACTTTCGTCCCCATTTTTGTGTTTCGCACCTTTTTGCCTGAGCATCTTTACCTTGCAAACCAGCGTTTTATGGAACTTGCGCAGGGTTATTTTGCAGGAGAGGTCGATTTTGCGACCTTAGTGGCAGGAGCGAGTGCAAATGTCCTCCTCTACGAAGTGCTGAATTTTGGGATTTTACTGGTGTTTTTCCCGCTTTTGGTGGCAGGTGCCGTGTACCTGTCAAGACACCACCTGTGCGCCTCAGACCCTGAGCAAAACGGCTGCCCACACTGCAAAAACGAGCCGCCAAGTTTCGATAATATGTTTGCAAACGTATTCACCCCATTTCCCAAAATGATTGTAACTGCCATTTTAGTCGCATCCATCCTATTTTTCCTAACATTTTTCCTTGCAGGATTTTTAGGCGGGTTTTTGCTGTTTATCCCCATTGTAATTGCCGTAAACATGCTGTTTTTCATGCAGGTCACGGCAGATGTGGGCAGGTGGGGTCTTGGTGCCACCTCGCTTTCTCGCTACCTCATTCGCGGAAAGTGGCTTAAAACCTTCATTACAGCGGTTTTGCTTGCTATTCCATATTTTGCTATCGTCATAGCCAGCAACATGGCAGCCCCCGCAATCATCGCAAGTCTTGACATCAACCCCCTGTTTGAGCTGCCCATATTCCTTGTCACCCACATTGTCCTCGCAATATTTCCCGTAATATTTGCCCTATGGTATTTTGAGCTTAAACGCCAGAAAAAAAGCGACCTAGAGCGGCTAGAGCAAATCCTAATGGACACCCTCCACGACGCCATGGACAGAGTGCGGCAAAACATGCCGAAAAGACCATTTGAAGGCAATCCTGACGATGTGCGAGAAAATGATGAAAACAGCCAGCCAAAGGACGATGAAAAATAATTTGTGAAAATTTAGCTTGACAAATGTATTTTTTTGTTGTATAATTCGCATATAGCTTCTCCTTCGCAGTCATGGCGGAAGTGGTATACGCGCAAGACTAAGGATCTTGTGAGCATAGCTCGTGCAGGTTCAAGTCCTGTTGACTGCAAGTGTCAGCTTTTGCTGACAACTCCCCCCTTAATCTATTTTAACCCCCCTTCGCACCGACACCCGCTGTGTCGGTGCACTTTCTTTGTATAAATGCCAAAGGACGCCATTTATAGCGGCGTCCTCTTGTATATATTCAGCTATTACTGGGCTTCAGGAAAAATCTGAGGAATGTCTGATAGCAGGTCATCCTCCACATTTTCATTTGATTGCAAAGCTTCCACCTCAAAGGGCTGGTTTGACAACTCTCTATAGCGGCTCAGGCTGTTTTCGATAAGGGCTTTGAGCTCCTCATATTCTTGGTTCGCCTTTTCGACTTTTTTATTGGCTCTTTCTTCCATCTTAGCCATAATGCTTTCACCGCGCTTTTTGGCAAGCTCAAGCTGGTATTCAGCCTTTTTGACCACCTCGTCCGCCTGCATTTCAGCTTCTTCAAGGATTTCGCGGGCTTCTTCTTGAGCATCTGACACAATTTTTTCAGCTTGGCTGCTCATGGCTTTTTTGTCAACCTCCATCAAAGAGCGCATTTTGGTGGACTCGCTAAGGGCAGACTCCACAATCTCATTGCCGCTGGTTCTGGCTTTTTGCAAGATTTGTGCAGCCATTTCCTGAGCTTTGCTAAAGCTTTCTTCAGAGGAGCTTTTTGCTTTTTCCAAGAGCTCATTGGCTTCGGCATTTAGTTTTTCTTTGTTTTCGTTGGCTGTAGCCAGTGCAGAGTCAGCCTCGTCCATTGCCTTGGCAACGATTTCATCAGCCTTGCCGCTTGCCTCAGACACAATCTCGCCTGCCTTTGACTGGGCGTTTTGGAGTGCCTCATTCGCCCTTGCCTCAATACGTTCACGGTATGTATTGGCAATATTTTCGCCCTTTTCAAAAATTTCAGAAAAATCCTGAGCAAAGGTGCGGGTAAACTCCAAAATAGAATCAGACTGCATGGCATTGCCCTTTTCTTTTTGGATGTTTTCAATTTTTTGGTTAAGTTTTACAATTCTTTTATTTGCCTCGTCAAGCTCAGCTTGAGTGCGGTGCAGCTGTTTGTCAAGCCCGTGTTTCGTGTCGTCCATTTCGGAATTGACAGACTTTGTTTTCGAGTGTTCTTCACGCTCTTTTTCAAGCTCGGCTTTAAGCTGGGCAAGCTCTTGTTCGTGCCCGCCTTTTTCGTGCTCCAAAAGTTTAATTTGCTCGCTCAAATTCAAATTGGACTTTTCCAAGTCCTGAACGCGCCCTCTTTGCTCTTGAATCCGTTTTCCAAGTTCTTCCACATAAATATCAACCTCGCCAGGTCGATACCCGCCAACTCTCGCCTTTGCAAATGCAACCTTTTCCATGCGTAAATTCCCCTTTCCGAATCATGTCTACATTAATACTAATTTTACTACAACGTCATAAGCCTGTCAAGAGTTTTTTTGTTTATCGCGTTAAATATTAGGTATATACAAGAATCCCCGTCACCCCGGGCTTGACCCGGGGTCCCCGAGTCAAGCCCGGGGTGACGGCAAACTACTCTAAAGGTAAACTATCTGTGCTGACGGCACGCACCGCCTCGCCGCCCTCGCCACGTGTGGTGGGCATACGGTTTTGGTTTAGAAAGCGAATTAGGTTGTAGGTATCTATCCATATTTGGTTATTGCCGTCTTTTTGGGCTTCGTTAAAGATTATTTGCAGCCCAAAATGCAGGTGGGGGTCTTTGATATTGCACACATTTTCGCGGCGGGAGTAGCCGGAATTGCCTAGGTATCCAATCACATCCCCTGCGCGGACGTGACTTCCAAGGGCAATATTTTGGGCATAAGGTTTATCTCTTTGCAAATGTGCGTAATAATAATAACGTTTGGTGTCGTGTGTGCGAATGCCAATGCGCCAGCCGCCGTATTGGTTCCAGCCTAGGGCTTCCACCACGCCGCATTCCACAGCAATTATGGGTGTACCGACAGAGCCAAACATATCATGCCCTAAATGCGGGCGGCGGTAGCCATAACTTCTTGGATTTCCAAAGTCATCAGAGTGGCTGTAATGGTAATTTTTAGCAATTGGCGAAAAAGCTTTTAAGCCGTAGACCACTTCCCCATCTTTTTCAAAATGCCCTATAAAATTTCCGAGGACCGCATTGTAAACCGAAAAATAAAACTCGTAAAGTTTAAGCTCGCTGGCTATGGTGTGAAGGTACTCCCCTGCCCTCACCCTTGCTACCACCTTGCTCAAAGCCTCAGACTCCCCTCTGTACCTAAAGCTGCCCCAATTCTTCGCTGCCGCATACGCCAAAAGCTGGACAAAATCAAGCTCGCCCTTAGAATCCACATCATATTTGTATGCCTGCTTCATAACTGCAAGCGGAATGTCAAAATCCACCCATTTGATGTAATCGTCCGCAGCATCTTCATCCTCGGCAGCAAGCCCTGTCACAAAAATGCCACACAGTGCCAAAAGCCCCAATAATAGCCATTTTTTCATCCTATCACTCCCTAATAATATATTGTTGAACAGAATTTGCAAATTATTCATTGCAAAACGCTTAAAGTTGTGGTATAATGGCGTGATGTATATAAAAACATGAACTTAGGAGGAAGTACAATGTCAGAAAAGGTAAAACATTCGGCTGTAGAACCAGCTGGAGAAAATCAGTTCAAAGTGTCCATCGAAATAAGCCAAGAAGGTTTTGAGCAAGCACTTAACACTGCATATCTTAGAAACAGGGATAAAATCAGCTTGCCAGGATTTAGAAAAGGGCGAGTGCCTAGACAAATGTTGGAAGCTCAATACGGCAAAAAGTTTTTTTACGAAGATGCTATGGAGTCTATTTTTACTGAAGTTTATGAGCACGTTATCAAAAAACACGGATTTGAGCCTGTTTCACGCCCTCAAATAGAAAATTTTGACGATTTAGACGGGGGCGGCGTTATTCTTGAAATCCTAACCTTTGTAAAGCCTGAAATTGAAGCACCTGACTACACAGGGCTTGAATATACAAAAAGAGAAACAACTGCTGATGAAGAAGAAGTTATGCAAATTTTAAAAGACAATCAAGACAAAAATGCCCGTGTCATTTCAGTTACTGACCGCAAGTCCCAAATGGGTGATGGTGTAAGGATTGATTTTGAAGGGTTTGTTGGCGGTGTTGCATTTACCGGCGGCAAGGCGGAAAATCACGAGCTTGTCCTTGGTTCTGGGCAGTTTATCCCAGGCTTTGAAGAACAGGTGGCAGAGCGTGAAATTGGTGAGGAGTTTGAAGTTAACGTCAATTTCCCTGACGAATATCACGCACCGGAGCTTGCCGGCAAGCCCGCTGTGTTTAAGTGCCGCTTAAACGATATTACAGCCCGCGAGCTGCCTGAGCTTGATGACGAATTTGCCCAAGAAATCTCTGACCACGACACCCTTGAGGAATATAAACAAGAAATTAGAAACAAGCTTGAAGAAAGAAATACAGACAGAGTGAAAGTTGAAATTGAAAATGAGCTTGCAGTAGCACTTGCAGGGCGTGTTGAGGATGCAATTCCTGACTCTATGATTGAGCATGAGGCAGACCGCATAATTAGGGATTTTGCTGACAATGTGCACCGTCAAGGAGGCGACTTTGGCAACTATATGCAGGCAACAGGCATGAATATTGAGGCTATGCGGGTTATGTACCAGTTGCAAGCAAGCCAAAATGTCCGCGCGCGCCTTGCTATTGAGGCTATTGTCAAAAAAGAGGACATTCAAATTAGTGACGAGGACATGCAGGCTGAGCTTGAGCGTTTGGCTGTTATTTATGGCATGGACAAAGATGCCTTTGCAGAAAGCATTGGCGAAGATGGCAGAGAAAGCGTGGCTATGGACCTAAAAACCCAAAAAGCCCTTGCAAAGGTAAAAGAAGTAGCAATTGAAGTGGAAAAAACAAAGGAGGAAACAAAAGAAGATGACAATGAATAATTTTTCCAATGATTTTTTGAGGGATGAGCCGCAAATGAATTTGGTGCCCATGGTTGTTGAGCAAACAGGGCGCGGCGAGCGTAGCTATGACATATATTCAAGGCTTCTTAAAGACGGCATAATATTTTTGGGCAGTGAGGTTCGTGACCATAACGCCAATTTGATTGTGGCGCAACTGCTATTTTTGGCGGCGGAGTACCCTGAGCGCGACATCAGCTTTTACATCAACAGCCCAGGCGGCTCGATTACAGCGGGGCTTGCAATACTTGACACTATGAACTTTATTAAGCCTGATGTTTCCACTATTTGTGTGGGCATGGCGGCTTCTATGGGTGCGTTACTTTTGGCAGGTGGAGCAAAGGGCAAGCGTTTTGCCTTGCCAAATTCTGAAATTATGATTCACCAGCCCTCAGGCGGTGCCCGCGGTCAAGCCAGCGATGTGGAAATATACGCCAAGCGCATCTTGAAAGAAAAAGAACGCCTAAACAAAATGTTAGCAGAACTAACAGGACAAAACGTTGACACCATAGCAAAAGACTCCGACCGCGACAACTTTATGTCAGCTTCGGAAGCTAAGGCATATGGGCTTGTTGATGATATTATAGAAAAAGCGAATTAGACGAAGCGAACAGGAGGTCATTAAATTGGACGATAGACAAGTATGTTGCAGTTTTTGCGGCAGACCTAGGGAGCATCACAGGCGGCTTGTAGCTGGGCCTAATGGGGTGTTTATTTGCAATGAATGTGTGGATATTTGTAACGATATATGGGATAATGAGGACCAGGCTGACGAGATGGAGCATGAGCCTATTGGGGCGTTTAATGTGCTAAAGCCCAAGGAGATTGTTGCCCATCTTGACCAATATGTGGTGGGACAGGACAATGCCAAAAAAGCCCTGTCTGTTGCGGTTTATAACCATTATAAGCGCATTACGAAATACGGCGAAAAGCTTAAAACCAAAAAGAGTGATGATGACGAGGAAATTCCTTATGAAATCGAGGTGCAAAAAAGCAATGTGCTGCTCCTTGGACCAACTGGCACAGGTAAGACCTTTTTGGCGCAGACGCTGGCTAAGCTTTTAGATGTGCCTTTTGCGGTGGCGGATGCTACGTCACTCACCGAGGCGGGCTATGTTGGCGAGGATGTGGAGAATATCCTTTTGCGCCTGATTCAAGCAGCCGGGGGCGATACCGAGCGGGCTGAGCGCGGCATTATCTACATTGACGAGATTGATAAAATTTCGCGCCGCTCGGAAAACCGCTCAATTACCCGTGATGTGAGTGGTGAAGGGGTTCAGCAGGCACTGCTCAAAATTCTTGAGGGCACGGTGGCTAATGTACCGCCCCAGGGCGGGCGCAAGCACCCCCATCAGGAGTTTATCCAAATGGACACCACAAACATCCTTTTCATCTGCGGCGGTGCCTTTGATGGAATGGATGAGATTATTGAGCGCAGACTAAACAAAAAGATGATAGGCTTTGGCTCAGAACTTCGCGAAAAAAACACCAAAGAAAGTGACGAGGTGCTAAAGCAAGTAACCACCAAGGATTTGCAGAAATTCGGGCTTATTCCTGAGGTGATTGGGCGTTTGCCAATTATTGTGTCCCTAAATGCCCTTGACGAGGAGGCTTTGGTGAGCATCTTGACCGAGCCCAAAAACGCGCTGGTTAAGCAATACAGCGAGCTTTTCAAAATGGATGATGTGGAGCTTTTCTTTGAGCCTGACGCAATACTCACCGCTGCCAAGCTTGCCATTGAGCGCAAAATGGGGGCTCGCGGACTGCGCTCCATCCTCGAATCCTTTATGATTGACATTATGTACGACATCCCCTCGGACGACTCCATAGCCAAAGTGGTCATCACCAAAGAAACCGTGGAAAAAACCGAGCCGCCACAAATTATCCTGAAAGACCCCATAAGCATTGAGGAAGTGCGGGAACAACGCCTTAATGCCGACATCTTGAGTGAAAATGAGGACGACACAGGCACCGACATGGGGGCATAAGCCCTCTCAAAGAGGTATATTATGCAATCAAACGCATTGCAAGGCTTTTTTAAGAATGGAATATTTTACCATGAGGGTCAGCCTGTGTACCTGCCAGAGGGACAGATGGTGGAGATACACCCTTTGGATGCAGGCGCAGACCTTATTCCGTCCAAGAAAGCAAGTATTGAGTGGTGGAATGAGTTTCTCAAGATGATAGCTGAAGATGATATTGGGAAGCTGTCAATGAACGATTTTACGCACATGAGTTTTGGGCGTGAGTTAATTTCATTTGATGATGAGGACTAAATCATGATGCACGCACTTGATGCAAATGTATTGATTCACCTTACCAACAACGATAAAGCCCTTTGAAAATATAGAAGGGCTAAAGATTGTGGATTGGGCGGATAAGGAGTGATGTTGTGACTGAAATGATTCTTGAAACTAAGGCACTACCAGACCAAATAGCCAGCTTTTTTGCCACGCGCCAAGTTAGGGTGCGCGGGAGCGAAAGCGAGCTTACACTGACGCCTGTCGCTGATGCTGAGCAGATAAAGGCGGCAGAGGAATTTTTGGCGGAATTTGACAGAATTTCAATAGAAGCCCAAGATGAGGAGTATGACTGGGAAGAGTTCAAAAGCCCTTGGGTCTCGCGCAAATTAATTTGGTTTGATGGTGAGGAGATATGACAACATACGCACTTGACGCAAATATAATAATACGCATTATAAGACGTGATGAATTTATAATGGAGCATTGGCGCAAAGCTGTTAAATCTGGGACGCGCCTTGTTATCTCGCCTGTAGTAGACTATGAGATTCAAAAAGGCTTTGAGTATAGACCTTCGCTCAAGCAACAACAAACATACGATACTGTAAAAGACTATTGCAAAATTCACGATATTACGACCAAAACTTGGCAACGCGCCGCGCGGATTTATGCCGAGCTGCGGCGCAGAGGTTTTACTGTTGGTGACAGCGATATTTTAATCGCCGCCTTTTGTCTTGAAAACGGCTATACCCTTGTTACTAGAAACACAAAAGACTTTGAAAACATAGAAGGGCTAAAGATTGTGGATTGGGCGGGTTAGCCTATGGGAGGGGTGCTTATGGACGCTGGAAGCATTATCTTTGCTGCTATGTTTTGGGTGTTTGCTGTGCTTTTTGCTGTGATTTCCCTGTGGATACGCCGTAGAGTTAAGCCCATCCACTTCTACACCTTCAAAGACCCGCCTAAGCCTGAGGAGCTGAGCTCTGTTGCCGATTACAACCGCGAAAACGCCAAAATGTGGGCGGTTTGCGCTGTACTGTGGGGTGCTTCTGGCATCGTGTCCCTGTTTAGCCTTGCTGTAGGCGGGGCTTTGATGGGGCTTTTGAGCACTGTCGGAGTTGTAGTTTTGGTTATTGCTTATAACAGGATTTACAGGAAATACAAAGTTGGCGATTAGAGGTGGTTTTGTGCGTGTTGTTAAGTCTAAGCAAGTCAGAAAATATATTGATTCACAGGACAAGCTAACCAGAAAACGGCTTGATGACGCATTGAATGAGCTTCCATTTGGAGATGTTGTTCCAATTGTCTCTATTCCCAACACCTTTAGATTGCGCATCGGAAAATTTCGCGCCCTTTTTGTCAAAGAAGCCAATATTATCAAAGTTACGCTGATTGAATCCAGAGGACAGGCTTACAAATAGGAGGTTTGGACATGACTGCAAATATTGATAAAACAACACTGCACAAAGTTATTGAAGATTTGCCTCAAAGCCAGATTGTAATTGTTTACGATTTGCTTTCAAATTTTCTTAACGATTATGCGGATATGAATTTAACTCAAGATGAGCACGCCGCGCATATGCAGGCTTTGGAGGATGACGAGTGGTATGATTGAGGGAGTTGATAAGATGCAAGGTAATTTCATACAGCGGGCTATACAGGAGGATTTGGGGGCGGACACGCATCTGCTGCACACGCGCTATCCGCCTGAGCCTGGAGGGTATTTGCACATTGGGCATGCCAAGGCTATAACCATCAATTATGGGCTGGCTGAAGCTTATGGCGGCAAATATAATCTCAGAATGGATGATACCGACCCTACAAAGGCTGATATGGACTATTATGTGGGGGTGATTAAGGATTCTGTCACATGGCTTGGTTTTGATGTAGAGGGCAAGCTTTTTTATGCTTCGGATTATTTTGAGAAGTTTTATGAGTATGCTTTAGTGCTTATAAAGGCTGGAGTTGCCTATGTTTGTGAGCTTAATGGCGAGCAGATGCGTGAATATCGCGGCACTTTGACCGAGTCTGGCAAGAATAGTCCATATCGAGAGCGGAGCATCGAAGAAAACCTTGATTTGTTTGCCCGCATGAAGGCTGGGGAGTTTCCAAATGGGGCAAAGACCCTGCGGGCAAAAATTGATATGTCAAGCCCAAACATGAACATGCGCGACCCTGTAATTTACAGAATTATCCACGAGGAGCATTATAACGCGCCCGGCTGGTGCATTTATCCGATTTACGACTTTGCCCACCCGTTAGGAGACGCCATTGAGGGCATAACCCACAGCCTTTGCGGGCTCGAATTTGAAAATAATCGTCCCCTTTATGATTGGTATATTAAACATGTGTCTGAGGGCACGAAGCTTCCCTCAAAGCCCCGCCAGATTGAGTTTGCTGAGCTTCACCTCACCAACACCATCCTTGGCAAGCGAAATATTCGTAAGCTTATTGCTGACGGCGTGATTGAGGACTGGGATGACCCTAGGCTCCTCACCTTTTGGGGCATGAAGCGCAGGGGCTACCGTCCCGCCGCCCTCAGGGCGTTTTGTGACGCCATTGGGGTGGCTAAGGCTCATTCAAAGGTCGATATTGCAATGCTTGAGCATTTTGTGCGTGAGGATTTGGCACCTGATTCCAAAGTGGTAATGGCGGTGCTTGAGCCTGTGCGTCTTGTAATTGAGGACTATCCTGATGACAGACCAGACCCTGACATTCGCCAAATCGCCAATAATCCCAAAAATGAAGCTATGGGCACCAGAGAAGTGCCATTTTCCCGCGAGCTTTACATTGAGCGGGAGGACTTTACACTTGAGCCCCCGCCCAAATACCAGCGGCTTGCCCCAGGGCACACCGTTCGGCTGTTTGGGGCAAATATGGCTGTCACTTTTGAGCGTTATGACGAAGCCGCAGACGCCCTCTACGTTAAGGTTGCAAAAGAGGGCGTCAAGCCAAATGGCACAATTCATTGGGTCAGCACCGCCCATGCCGTGGAAATAACTGCCAATCTTTATGATTATTTGGTTTTTGATTGTGACAAGGCTGAAGATGGGTTTGTTTTCAACGAAAACTCATTAACCGTCATGCGCGGCTACGCTGAGCCATCCACCCAGAGAGCCACCATTGACGACCGCTTTCAGTTTATGCGCAATGCCTTTTACACGCTGGATTCAAAGGGCAGCCTGACCTTTAATCGTATTGTGGAATTAAAATCTTCTTATAAATTGTAACCGACAAGGACGGCCGAGGGCGTCCGTCCCTACGAGCAGGGGTGGGCGGCTCGGCTGTTTTAATTTTTTTGAAGGAATTTTGGCAAAAAGGGCGTATATAGTTTTGTGGGGGTGCGTGGCTTTTGTTTTCACAGGATGTGCTGGAGGATTTGCGCCACAATAGCGATATTGTTGAGGTTGTGGGAGCTTATGTGGCTTTAAGAACCTCAGGGGCAAATATGGTGGGGCTTTGTCCTTTTCATCAGGAAAAAAGCCCTAGTTTTTCTGTTTCTGCCCACAGGCAGCTGTTTTATTGTTTTGGCTGCGGCGAGGGCGGGAATGTTTATAGCTTTATCATGAAAATTGAAAATTTTACCTTTACGGATGCTGTGCGGCATTTGGCGGACAGAATCAATTACCGCCTGCCCGAGACCCGCGGGGCGTCTCCCGTCAGCGTTGAAGAAAAAAACCGAATGTATGAGGCTTACAAGCTTTCAGCGCGGTTTTATTATGAGAATTTGCAAGGGTCAGAGGCTTTGGAGTATGTGGATGGGCGCGGGCTTAGTCCACAGGTGCAAAGAAAGTTTGGGCTTGGGTATTCGACAGGGGGTGACGCCCTCACTCGCCATTTGCGAGAGCTTGGCTTTTTGGACGAATTTTTGGTTAAGGCGGGGCTTTCCATGGAGGGCACACGGGGGCTGTATGACCGCTTTCGCGGGCGGCTGATGTTTCCGATTTTTGAGGTTTCAGGCAAGGTTATTGGCTTTGGCGGGCGGATTATTGGCGATGGCGAGCCTAAATATCTCAACTCTCCTGAAACCATGATTTTTGATAAATCCCGCACTTTATACGGGCTTAACCTCGCACGGCTGGCTAAAAAGCGCACATTTATACTTGTAGAAGGATATATGGATGTTATTGCTCTTTATCAGGCGGGGATAAAGACCGCTGTGGCGGCACTTGGGACGGCTTTTACTGCTGGGCACGGGCGTTTGCTCAAACGTTATTGTGATGATGTGATTATTTTGTTTGATTCCGACGCGGCAGGGGTGAAGGCTGTGCTTCGCGCCATTCCGCATCTTTACGCCGCAGGGCTTGGCATACAAGTGGTCAAGCTTGACGGTGCAAAAGACCCTGACGATTTTATCAAAGAATTTGGCGTGAATGCCTTGGTAGATGAACTTCGCGGAGCGCAGGATTTTGTGAATTTTCAAATCTTACATGCTCTATATGGCGTAGATATGGAAGTTACCGCAAGCCGTATTGCCTTTACCCGTGAATCTGCGGGAATTATTGCCCGCCTTGGTTCTCCTGTGGAGAGGGCGGCATATGCGCGGGACATGGCAGCAAAATTTGGCATGGACGAGGGCGCGCTTAAAGAGGAAATTCAGGAAATTTTAGGAAGTAAGGATGCGGTGGGCGGAGACTTTGTGCCCAGGGCTGCCCGAGCCAGTGTAGGCATGCGCGAGGGCAAAGGGCATTCAGACGCGGTGGCGCATATCTTTGGTGCTATGTTTTCAAGTGATGTGCTGTGCCAAAAAATTATTGCACATTTGACAGGTGAGGAATTTGGCGAGCCTGTGTTAAAGCAGCTTTTTGACTTTATAGTCCAAAGCCGAGCGGCTGGCAAGGTGCCCATGCAGGCTGACATTCTCATCCATTTTGAAAATGACGAGGAGCTTAAACAGCTTAACCGAATACTTATGAGCGACCATGATTATGAAGATGCCGAAGGGGCTATAGCCCAGCAGGTTCAGTTTCTAAAAGAGTCTCATTTGAACAATTTGCTAAAAACAAGCCAGGAGCTGTCAGAAATTGGCAGGTTAAAAAAAGAGCTAAACGAGCTAAAATCCAACAAAATCCAGTTTTAGCGTATACTTACATATTATATGGTTAAAAATAGAAAAGTCCGACTTAGGAGGAGAACCCATTGAAAACTACTGATGATTTTGATTTCAAAGATAAGGTTGAGCATTTGGTCTCGATTGCTCGTGAAAAAGAGAACCTTCTTTCTCAGAGCGAGCTTGACGCGCTTATGGCAAATTTGTCTATTGAAAAAACCAAATCTGAGTCAATTGTAAAGCAGCTTAAAGCCTATGGAATCGACGTTTATGACGATTCCACTGTCATTGACGACCCTATGGAGTCAAGCCGCTTTGGTGATGAGCTTGACATTGACCTTGACCCTGCGGTTTTGGCGGGCGTTCTTGAGATGGACGAGGGCCTTGACTCGGTGCTTGAAATTGACATTGACCCTGAGCTTGTTGAGGAAGTTGAAATTGATGTTGAAAAAGACATTGAAATCGCTGTGGCTGAGGCAAATGTCAATATTGACGACCATGTGCGAATGTATCTAAAAGAAATCGGCAAGGTGCCCCTTTTGTCGTGGGAGGATGAAAATGAGCTTGCAATCCTAATGGAAGAAGGGGACGAGGAGGCGAAAAAACGGCTGGTAAGTGCGAATTTGCGCCTTGTTGTGTCCATTGCCAAGCGTTATGTTGGGCGTGGGATGCAGTTTCTTGACCTGATTCAAGAGGGAAATTTGGGTCTTATTAAGGCTGTGGAAAAATTTGACTATCGTAAGGGCTTTAAGTTTTCTACCTATGCAACGTGGTGGATTCGCCAAGCCATAACCCGCGCCATTGCCGACCAGGCGCGGACAATCCGCATCCCTGTCCATATGGTTGAGACCATTAATAAGCTACTGAGAGTATCAAAGCAATTGCTACAAGATTTTGGCAGAGAACCCACAGCAGACGAGATTGCCAAAGAAATGCAGATGCCCCCTGAAAAAGTGCGCGAAATAATGAAGTTATCCCAAGACCCTGTAAGCCTTGAAACGCCCATAGGTGAGGAGGAGGACAGCCACATCGGCGACTTTATAGCCGACAACGACCTGCCCGCGCCCGACTCTGCCGCTGCATCCATCCTGCTTAAAGAGCAGCTATTTAACGTGCTTGAAACCTTGACGGAAAGAGAGCGCAAGGTTTTGGTGCTTAGATTTGGGCTGGGTGATGGCAAAGCGCGCACGCTGGAAGAAGTTGGGAAAGAATTTAATGTGACAAGAGAGCGTATTCGCCAAATCGAAGCCAAAGCCCTCAGAAAACTCCGCCATCCCGGGCGCAGTAAAAAGCTTAAAGATTACTTAGAATAAAGGGGCGTTTTTTACATACTTTTTCACCTCGTCACCCCGGGCTTGACCCGGGGTCCCATCATGGTAGCCGAATGACTATGGGGCGTAGAGGCATTTGGTGAAACTGATGGGATTCCGCGTCAAGCGCGGAATGACGGGTGATGGGGCATGATGGCTCTTGCATCTTGCATCTGAGAAGGAGGTTTTATGGAATATTATCCCGAAATTTACCAAGTTATTCCAACCAAAGAACATAAAATTTATCTTTATTTTGATGATGGGACCATTCGGCTCTTTGATGCTTCGGATTTGCTGGCAAATGCAAAAGGGCGGTTTGCTGAGCTTTTGGTGGGTGATGTCTTTATGGAAGCTTGCACGGTCATAGGCGGCACGCTGGCTTGGACGCTGGATGGGAGCTATTCTGCCGAAACCTGCCTTGACCTTTGCCCTGTGGTGCTGTACGAGACCTGCCCAACCGTGGAGGAGCCGCACTGGCTGTTTGCGAGCGCGGGGGAATAGGGGACTGTCCCACGGGTTTGGGGACTGTCCCCGGGAGTTGTTTGATAATTATGAGCATTAAACTGTCTAAACGTTTACAAACTCTTGCTAATATGGTAAAATATCCCAAAGTAGTTGATGTGGGCTGTGACCATGCTTATTTGCCGATTTATCTTGTTTCCGCGGGCATTGCCACTGACGCCCTTGCCACGGATATAGCCTCTGAGCCGCTATCGAGGGGGCGGGCAAATGCTGCTTTGCATGGTGCAAATGTGAATTTTATGCAGACTGACGGCATTTTGGGTATTCCCGCAGGATATGAAACCTGTGTGCTGGCAGGCATGGGCGGCGAGACCATTATGCGCATTTTGTCAAGTGAAATCGGCACTGCACGGGGCTTTAAGCAGCTTTTGCTCTCCCCCCAGCGGGATGTGGCGGCGGTGCGGCGGTTTCTGCATACATATGGTTTTTTTATTGTGGATGAAGTTTTGGTGGAAGAAAATGGGAAGTTTTATTTTGTGCTGGATTGTGTGCCAGAGCACCTGGGGACAGTCCCCAAGTGCGGGGGACAGTCCCCTGCCAGCTACGCCTTTGGATGGCATTTGGTTGAGAAAAAGTGTGCAGTTTTGGCACGGTTTCTTGAAGGCGAGATTTTGAAATATGAGAGGTTCGACCGAGCCGAACATTCGGAATATTTATTACTTTGCAAGGAGGTTTTGGCATGTATAAAATGAGTGAAATAATTGAGATTATTGAGGAGCTTTGCCCTCGCGAGCTTGCCATGGAGGGGGACAATGTGGGGCTGATTCTCGGGCGCGCGGACGCTGACGTTACACGTGTGCTCCTAGCCTTAGATGTGACGGATGATGTGATTGAAGAAGCCCTTGAGGAGGGCTGTGACGCCATTGTCACCCACCACCCGCTGCTTCGAAACGGCATGAAGCAAATAAATGATTCGACGCCTCAAGGGCACAGGCTTTTGACCCTTGCGGAAAACCGCATTGCGGTATATTCAGCCCACACCAACCTTGATATGTGCGACGGCGGCATAAATGACGAGCTTTTTGACATGCTAGGGCTTGAAAACCGCGAGAGCATTGCCCCTGAAAAGCCTTCTGTCTTTTCTGGCAGGGCGGGTTTTTTGCCTGAGCCTATGAAGCTGTCAGAATTTGCATTGTTTGTGAAAGAAAGGCTTGAGCTGCCTGGGGCTATCTATTGCGGCAACCCTCTGGGCATGGTGCGCAAGGTGGGCATTATTGCTGGCGGCTCGGCAAATGAGCGGTGCTTTACAGGGGTCGCCATGGCAGAGTGTGACACTTTCATCACCTCCGACATAAAATATTCAGCCGCTCTTTTGGCTCGTGATTTTTCACTCAATTTGGTGGATGCCACACATTATGGCTCAGAAATTGTGTTTACGCGCATTATAGAGCCCCTTCTTAACAGAAATTTCCCAAATTTGGAGGTTATTGTTTCGCAAATTGACGGACAGCCTTTTAGAATTGAGAATTGAGAATGGAGAATTGAAAATTATGGAATATCCTTATTTGGTAGCACAAGTTGATAATCGGATTGTTGAGCTTTTTGATGTGGACGAAAACAGCTCTGATGCGCAGTTTTTGGACATTCGGAATTTTCATGGGTATATGGCGTATCAGCGCAGCCTTGTTTTTGTGATGATTTACGCAGCACGGGCAGTGCTTGGAGAGAACATTCGGGTTGTTGTAGAGCATAGTATAAACAAAAACTACTATTGCGAGATTTTTAAGGACGGCTTTGCCATGACCCCTGATGTTCTTGCCCAAATTAAAGAAAAAATGCAGGAAGTTGTAAATGCCGATATGCCCATAAAAAAGCATGTTTTGCGCACAACTGAGGCAATCAAGCTTGCAGCCCAAATGAACCTGCCTGACAAAGTGCGCCTTTTAAGCTACCGTGCCACATCTTTTGTGAATTTTTATGAGCTTGACGGGTTTTATGACTATTTTTACGGGCCCATGGTGGTTTCTACCGGCGTTTTGACAAAGTTTGAACTTAAAGCCGCAGACGAGGGCTTTATGATAATTTTTCCTGATAGGAAAAACGCTTCTGAGCTTTCTCCTTTGAGAAATATCGCAAAACTTACACAAATTTTTAGGCAATCCAACAAATGGGCGCGAATTTTAGAAATTGACACGGTAGGTGCCTTAAATGACAAGATTTGCCAAGGTAAGTCCGGTGAAATTATACGCATTAATGAGGCTTTGCATGAAAAGTCTGTGGCAAGCATTGCCGACCAAGTGTTGGCTGGCGGCAAAAGCGTGGTGCTTATTGCAGGCCCCACTTCTTCAGGCAAAACCACCTTCTCCCACAGGCTGGCGGTGCACCTGCAAGTAAACGGGCTGCGCCCCATTGTAATTGGGCTTGACGATTATTACATTAACCGTCATGAAACACCCCTGGGCGAGGACGGCAAGCCTGATTTTGAGTCCATTTCAGCCATTGATACTGAAAGGTTTAATTCAGATATGGAGCGGCTAATAAAGGGCGAGACGGTGCAGATGCCTCGGTATAACTTTTTGAGCGGGATGCGCGAGGACGGGCGGCTGCTTAAAATGCGTGAAGGGGATGTGCTGGTTATTGAAGGACTTCACGGGCTTAATCCCAAACTTTCTGAAAAGGTAAGTGATGATAAAAAATTCAAGGTGTTTATTTCAGCCTTAACCCAACTAAATTTGGATGACCACAACAGGATTCCCGCCGCAGACACTAGAAAAATCCGCAGAATTGTGCGGGATAATCACTACCGCGGCTTTGACGCCAAGCGCACCATTGACCTGTGGCCGGCAGTTGTGCGGGGCGAGCGGGTGAACATCTTTCCATACCAGGAGCACGCCGATGTGATTTTTAATTCTGCACTTGTCTATGAAATGTGTGTGCTAAAAGTTTACGCCGTGCCCCAGCTTTACGCCATCAAACAAAATGACATATCTTTTCCCGAAGCCCAAAGGCTTTTGAAGTTTTTGGATTGCTTTATGGCAATTCCTGAAAAGGAAGTTCCTATAACCTCGCTTTTGCGCGAATTTATCGGTGGCGGGGTATTCAAATGAGATTGAGAAAGGGGCGGGTCGCTGGGCTTATTATGGTATTATTTGTGCTTTTGATTATTGGAATTTTCATAGGCTCTAGCCGCTGGCTTAGGGTTAATGAGCATGTGGTTTATTTTGACAATTTGCCCGAACATCTGCAAGGGCTGCGCATTTTGCACATTTCCGACCTTCATTCCAATAATCCTGACAGGATGAACCTGAACATTTGGCGGCGCGTGGAGCGTCTTGATTTTGACATTGCGGTAATCACCGGGGACATTGTGCTAGACGGCCGCTGGCCGGCAGCTGGCCCTATGACCTACCTTGACCCTCACAAGCCCTATTTGCGCGCCTTAGCCGCCCGTGTGCCCACCTTTTTTATCGAAGGCAACCACGAATCCCGCACCATCCAGCTGTTTAAGGACATAATGGAAGAACTTGGTATAACCTTCCTCTACGATGACAGATATTTTCTTGAGGTTGGAGGCGGGCATCTTGAAATTATAGGAACAAAGGACTATATCACCTTGCACCGCAGTGGTTTTCACGAAATGTACGCCCTTTTTGAGGCGTCAAATCCTGCGGACTTTCGCCTTGTCCTATCCCACCAGCCCCAAATTTTTGACAGAATAAAAAATAAAGGACAAATGCTTGTCCTTTCAGGCCACACCCATGGCGGTCAAATCCGCCTGCCCTTTATGCCAACCCTCTACGCCCCCGGTCAAGGCTGGTTTCCCGCCTATGGTGACGGCTTTTACCACCACGGTGCCGCCACAATGTACGTGTCCCGCGGCATAGGCACAACCCACTTTAGGATGCGCTTTTGGAACCGCCCCGCAATAACCATCCACGAACTGCAGGCTAGACAATAACTTCATCCATAATCAAATTAAACCTCGGATGCTCATGAGGTTTTTTTCCTAAATATGTATCGTCTTGGTAGAACTTATAATGCTCAGGGTCAAGGGTAAAAACACACCCAATATCCCCACCTTGCTTAATCCTGTGTTGAACCGACAGGTACTTTAATATGTTCCATCCCACAATAAATTCCATCCTGCCGTGCTTTGTTGGCTTGCCTTTGGCTGTTGGTTCGCCCGTATTAATCAGCTTAACAACCACATCCTCAAAGTTGATAGCCCCCATTTTAAGGCTGTCAAGCTTAAAGGTGTATGCCTGCACTTTTCTGCCATCACCAACTTCTGAATATGCAGACTGTAAGAGCAAATCCTCAAAAGGTAAATTTTCGATTTTGTCCTTAAACATCGCTCCAAAGGGACTGTCATCAATATGCTTTTGCAGTATCTCGTCAAACCCAAAATTCTTCCACAAAGAAAAGGACATATGGCACATTGCGGCTCCAGTGTCAATCAAAACATAATTTCTTCCAAGCGGAATCTTTCTTACGCACTCAATTTCTACTTCAGTCCTTAAAAGACCGTTTCGAGGTACACTAAATCTATGCTGCATTTGCAACCTCCTCTTAAAAGTACCCACCTAATCTGTGTACATCAAAGTTTTCGCCATAAAAAACTGCCACATCACAGTCAAATTTTGCTTCTTCAAGCTCTGCAGGAGTTAAGATTGCTAACACATCACCTGTTACTCGATAATTTGCAAATTTAACATTGATTGCAACAATGCAGCTGTCGGGATTTTTCTTCACTATTCTATCAATGTTTACATTCTTCTTAATAGTTGCTTTTTTTGAAAATGTTCCACGCAGCGTAGCCCTTCTTGCAGCGCGCTTGCGAGTTCTGCCTCTCCATGCAGGCGTTAAAGGCACCCTCTCTATTCCCTTTCTGACTGCTCCCATACATACAACCTCCCTCTCTAAACCAACCCCGCCGACGCAATTTGCGCAAGCTTTGGGATAATTTGGCTTTTTCTAGACACCACCCCCGGCAGGTAGATGTGGTTTTGCCCGGCATACATGCCAAAGGCGGTATCCACAATATCTTTGGACTTGCCAATCACAAACAATTCCGAGCCATTTCTTATAATGTCGGTTATCATTAGTATTGCAAGGTGGCATTCATTTGTGTTGTAAAATTTTTCAAGCTCGGCTATAATTTCTGCTTCACGGTGCATTAGAGTGTCAAACTCCATGGCATTAATTTGGGAGATAAAGGCTATGATATTCCCGAATGTAAAGCGTTTGCGGTCTATGCCCAGCATTTGGGCAATGGACATTTCATCAAGGTTTGTGCCTGCCCTAAACATCTCACGGGCGTAGTCAGAAATTGTCACCTCAGCCAGCTCCGCCAGCTCCTCCCCTGCCCCTTTGTCAAAGAAAGTGCATGTAGGCGATGAAAAGTTAAGGGTGTCCGACAAAATGGCAGAAAGCATCAGTCCCGCCATATCTTTAGGTATTGCCACACCGCTTTCTTTGTACATTTTGTAGACAATGGTGGCCGTAGAGCCAACAGGCTCAAAGCGGGAATATAATGGGGAATTGGTCTGGATGTCCGCAAGCCTGTGGTGGTCAATAATTTCAATTATATTTGCCTGCTCAATGCCCACAGCAGACTGGCTGCGCTCGTTATGGTCAATCATAATGACCTTTTTGCCGCCTTCGCCCATGACGTGGCGGCGGGAAATAACGCCAAAAAGCGTCCCATCCTCATTCACAATGGGAAAATTGCGAAAGCGGTTGCCCCGCATCACTGCAATCACGTCATCCACATAGGTATGGGGGCTAAAGGTTATCATATCCTTTGAGTTCATTACAGAGCTTGCTGAAATTGCCTGTTTAATCAAAGTTACAGCCTTAAAGATAGAAGCATCACAACAAACAATGGCACAGCGGGCGTTTTCAAGCCCCCGCGGCTCCACGCCCCCTGCCAAAATTATACAGCCAAAGTCAAATTGATATGCAAGCTTCCACGCATCCTCAATTGTGCCGCAAATTATAATGTCTTTGTCACTCACACTAACCCCTGCAGGCACAACCCCCACATACAAAGAGCCCATAAGTTTTTTGTGTTTATAAGTGCCGCCAATTTCTTTGCCCCCAAGAATTTTTATTAGATTTTCGTATAAAATCTCATAATGGCGCGAGACCCCGTGGTCCACACATGCGTTTGCCGACCAAGGGTCGTCATCGTACATAAAAATCTCCGTCACATCCCCAAGCCCTATAATGCCCTTTAGCACGCCCTCAGGGCAGGTGACAGGGGTCAGGCGGCTGCCGTCACGGGTGCGCATGGCATCCCACGCCGCTTTGACAGGCGCGTTTTCAAAAATCCCCGTGGCAGTGTAAATGTCAAGGTCCTCAACCCGCATTTTTACATCACGCAAAAGCTCAGGAGCCTCCACACCAAAATGCTTTAGCACAAACTCGGTCTCTTTGTTGATTTCCCCTAAACGATAGGCTAATGCCCCTGTCAGTCCAAGCTCGCGCTTAAGGTGGGCATATGCAATGGCAGAACAAATACTGTCAGTATCTGGATTTTTATGCCCAAACACATAAACCGCATCCTTAGCCTTGTTTGTTGCCGTATTTCGGGTAATTGTAACATTTATCATAGCCCAACCTCCAAGTAATCAAAACGACCGAGGGCGGTCGTCCCTACAACATTTCTTTCACAGTTTTTGCAATATTTTCAGCTGTAAAGCCGTAGAGCTCTTGTAGATAATCCACAGGACCAACCTCGCCAAAGCTCTCAACCATGCCAATTCGCTTGAATTTCGGGCTGTAGGGACGGACGCCCTCGGCCGTCCGAACATCCAAAAGCCCGCTTGCCACAGCTTCCCCAAGCCCGCCTATGACATTGTGATTCTCAGCCGTCACAACAAGCCCAGTTTCAGCCGCAGCCCTCACCAAGTCCATGTCCAGTGGCTTTATGGTAAACATATCAATAACCTTAATGTTTATGCCGTCAGCCGCCAAAATATCCGCAGCCCCTAAAGCTTCACAAACCATCATCCCACAAGCAATAATCGCGCCATCTGTGCCCTCTCTAAGCACCTGCCCTTTGCCAATTTCAAATTTATGGTCTTTGCTGTAAAGAGCCTGATAATTTTTGCGGGTCATGCGCACATAAGTCAGGTTTTTGCGTTCTTTAATTTGGTACATAATATGTTTTAACATGCTGGAATCCGAAATTTCTATAACTGTAGAATTAGGAATGGCGCGGTAAAGGGCAATGTCCTCAAAAGGCATGTGGGTACCGCCATTAAAGCCTGCCTGAATGCCCGGGTCTGTGCCAAAAATCCGCACATCACAGCCTGCATATGCCACAGAAAGCACCGCTTGGTCATAAACCCTGCGGGAAGAAAATGCGCCAAAAGAGTGGGCATAGGGCTTTTTGCCGGCGGCTGCCAGCCCAGCTGCCACCCCAATCATGTTAGCCTCGGCAATGCCGCAGTTTATGGCTTGGCGCGGGTTTTTCTTCCAAAAAGGACGGGTGTCGATTGAAGACATCATGTCCGCATCCAAATATACCACATCAGAGTCAAGCTCTGCCAGCTTTTCTATAGTTTGAGCAAAAGCCGCTCTAAACATGAGCTTGTCCGCGCTTTTATCGTAAATAATAGCCATTACACATCACCTCCTAAGTTTTTAAGCGTTTCAGTTGCCTCTCTAATGGCGGTGGCAAGAATGTCTCCGTCAACCACCATATGATGGTTGTATTCAATCGCCTCCACGCTGGGCACGCCAGCTCCTTTTACGGTGTTTAGCACAATGCAGGTGGGCACATGGGCGCGCCCTGTAAGGCTAATGCCCAAAATCGCCTCTTTTATTTGGCGGACACAGCCCCCATCAAGACCTAACGCCTTCCATCCAAAGCTTGCAAATTTTTTGGCAATATCTCCCATCTCCATAACTTCTGAGGTTGTGCCGTCAAGCTGCTTTTTGTTATTATCCACAAAAGCTATGAGATTGCCCAATTTATGCTGGGCTGCAAAAAGTGCCATTTCCCAAACTTGCCCTTCATTGCACTCCCCATCCCCCAAAATCAAGAATGTGCGGGAATTTAGGTCATCCATTTTTTGGGCAAGAGCAAGACCTGCAGCCAAAGACGCCCCCTGCCCCAAAGAGCCTGTGGTCATGTCCACACCAGGGGTAAGCCGCCTGTCCGCATGGCTAGGAAGCTTTGTTTTGGGCTGATTCAAGGTGTCCAGCCACTCCATAGGAAAAAAGCCCTTGAGAGCCAAAGCCGCATAAAGTGCAGGCCCCGCATGCCCTTTAGACAGCACAAGCTTGTCCCTTAAAGGCCAGCTGGGATTGTCAGGCATCACATTCATAACGCTGCCGTACAAAACAGCAAGCACATCTGCCACAGACAAAGACCCGGACAAATGCCCAAAGCCGCGCTTTCCAATCATTTTCACTGTGTTAAGCCTAATCTCGGCTGCAAAAATTTCTAATTCCTTTGTGTTCATTTGAACTACCTCCAAATTTTTCTATATAAGGGAGAGCCGCCTGAACGCGGGTTAAGCCGCAACCTTCAGCCGACTTCAGTCGGCTCTCCTTTCGTTTACATATCCCGAATATACTCAAGTTCCCTAAACTTAGAATGCACCACCTGCACCGCCCTTTTTGCGTCAGCTTTATCAATCAGTACACTTATGCGAATCTCAGATGTTGACACCGAGTCAATGTTTATTCCCGCGCCATAGAGGGCTTCAAACATAATTGAGGGCACGCCGGGATTTGTGTCCATGCCTGTGGAAACAACAGACAGCTTGGCGATGTTTTCGTCATGGCTAAGACCGGTAAAGCTCAGGCGGTGGGCGTTTTTTTCAAGAATATCCTTGGCATCCGCCTCCCTGTCCGCATCCAGAGTAAAGGAAATATCCTTTGTGCCGTCACTTTTTTTGAACTGTTCAACAAAATCAATGGAAATATTTGCCTTATTCATGGTATCAAATATTTTATACCACACCCCAGGCGCGTCAGGCACGCCAGAAAGCCTGATTCGGCAAATGCCCTCATGGGCGGTCACGCCACTTACATAAATTCCCTCCACAGCCGTCTCCCCCTCAATGAGAGTGCCCGCGGCGCGTTTCATACTCGACATCACCTTCACCCTCACACCGTATTTTTTAGCAAGTCCCACAGAACGCTTAGCAAGTACCTTTGAGCCAAGGGCTGAAAGCTCAAGCATTTCCCGATAGCCGATTTTTGCAAGCTTTGTGGCATCACTCACCGAGCGCGGGTCGGCAGAATAAATGCCCTCTACATCTGTATAAATCTCACAAATATCAGCCTTTAGGGCAGCGGCCACAGCCACGGCAGTCAAATCCCCTGCCCCGCGCCCAAGTGTGGTCACTTCCCCCTCAAGACTCTCCCCTTGAAATCCAGTAATAATCACAATATTGCCCTTATCAAGCTCAAGAAAAATTTTATCTGTTTTAATGTGTTTTATACGGGCCGAGCCGAAGGCAGATGTGGTGACAATCCCTGCTTGGCGGGCATTTAGGGACTTTGCCCCATGCCCCATCCTCTGCAAAATCAGTGCCATCAAAGACACAGAAATCTGCTCACCTGTGTGCAGCAAAAGGTCAATCTCGCGCTTTGAGCCGTTTGGATTGGCCAAAGCCGCGGTTTTAAGCATATTGTCAGTATATTTACCTTGGGCTGAAAGCACCACAACAACCCGATTGCCGCCCTCACGCGCCGCCACAATCCGGCTTGCAGCATTTTCCATCTTCTCAAAGTCAGCCAAAGAGCTGCCCCCGTATTTTTGAACAATCAGCAATATCTCACCCCCTCGCCAAAACCTTTATATCCTCAATTTTCACACCATGTACAAACTGGCTTATTTCTTTTTGCAGACTATTTAGCCTATAGCCCACCGCCATCTGCCCCACAAAATAGTGATTGGCAAGATGCTCTACCACCGCGTCTTTAGCCCGCTCGGGAGCCAGGCGAGAGTAAAAATGGTCATGGGCATTTGAATAATTTGGAATAAAACTTTGATAAGGCATTAAAAACTGCGCCGCACCTTCGTTTGCCTGCCACTCAAGATGAGCCGCCAGCCTGCTTGCAGGGCTAAAATCAGGCGGGGTACACAAAAAATTTTCCTCGTCATGAAACCAATAGTGGATAAGCTCGTGCATACAGTCAAAATTTTGCCCAAAAAGGGAACGGCGGGCGTTAAGCCCTATGGTTGTGGAGTTTTTACCTTTGTAAAGTATGCCGCAAATCTTTGTCCCTGTAAAATTGAGCATTTCAATACGCAAATTCAAACAAACCTCATAAGCAAGGGATATGGAATCAATTTTGTAATTTGGAGCACTCATGTTAAAATCAAGGGACGCGGCTTTTTCAGAAACAAGCTTGTAAAGCCCAGCTTTGTTAAGAAACTTAGGTTGAAACATTTTCATCTCTTTCCTTTGCCTTTTTCAGAAAATTAAGTGCCATTTCAAAATCCGCCGGGCTTATGCCCGAATTTTTGGCATCTTGGGCAATGCGATAATACACTTGGTCAATCTTTTCCCCTGCATCATCAGTCTCAGGGGCATAGCCTAAAAGATAATCTGTGCTCACACCAAAATAATTTGCCATTTTTTTCAGGCTTTCATTATCAAGGTCGTGCACACCCCGCTCCCAATTTGACAGGGTTGCCTGGCTTATTTCAAGCTCCTTTGCCAAATCCGCCTGCCTTATGCCCATCTGCTCTCTAGCTTTTCTAAGACGATTCATACGCCACCTCTTGACATATTAGTCAAACTAATATATAATTATTTGAAAACCTAATTTGAATAGAACAAGTATATCACAAAAATGTAAGGAGGGCAAGTATGAACGGTAAAAATTTTCAAAAAATGCTTAAAGATGGAATGGACAGGGAGATTGAGACAAAGGCTGCAACAGATGCGATTTTGTCTTTGCGCAAAATGCACGGGGAAAATAACCTAGCAGAGGAATATGCGGAGGATTTGATTGACATTCGCACAAGATTTCAGGACATTCAAAGTGCCGTAAAGTCCATTGAAGACCCGATGGTGCAGGATGTGATGATTGCTAGGTATATACATAATCTTACATGGGAGGATGTTGCGGCTGTGTGCCACATGTCCGTTGCCCATGCCCATAGGTTGCACAAAAAAGGGCTTTTGGAGTTAGAGGTTAAAACGATTGATTAGGAAACAAATCCTATAATACCGATGATTACTAGGATTAGGCCGGACAGCACATTCCACAGCTTTGTATTGGCACTTTTTTGGTTTAAGTGGTTTGCAATTGAGATTCCAATAGCCAAAAAGATTATTTGAAAAAGTGCCACCAAAAAGGGCAAAGCGTAAACAGCAATGCCAAGAGACGCGGCGGCAAGCCCCGCCCCCATAGAATCCAGCGACAAGATGAGACCAAGCTGCACAGCACCCCATTTGGTGATGCCCTTTGGCAGCTGGGCTTCGTCTTGTTTTTTTGTAAGGGCACTTAAAGCGATAAAAATGCCAAGAGCGGCAATCCATATCGAAGCTACAATCTCAGCCAGCCGCGGCTCAAAAAAGCTTGCCAAAATGTCGCCAAAAAACACAGCAACGCCCATAACAAGTGCCGACACCCAAAAGAGTAGTATATAGGTAGAAACTCCTATTTTTAATTTTCTAAGCCCGCAGGAAACGCCCATTCCAAGGGCGTCTATGCTCAGGGCGACCGCAAAAAATAAAGACATATCATACCTCGCGAGCATTTTTACGTATATGTCATTTTATGCTGTCAAAAAATTCTTGTGAGTTTTGAAAAGTTTTTCTTGACAATGACGTTACGTAATGGTGTACACTATGATTATAACGTAATAGATGCGGGGTACAAAGGTGTCACTTGACAGTTACGTTACATTACATTATACTCTTTGAGGAGGTGAGAGAAAACGAATGGAAAAAAAGCTAATGACTGTGGGAGAGGTTGCCAAAAAAACAGGTGTTACTGTGCGCACACTGCAATATTACGACAAAGAAGGGCTTTTGCAGCCGGCAAGCCAGACCGAAGGCGGCTTTAGGCTTTATAGTTACAAAGAAATTGTAAAGCTAAGGCAAATACAATCTCTTAAAAGTTTAGGCTTTTCCCTTGCAGACATAAAAAACCGCCTGCCAAAGCTAGACACCCCCGAGGAAGTGGCGAAGGTTTTGGAAGAACAGGCTCGAGGCATGAGGGCAAACATAGCATCTTTGCAAAATTCCTTGGAGTCAACCGAGCTACTAAAACAAGAGGTGCTAAAAATAAAGGAGGTAAACTGGGAAATATATGCAGAGATTATAACTTCTTTGCTTCATGAAAATCCGTCATATTGGGTTTTGAAATATATGGGTGATGAGTCTCTTGACAAATTGCAAAAACTAGATGATGAGCATGCAGATAAGGCATTTGAGGAGCACAAGGAGCATATTAAAAAAGCCAAGGAGGCACAAGAGGCAGGGCACCCGCCCGAAAGCCCCCAAGCACAAGAAGTTGCCGCTTTGTGGTGGAATATGATAATGACGCTGACAAATGGTGACGTGAGTGCTGCCGGCGAAATGATTGAGTTTGGGCGCGAGGTTGATGAAGCTGAGTGGAAGGACAATTACTCCTTCGACAAGGACTACATTGGAAAGGCAATTGGCATTTATTTGAAAAGTATTGGGTACAATTTTGAACAATAAAAAGGAGTGAAAATAATGATTACAATGAAAAACATTGTCAAGCGATTTGGCTCAAACACGGTTTTGAGCGATGTTAGCTTTGATGTAGGTAAAGGTGAGATTTTTGGGCTTTTGGGTCCTTCAGGTGCTGGCAAAACCACCATTATCAACCTTTTGACCAAGCAGATTACATCTGACGGCGGCAGCCACCACATTGGCACAGACCCTATGCACACAGGGCTTATGCTTGAAGAAGACGGGCTTTATGGTCGTTTGACAGCTGCGGAGAATTTGGCACTTTTTGCTGGCATTTACGGTGCTCCAAAGAATAAGGTTGACGAGGTTTTGAAGGCTGTGGGGCTTGAAAATGCGGCAAAACGCCCTGTTATGAAGCTTTCCAAGGGTATGCGCCAGCGTTTGGCACTTGCCCGCGCCATCATCCACGACCCTGTGGTGCTGTTTTTGGACGAGCCCACAGCAAACCTTGACCCATCCACCGCGGTGGGCATCCACAATTTGGTATTTAAGCTTAGAGACAAAGGCACCACAGTTTTTTTGACCACCCACAATATGGATGAAGCTGTGCATCTTTGCAACAAAGTGGCACTTTTGCACAAAGGCGTCATTGTGGAATATGGCGCGCCCAGAGAAATTTGTGAGCGGCACGACTCCTTTAAGAACGTACCTGACTTAGAGAGTGTATTTATCAAGCTGACAGGTGCAAAAATGGTGGAGGTGACTGAATAATGAATGCGATTAAAGCGATATTTAACAAACAGCTTGCAGATTTGCCAAAAAACATGTCTGTAACCATGATGTTTATACTGTTTCCTTTGATGAGCCTTTTGCTTGGCACAATTATGGGCGGCGGCGACGAAATTGCCGAATCAATACTCAATATGCAGTTTATGATGATTTTTGCGGCAATGACGCCAATGGTAATGATTGCTAATACAATTGCCGAAGATAATGAGTATAAGTCACTAAGATTCATGGTGACGGCAGGTGTTAAGCCTGGGCAATACCTGATGGGACTAATCTCTTTTGCAATGATAATTTCGACTTTTCCTGTTGTTGCCTTTGCCTTTATCGGCGGATATTCGGGCACCGAATTTTGGATTTTTATAGCCCTTGGGCTTGCGGGCTGCTTGGCTTCCTGCATCCTTGGTGCCATAGTCGGCATTTTTTCCAAAAACGTGCAGCAGTCCTCGGCACTTTACACGCCCCTGGGCATGGTGCTGGCGTTTACGCCAATGGTAGCCATGGGTTCGGAAGCCGTAAGAAATGTGGTTCAATACCTGTTCCCAGTGCAAATTTTTGTCACACTTTTTGACATGTTGATGCCTGAATACACCGCAGTGCTCACAAGAGTAAACATCGAAGGCTACGACATCATGCACCGATTTGTAGGTGAATATGTCCTTGAACCTATCGAACCTTTGTCCCAAGGCATGACAACAAGCCTTATTATAATTGGCGCAAATGCCGTGGTGTTTGCAATACTTTTTGCAATTGCTTACAAAAGAAAAGGGCTTAAAGGTTAGTGCTAACTAGCAGTTCTTCTTCACGCTCCTTAATTTCATCATATAGCCTTTGCACCTGACTTTTCATGGTGCTTAGGCTATTTTTTGCCTCGTCCATTTGCTGGAGCAGACGGCTGATATTGTCGATATTTTCGTCAATTTGCCCGCGCACCGACAAGGACGTGAAGATATTTGAAAACCACAAGTCCACAGCCCGCTGGCTATCAGACACCTTGCCAAACTCAGGGCTTTGCATATTCCTACCCAATCTTTTTATGCCTTTGGTATAGGCATTAAAACGCTTTAGCTGGGAGGATAGGTTAAAAAAGTGGGTTTCGGTGTCATCCATATGTGAATATTTTACAGCATGGGAAATGAATCCGCCTTTTGTCCACACATCCCAGCTTGCCCAGCTCCGCGCCTTGTGGAGGGAGCCAAGGGCAAGGCTTGCAGTGGAAAGTACCGCGTCAGCCGCCCGCAGCGCGCCGTTTATGCTGTCAAACTGCTCATAAATCCTGCTTCTCTCAGCATCAATCCCAATAAGCCGCGCATCCACCAAAAGCCCTAAATGCTTGCGCCTTAAATCAAGCTCGTTATTAAACTCCTCTTTAAGCTTTTGCAAATCAATTACAGTTCCAGATATTTCAATAAGCTCCTGCTCCAAATCCAAAAGCCGAATCTTGGCGCGGTCATAAGCCAGCTTTTCCTCAACCTCGGCAGCAGAAAGCTTATCCAGCCGATTTTCGTAACGCCCAACAAGCCTAAGCAAAAACCCGGATAAAGAGCCCTCAATCATCTTATCAATGGCAGCCCCCGTGCCCTCATACTCCCCTTTAAGCCGCTTAATCTCGTCCTTTTTGTTCGCAACCTTCTCCTTTAGCAACTGATACTGCCGCTGATATTTAGGTAAAAGCCCCACACGGTCGCGCATCTCAAACATGTCCATCCAAATCCCCCCTGTCACCTATTAAATCTTAAAGTTGCGCTTCATGTGTATAACTCTTTGTAATGAAACATGGTTTTTGTGGACGACATAATAGATTTTATATCTATCTACAATAATAAATCGTGTTATCTTAGCCTTGCTTGTGTCATTAGGGCTCCCTCTTTCAGGAAAATATTCAAGCTTAAATGAAGCTTCATAAATCCTTTTCGCCTGCATTTCGGCTATATGCTCGCTTTCATGTTTTTTGAGATAGTTAACTATACTCTGCACGTCCCGCTGATAAGACTTTAGCATCATGATTCCGTACTTTTTCATCAAACATCCTCCAAATTTCCGCAAATCCCTCCTCTAAAGTCATTAAATCATCGGGATTGTTCTCCTCCTCCTCAAGGGCTTCTGTTATCATCAAATACTCCTCGTAAGTCATTTGACTTCCATCATACCACTCACCATTTTCCAAATACACAATATTTTTCTCCATAAAAAGTCCTCCTTATGACTGGCTGCGCCCTTTGTACTCCCCTGTGCGTGTGTCTATATCTAGTTTGTCGCCGATATTTATAAACAGCGGCACGTGGACAACGGCACCTGTCTCCAAGGTGGCGGGTTTATTGGCCCCTGACGAGGTGTTGCCTGCAAAGCCGGGCTCAGTCTCGGTGACGGCAAGGCTTACCACAATATTTGGCTCAATGGCAAAAACAGAGCCGTTGTGGCTTAGCACCTTCACCATGTCATTTTCCCGCACAAATTTAAGGGAATCGCCCACCTCAGACTGGTTGACGGCAGTTTGTTCAAAAGACTCCATATCCATAAAATAACATATGTTTCCATCTGAATAAAGATACTGCATGTCAACACGCTCAATATGGGCTTTGGGCATTTTTTCTTGGGGGCGGAAAGTTTCCTCCACCACAGCCCCTGTCACGATATTTCTAAGCTTTGAGCGCACAAAGGCAGCACCCTTGCCGGGCTTAACATGCTGAAACTCAATAATCTGCCAAATGCCGCCCTTAAATTCAATTGTAAGTCCATTTTTAAAATCTCCTGCTGAAACCATGTTTTCATCCTCCTAAGTTATAAATATAATTAATTGCCAAAAGATAGCTACTTACGCCAAACCCCGAAATCATACCTACACAGGCGGCTACGGTGACTGACTTGTGCCGCGCCTCCTCGCGGGCGTGGATGTTTGACAAATGCACTTCCACAGCCACAGTAGACGGGGCAACAGCCCTAAGCGCGTCTGCAATGGCAAGGCTGTAATGGGAATATGCCCCAGGATTTATCACAATGCCCCTTATACCATCAAAATGGCATTTGTGGATAAAGCTGATAATTTCGCCTTCATGGTTGCTTTGAAAGTGGATAATATGCGCTCCAATGCTTTTAGCGTAATCATCAATTGCGGTAAGCATATCCGCAAAGGTCACGCTTCCATAAACCTCAGGCTGGCGCGTGCCTGTCAGGTTAATATTTGGTCCATTTACCACAGCAATTTTCATCCCAATCACCCCATATAAATTTTACAACATTTTGGCACGAAATGCAACATATATTTGTGACAAGAGGTGTTTTATGTTAAAACTAAACAAAGACAAGTTAAAACGTAGGGTTGTGCAGGCTTTGGAGTTGCCTAAGGATGTTGTGCTGGGTATGGCGCAGGTGACGGTGACAGGGGACGAGGAGGTCGCGGTCTCGAACCACAAGGGGCTTTTGGAGTATTCATCAGGCTTTGTGCGGCTGGGCACCATACTTGGCGGGCTCAAAATTTTTGGTACAAACCTTATTTTGCGCGAAATCACCGCAGAGGTAGTGATAATTTCAGGCAAAATCGACAAAATTTTTTGGGAGGAAAAATAATTGTTCATAAAAATATGGAATTTCTTACGGGGATATGTTATAATAGAGGTTAAAGGATTTTCTGTGGAGCGTTTTGTGAATCAGGCAATCGCCTCAGGGCTGATTTTTTGGGATTTAGAGCGTGACGGCGGCAAATTTTATGCCAAAGTGACGCGGCGGGATTTTTTTCGCGCTGTTAGCCTTTGTGAAAAAACAGGCACTCACATTACGGCTTTGAGGTTTTATGGGCTGCCTGTGCTCATGCGGTGGGCGGGCACGCGCCCTGTGCTTTTGGGCGGGGCTGTGGCGTTTGTGGTGGGCATGGTGGTTATTACCTCGTTTATATGGCGCATTGATATTGAAGGCACAGCCCGCATTGATGCTGCTGATATTCTTGCTTTTTTGGAAGCAAATGACACTCAAATAGGCACAAGCCGCCGCGCTATACATTATCGCACAGTCGAAAATATGCTTATGCTTGAGTTTGAAGACATTGCTTGGACTTCTGTGTCTGTTTCAGGCACTAGGCTCCTTGTTAGAATTACAGAAACTATTTGCACTGAGCAGCTGCCGGCTGTTGATTATGAGTTTCAGGATATTGTGGCAACTAGGGATGGGGTTATTGTGTATATGGTGACAGAGGCTGGGGAGCCTAAGTTTCGCCCAGGAGATGTGGTCCATGCCGGGGATGTGGTGGTTTCAGGGCGGCTTACCCTTGGGTCTGCTGAGGATGGGAATTTGAGTTATCGTTATGTTGCCGCACTTTCAGAGGTTTGGGCGCGGGTTTATTATACAATGGAATTTGAAATTCCTTTGACATATTACGAAAAAAGCTTTACAGGAGTATATAACAGAGTGTATAGTATAACCATAGGCTCTCGCACTTTTACATTGCCCTTTGTCATTGGACCAAACCAAGATTTTATTTACTATGAGACCACAACGAGACACCACAGGGCAGCCCTTGGCGCAGACTACCCTCTGCCGCTTGCCCTCACCCGCCAAAACACCTACGAGCTGACCCGCCATTTGCGCTCGCGCTCTGAGGAAGTAGCAAGCCACATGGCAATCGAATTAGCCACAAGGCGCATAGCCGACGAGATGCAGCCCGATGCAGAAATACTTGAAAAACAAATAAGCTTTGAAATGGGCGAGCGCGCCCTTTTGGCTACGGTGTTTTTGGTGACAATCCAGCGGATTGACCAGACGCAGGAGCTCACACCTGAGGAGATTGAAATGGAGGAATGAGCATGTATGAGATTTTGGAGAACCAGCCTAGGATGACCCATAAGGAAATGGCAAAACTTTTTAGGGGTAAGTGGGTTTTTTCCGTGGATGCCGACTTTTCTTTGGGTGTCCCTTCAAAGACAGCTATACCGAAAATTATCGCTGATGAACCTTGGGAGGGCAGAGAAACTGGGATTTATCGAGAATTGGATGACAGGTACAACGGAAAAACAACTTATCGTTCGTTTTTGTTAAATGAGTGTATATCTGGATTTAGTGAGGTAATAGCTGATGGGTACAATTAAATATTCCCACGAGGGCGACTTTGAGCTTATAGAAAACAAGTTGGTTGCTGTCTTGGGCAGCATTAATGCTTCTGAAAGGAACAGACCTGTTCAGGAACTTCCTTTGATTGTTGATACAGGTGCATTTATAACTTTGATTAACAAAGACACCGCAGAGAATCACGGCTACAAAATCGACAATAACAAGACTATTATAATCACAGGATTTAGCGAAAAGGGCATGATTTGTGACTTAAGGAAAATACCCGCACTAGTTTTTTGCGGATTCGTTATTCAAGATGTGCTGATTGCAACACCGCAAAGCCATGAGGTGAAAGTCCCTGAAGTTTTGGGCATGAACATATTAGAAAATTTTAACTTTGCCTTTGATATGGACGAGCATCTGATTTATTTGAACAAAAGAGGGGAATTTGTAAGTGACAAGCCCCATTACAAAAGCGGTGAGGTAGTGCTTTTAGAGGAGGACAAGCTTTGGAGTACGGACAAATGGACATGCCCATGATTTTTGGGAAGCTTGATGAAAATATTATTGCTATTGAGCGGGCATTTGATGTTTCAATCACAAATCGCGCAGGAAGGCTTATGATTAGCTCTCAAAATGGCAAAAATAGGGAAAGGGCACAAGAAGTGCTTAAAAAGCTTATTGACATGGCAGATTCGGGATTAGAAATTGATTTAGGCACTGTCAATTATTTGATTGCATCCCTTGAGGATGGGACAATTCGGGAGGTTAACAAGGCGGGCAGCGGTGCTGTGGTAATTACATGCGCCGGAAAGCCCATAAAACCTAAGACCATTGGACAGGAAAAATATGTTAAGCTGATAGATGACAATATTGTGATTTTTGGGGTGGGGCCTGCGGGCACGGGCAAGACCTATCTTGCTATGGCAGCGGCGATTGCCGCCTTTAAGCGGGGGGACGTGGCGCGCATCATCCTCACCCGCCCTGCCATTGAGGCGGGCGAGAAGCTGGGCTTTTTGCCCGGAGATTTGCAGCAAAAGGTTGACCCTTATCTGCGCCCTTTGTATGACGCGCTATTTGAGATTATGGGTCCTGAGGCATTTACACGCAATATGGAAAAAGGGCTCATTGAGGTTGCCCCCTTGGCATACATGCGCGGGCGCACCTTGGACAACTCATTCATCGTGCTGGACGAGGCGCAAAACACCACACCTGCCCAAATGAAAATGTTTTTAACCCGCATTGGCTTTGGCTCAAAGGCAGTGATTACAGGAGACATCACCCAAATTGACCTTATGGCAGGCGTGCGCTCAGGGCTTAAAGACGCCATTTCCATACTTAAAGGAATCGAAGGCATTGGAATTTCCATGCTTACAAATAAAGATGTGGTGCGCCATCCCATGGTGCAAAAAATTATACTAGCTTATGAAAAAGCAGAGGGCAAAAAACATGAGAAAAAGAAGCTATAGACAGCAAAAAAGAGAGAGGCTGCCCCTTTATACTGTGGTTTTGGTGCTGATTGCCTATGTGGCGTCCCTTGTCATTGGAGGCCTGCATTTTATTGTGCCTGACACGGTGGACTTGGCTGTGGGCGACATTGCACCAAGGGATTTTGCGGCAACGCGGGTGGTTGAAAATATTTACCGAACACGCATAAACCGCGAAAGTGCCGCTGCCGCTGTGGAGCTTCAATTTGAACATGACCCAGAAATTACCTATAACATCTTATTTAATCTGCAAAGCTTTTTTGAAGATGTGGGAGCAGAGCGGGCTAGGGCAATGCCCCTTCTCATTCCTCCTGACTTTGACGGGGCTGTGGGTGCCGCTGCCCCGCCTGACCCTCGCCACCCTTTCAACCACCTAATCGTGCAGGATTCACCTACATTTGCACGTTTTATTAACGAAGTGAGCACTTATTTTGAAGACGCTCTATACATGCGCATCCACCCGGGAAATGCCCACAACACTGCCCTAGGGCTTGGCTATCACCTAAATGAAGTAGAATTTGACGATATTCTAGTCAGCATGGGCAGAGAAATTGCCCATGAATTTTTGGTTTCAAATATGGTGTTTAATGAAGCGGAAACCGAGCGGCTGCGGGCAGAGGCCATGGATGCTGCCGATGTGCCTGAGCTTCGCGTGGGTCAAAACATTGTCCGTTCAGGAGACTTTATAGATGAAGAAGCTTATTTGATTTTGGTGGAGCTTGGCGTCATTGGCGTGTCTGTGGCTACCATAATTCAGGGACTTTTGGGCGTTTCTTTCGTTGTTACCATTGTTTTTGGCATCTGCATGTTTTACGTATATGTGTTCAAAAAGGATGTTGCATTTGACAGGCGTAAAGTCACCATGCTGTTCACTCTGTACATGATGGCGGTTTTGCTGCTTCGTGTCATGGTGTTTTTGCCGTTTTATTTCACCCCAATCATGCTTTTTGCCATCCTTTGCGCCCTGCTTATAGGCACGCGGCTGTCCTTGGTTTTCACCCTCTCTCTGTCAATGATTGCCATGGTCATAGACCCCATGAACTCACCGTTTATCGCATATGCCATAATAAACGGCACTCTTGCCGCCTTAATTGCCAAAAAAATCACCGTGCGGGCAAATATGTGGATGGCGGCTGGAATTTTTGTTCTCGCAAACGCCGCAACAGTGTTTGCGAGCTATTTCATTTTTGCGGCAGGGCTCTCAGACGCCATGTTTACGTCTGCACTTTTAGCCATGGTGGGCGGGGTTATGACAATTACGCTTGCTTACGGCTCTTTGCCCATTTGGGAGAGCGTTTTCAAAGTGGTAACTCAAAACACATTGCTTGAGCTGACTGACCCTAATAACGCCCTTTTGCGCCGTTTGTTGATTGAGACTCCAGGCACTTACCACCACTCGCTGGTGGTGGCTAATATGGCTGAGGCAGCTTGTTTTGACATTGAGGCAAATCACGTTTTGGCGCGTGTTGGCGCGTATTATCACGACATTGGCAAAATGAAATATCCTCAATACTTCGCAGAAAACCAAACCGACCACAATCCCCATGATTCCCTGCCGCCTTCCACAAGTGTTGAGGTCATAAACGACCATGTTACTGGCGGTTTGGCACTTGCATCAGAATATAAACTCCCCACCCAAGTTGCTGATTTTATTGAACAGCACCACGGCAACTCCATTATGAAAGCCTTTTATTTCAAGGAAAAAGAGGCTATGCCCGAAGGACTTTCCCCAAACGAAGCGGACTTTAGATACCCAAACCCCATCCCTCAAAGCCGAGAAACCGCCGTGGTTATGCTGGCTGATGTGTGCGAAGCGGCTGTGCGCTCGGTTTTTGGCAAAGGTGACAAGGATTATGACGAAATTGAGCCTTTTGTGAGAAAGCTGATTAAGGACAAGCTTAATGACGGTCAACTGAATGATTCGGGGCTGTCAATCAAAGATTTGGACACCATTGCAATGTCCTTTATGCGGGTGTTTAGGGGCATGCACCACGAGCGCGTCCCCTACCCCACAAGCATCACGCCGATTAAGGTCGAGGAAGCCTTTGAAAGGCGGTAGGGACGGACGCCCTCGACCGTCCTTATTCAAAACGGAGGAACAACATGGACTGGGATATTGAAATTATAAACGAATGTAACGAAGATTTAAGCATGTATGAAAAGCTGATTAAAACGGCATTTGTGGCGGCTGTGGCTGTGAGCTCTTTGGCAGCTGGCGAGGTCTGCATCCTCCTTGTCCGCGATGATGAAATGCAGGCTATAAACCTTGAAAACCGCGGCAAAGACGCCACAACAGATGTTTTGGCTTTTCCGCAATATCAGCCTAATGAGACTTTTCCACAAGATTTTTGCGTCCTCGGGGATATTGTGATTTCCATTGACAAAGCCCGCGCCCAAGCGGCTGAATATGGACATTCCTTTGAGCGGGAGTTGACATTTTTGACTATCCACGCCGCCTTGCACCTGCTAGGGCACGACCACGACACAAAAGACGCAGAAAGCGAAATGTTCGCTTTGCAAAAGCAGATTTTAGGAGGTATAAATGTTTAACATAGAAGAAAATGAAGCGATTTACGGCAAGGAAATACGAGAGAAATATGGTGATGCGGTGATGGATGCCGCAAATGCGCATATTGAGGGGCTTGACGAGAAAGCCCGCGCCGAGGGCGAGCGGCTGCGGGTGGCTGTGGAAAAAGCCCTTGCGGCAGCCGTGCGCACAGGGGAGCCTGGCGGGGTGCTGGCTAGGAAGGTCTGTGATTATCACAAACAGTGGCTAATGGTTTATTACCCCAATTATTCCAAAGAATACCATATAGCCCTAGCCCATATGTATGCCGAGGATGAGCGGTTCAAGGATTTTTATGACAAAATAACGCCGGGATGTGCGGAGTTTTTAAGGGATGCAATTATTTCTTATTGTGAATAGGGGCTTAGACGTGCAAAAGCGCGTCTTTTTTTATTTCCCGCAAACTTTTCCACATTCGTGTCGAAAACTTGTGGATAATTTTGTTGAAAACTTTGTTGACAAGTTGTTACAAATTTGTTACAATGCTTTCAAGATGTTACATAAAAATTTAATAATACAAAAAATTTCTAAGGAAATGATGGGAGAAAGAAGGTATTACATATGAAAAAAAGACTTTTGAGCACTATTTTGTCGGCTCTAGCTCTTAGCGTCGGCATCAGTACAGCTGTTTTTGCAAATGAAGCCACAAATGAAGCTACAAATTATGATTATGAGTATGGTTATGCGGCTGAGGAATATGTGCCAAACACCACATTCATCACAACTGTAAACGCCCTGCGCCTGCGCACGGCACCATGCCTCACCTCAAGCGTCATCCGCAACATGCCAATCTACACCCTTTTGACCGTGGAATATTTTGACCCAGATGCCGAGTGGACTGCTGTAATTGCAAATGGCACTCATGGCTATTCTGCCACTCGCTATATTGCCCCTGCTCCTGAATTTGCCGCTGTAATGTCCGCTCCTGTCGTCACCATAGCCGACCCTCAGGTTCTAAGAGCAGCTTTTACTCCAAATGGCACCATCGAGCTTTTGCCGTGGAGCTATGTGCGCACAATCATGCCCATTGGCACACATATCCATGTTTATGACATTGGCACTGGCATTACATACACTGTAAGAAACTTCTCAAACGGCAACCATGCTGATGTTGAGACTTTGACCAGAGCCGACACAGACGCCATGCGCATCTCAAGCGGCGGGTTTTCGTGGTGTGCGCGCCCTGTGCTCGTCACCTTTAACGGCCGCACCGTGGCTGCCGCCATCAACACCATGCCCCACGCAGGCTGGACAATCCAAAATAACGGCATGTATGGGCACATTTGCCTACACTTTTACGGCTCCCGCACCCACAACGGCAACCGCGCCTATGAGCGGGAAATGCAGGCAGCAGTGCAACAGGCTTTTAATCACAGATAAATATAAAACAAAAGGAACGGTCATCACCTGCCGTTCCTTTTTGATTTTATAAAAAACTATTTGACAAGCCATCCATTAAGTGGTAGAATATAGTGGTAGAATATATATGTAAAATTTAGATTAAAGGGGAGTTTGAATTGTTTGGAGTAGGACTTTGGTTGGACATTTTGGTAATTGTGTTTTTGGTGGTTGTTGCCCTTGGCATTGGGTTTTATTTTTTGAATCGGTGGGCAACTAAAAGATATTCCCAGCAGCAGGACATGGTGGAAAAAACCAAGCAGTCTGCTGATATTTTTGTTATTGACATGAAGCGGGATAAGGCAGAAAATGTCAATTTGCCCAAAGCTGTTATGGAGAATTTGCCCCGCACTGCAAAGGCTGTGAAAATGAACTTTGTCAAGGCGAAGGTGGGACCGCAAATTGTCACACTTATGTGCGATAAAAGCATATATTCTGCCCTTTCGCCCAAGAAGAATTTTAAGGTGGAGCTTGCGGGCATCTATATTGTCTCAGTGAAAGGTGCTAAGACCATTCACGAGCAAAAAGAAGCGCAAAAATCCAAAAAAGCCGAAGCTAAAGCCCGCGAAAGCGTGGAAAAGCAGCTGGCTAAAAAAGACAAGAAAAACAAATAAACATTTGAAACCCTCTCGAATAGTATGCTTGAGGGGGTTTTTGTATGAATACAATATTTGCGGCTGCTATGATAGTGGGATTTACTGGAATCTTACTTTTACGGCTTTGGAGAAGAAAATATAAAACTTAGGAGGAAAAGTTTATGCAAAAGACTATGAAGGCAATTGTTAAGGCGCGCCCAGAAACTGGCGGGCTTGAGCTTCGCGAGGTGCCAGTGCCTGAAATTGGGGCTTCGGACGTGCTGGTTAAAATGCGCAAAGTTGGCATTTGTGGTACTGATATGCACATTTATAAATGGGATGCGTGGGCACAGAGGGTGATTCAAACACCTATGATTATTGGGCATGAGTATGTTGGAGAAATAGCCGCTATGGGCTCGGCTGTAAAAGGGCTTGAAATTGGACAACTTGTGAGTGGTGAGGGGCATTTGGTGTGCCACACATGCCGCTGGTGCGTGAGCGGTCAGCAGCACCTGTGCCGCCAGACCAAGGGCGTGGGCGTTAACCGTGACGGGGTTTTTGCTGAATATGCCGCCATTCCTGCTACCAATATCGTTGTTTGCAACCCCAGTGTGCCTGAAAGTGTCCTTGCCATCCAAGACGCACTTGGAAACGCCATGCACACCGCATATCAATTCCCGCTGATTGGCGAGGATGTGCTGATTACGGGCATGGGACCCATTGGGCTTATGGCAATCCCTGTGGTGAAGCTTGCAGGAGCGCGAAATATCGTTGTTACCGCCCGCCGCGAGGGACCCCTCAAGCTTGCTCGTGAGCTCGGTGCCACCCGCTGCGTGAATGTTAAAAACGAGAGAATTAGTGATGTTGTTAAGGAGCTTGGCATGAGAGAGGGCTTTGACGTTGGGCTTGAAATGTCTGGAAATCCCGAAGCTTTCGCCGAGATGGTGGACAATATGGCAAATGGCGGCAAAATTGCCATTCTTGGCATTTTCGCCGATGATGTTAAGCTTGATTGGGACAAAATAATCTTTCGTATGCTTACCCTAAAGGGCATTTATGGGCGGGAAATGTACGAATCATGGTATAAAATGCAGGCTCTGCTGCCTCACGGGCTGGCGGACGAGATTGCAAAATGTGTTACTCATGAGTTTTACTACACAGACTTTGAAAAGGGCTTTCAGGCTATGGGGAGCGGAGAGGCTGTGAAGGTGGTGCTTACGTTTTAATTAACATGCTGTCACACCGCACTTGTTGCGGGGTGACAAGGCAGTGTATTGACTTTCATTTGACACCGACATGAACAAGAGGTTGCAAACACTTTCAACCAGCCTAAACCAAGCACCTGACAAAATTATGGAAGAAGCTTTAGAACAATACCTTGCAGCAAAGGCATTATAACAAAAGGAGAGAATACAAATGAAAAACGCTTATAAACATTGGGAGCAGCTTGCGGCTGAGATTAAAGATTCGGGGCTTTGGAAGACCGAGCGGATTATCACCACGCCCCAGGGTGCCCGCATTGACACCACCTTGACTAGTGGCGTAATCAATATGTGCGCCAACAATTATTTAGGGCTTGCCAATAATGACGAGGTTAAAAATGCTGCAATTGAAGGCATTAAAAAGTGGGGCTATGGGTATTCGAGTGTGCGCTTTATTTGCGGCACCAGTGAGCTGCATAAGGAGCTTGAGGCAAAGCTTTCAAGCTGGCTTCAGACCGAGGACACAATCCTTTATTCGTCCTGTTATGACGCAAACGGCGGGCTGTTTGAGACCATCCTAGGAGACGCGGATGCCATAATTTCGGACGAGCTTAACCATGCGTCCATTATTGACGGGATTCGCCTGTGCAAGGCGGCGCGTTATCGCTACAAAAATAATGATATGGCTGACCTTGAGGAACAGCTGAAAAAGACCACAGATGCGCGGATTCGGGCAATTGTAACAGACGGTGTATTTTCCATGGATGGCAATATTGCCAATCTTAAAGCTATTTGTGATTTGGCTGACAAATATGATTGTATTGTGATTGTGGACGACAGCCACGGGGTTGGCGTGGTGGGCGAAGGGCTACGCGGAGCGCACGAGCACTGCGGCGTCATTGAGCGCGTGGACATTATCACAGGCACGCTGGGCAAGGCCCTTGGCGGCTCCTCCGGCGGCTACACCACAGGCAAAAAGGCGATTATTGACATACTGCGCCAACGCTCCCGCACATATCTTTTTTCCAACACCCTGTCCCCAATTATCGCCGCGGGCAGCCTAAAAGTCATTGATATGATTGAAAATGACCCTAACCTTCGCGGCAGCCTAAAAGAAAACACTGAGTATTTCCGCAAAGGGCTTACAGATATTGGCTTTGACATACTGCCGGGCACCCACCCAATCGTCCCAATCATGACCTATGACGCGGTTTTAGCCGCAAAGCTGGCTGAAAAAATGCTGGAAAAAGGCGTGTATGTAATCGGCTTTTTCTTCCCTGTTGTGCCGAGGGACAAAGCCCGCATCCGCACCCAAGTCTCCGCCGCCCACACCAAAGAGCAGCTAGACTTCGTAATTAACGCTTTCAAAGAAGCCAAAGCAGAGCTTGGGATTTAGTTTATGAAGAAAACGACTTTTATAATAGCCATCACCCTGCTTTTATCCGCTTGTAGCAGCCAGTCCACAGAACGTTTAGAAGCCGAACTTGGCAATTATGCGGCAATGGAGCATGGCGAGAAGCTTGAAGAATTGCTCGTCCACCTGGATGACGGCATCACACAATTTGGCAGCAGGACTGACGGCAACAACCTTGTTCTTTACGAAATTGAGGACAATGGCTCAAAACGGACACAGCTTGCATTTTTCGCGCCTTGGTCTGTCGAAAACGGGCTCGAAGAAACTGAGTGGTGTCGCCCTCAGTTTATTGCCTATTTGGACGTAATTGACCAATGGGTGATTTTGACTGTAGGTGAAATCCAAGGAAGTATGCGCAATTTCTGGGGTGATATTTTCCGCGTCAAAGACGATGGAACTGTTCGCGAGCCCTTCCACATACGTTCGTTTTCGCCAAGCTTTTACATTGTTGATGGTTGGATTTATCATCACATTTGGCATCTGCAGGGGGGTGAGGACGAAGGGTGGTATCGTTTTCGCCCAGATGGGACTGAAAAAGAATTTTTAGGAACAGCGAAGCCACAAATATTAACCTCTCAATAAACAAAAATCCCTTGGCAACAAGGGATTTCAGACTGTAGACAAACCTCTTTTGTCACCTCGCGCTCACGCCGGTCTAATTTGGGCGAGAGCCCACAAATCATGTCACCCCGGGCTTGACCCGGGCTCCCATCAAGTTCGCCGAATGACTATGGAGCGAAGAAACGTTCGGCTAAACCGAGGGGGTCCCGCAACAAGTGCGGGATGACAGATTGGAGCTTCACGCCTAAAAATTAACTTTGTCTATACTTAAAAATCCCTTGGCAACAAGGGATTTTTAAGTATGGGCGATAAGAGACTCGAACTCCTGACCCCATCCACGTCAAGGATGTGCGCTACCAGCTGCGCTAATCGCCCAAGCCTTGTAATTATAGCAGGGTTTTTTTGGTTTGTCAAGGGTTTTTGCAGCACTTTTCAAAAAGAGTGCTTTATAGGGTAATCTTATAGTTTAAGTAAGGTTAATCAAGAATCTGTATTTGACAAATCTATTATTTCGCGATACTATTGTAAGAAGATGGTAGATTTAGACAAAATTCGGGAGGTTATTTTTATGAAAAAGATGAAAAAGGCTATATTGGTATTTTTTGGTTCGTTATTTGTGATGCTGTTTAGTGGCTGCGGCAGAAGTGATGGTGAGCTGCCTTATCTTGCAATTGGTTATATGTTCAGCAACCACCAAGCGTCCTTGATGGTGGCGGCACAGATGGGCGAGCTTTTTGCTGACTATGGTGTTTATTTGCGCGAGGTGTTGCCAAGAGAGCGTTATGTGCTGGTTGTTGACGGCGCGGATGCGGCAAATATACATACAGTTGTGGCAAATAACGGAGGAGAAGTGATGACTCTTATGAGTCAAGGGCATGTACAGATGGCTTTGACGTCCATTGGCTTGCCCTTTGGACAAATTGACCAAGGTGAACCAATGAGCATTTTAGGGCCTATACATGTGGATGGGGTTGCATTAATCGGTGCAAATCACTTGCCTGTGCATGATTTTGACGGCTTTTTGGATTATGTGCGCGGGCAAAATCAGCCTGTGCATATTGGTTACCACTCCCCTGCCAATGCCCCTGTTATAATTTTTGAAGAAACCATGAGATATTTAGGCTTTACCATCACCCGCAACCCTTTGGACTTTGATGCTGACATTTTGCTGATAAATCTGCGTGGCACAGCCAACCTGATTCCGTCATTACACAGCGGCGAAGTTGTTGCGTGGGTTGGACCGTCACCATTTCCAGAATTGGCTATTTTGCAAGGGGATGGCAGGCTGATAATTGACCTGAAATATTTGCCCGGCGGGCAGTGGACAGACTTTCCTTGTTGTGTGTTTTCCGTTTCTGACGCCACTTTGCAGGAGCATCGTGACATTGTTGTAGCATTTTATGATTTGTTGCGGGTTGCTTCTGTTTTTGCCAATGCAGAGCCTGAAATTGCAGGGCAAATTGTGTCTGACTGGATGGGGATTGACGTTAGAGCAGCGGCAAACACCATGACAATTTTCACAACAGAAATTACAGAAAACTGGTTACAGCACAGCGAGTTGATTTTTACGGTACTGCAAGAAAACGGCACCCTCCAGAGCAGCTTAGCAAACATGGATTTTAATGAAGCCAGCGGCATTTTGTTTGATTTAAGCATTGCAAACCAAGTGCATGGCTGTTGCGGGTATTAATAAATGAAAACATTGCGTTTGGTTTTGGTATCGTTAATTTTGCCCTTGTTGTTTTTGTTTTTTTGGCACGGAATGTCACTGCATGTGGACAACCCCCGCATTTTGCCATCCATACCTACGGTTTGGGGGCTTTTGACCAACCCAACACAAAATTTAATTGGCGTTGGGTCCCTTTTGAACAACACAGGCATCAGCCTTTTAAGGGTGTTTGTGGGATATATTTTGGCTGCTGTGGTGGCAATACCTCTTGGTGTTGTCATTGGCTATTCCAAAAGTGCCAATCGCTTGCTTTTGCCATTTTTGAGCCTTTTTCGTTCTGTTCCGCCTATGGCGTGGGTGCCCCTTGTTTTGGCGTGGTTTGGCATTACAAGCCTAGCAACTGTGCTAAACATACCCCCGGGACCTGGGGCATTTGTGGTGCTTAACAATCTGCGTTTGTCGATGGCTTTCATCATATTTTTAGGGGCGTTTTTCCCTATACTTAGCAATACAGTTCACGGCATCAAGGAGGTGCGCGAAACCTTGGTGAAGGCGGCGCGCTCTATGGGGGCTACGGACTGGCAAATTGTACGAAAAGTGCATTTGCCCCATGCCGCACCATCGATTTTTACAGGCTTGCAGGTTGGTTTGGGTACTGCGTGGATGTGCCTTGTGTGCGCGGAGATGCTGCCTGGCAGCATTGCGGGGCTTGGCTACCTAATTTCCCATGCCTACCAAGTGACGCGGCTTGATGTAGTGATTGCCGGCATGGTGACAATTAGCTTAGTTGGATTTTTATTGGATTTCGGTTTTTTGATGCTTGGCAAAAGATTATTCAAATGGCAAACAAGGGGGGAGTAAAGATGGCGATTGCCGCACTTAACGGCGTTAAAATGGATTATACTAACAGCAAGGGCAAGGTGTTGTCGGCTTTATCTGACATAAATTTGCAAATTCATCCTCATGAATTTGTGTGCTTGATAGGCAAAAGTGGGTGCGGAAAGACAACCCTGCTAAATCTTCTGGCAGGGCTTCTAAAGCCCAGCGGGGGCGTGGTTGAGATTTTGGGCAAGCCCTTGAAAAAGCCAATTGGCGAGGCACAAATGGTTTTTCAAGAATATTCCCTGCTGCCGTGGCGAAATATTTTGGACAATGTGGGTTTGGGTCTTGAATTGCGCGGGCTTAAAAAAGATGAATGGGAGCAAAAGGCGCAAGGGCTTTTGGACACCTTTGGGCTTGAGGAATTTGGGCATTTTTACCCACACGAGCTGTCTGGCGGCATGCGCCAGCGGGCAGCAATTGCAAGAGCAATGACAACCGACCCTAAGCTGCTATACATGGACGAGCCTTTTGGCGCGCTTGACGCCCAGTGCCGCCTAATGATGCAAGACGAGCTTTTAAAATTTTGGCTTGAAAGCAAGCCTACAGTGGTTTTTGTTACACATAGCATTGAAGAAGCTGTGTTTTTGGGCAGTCGTATCGTGGTTTTGGGGGGTAGACCAGGCAAGGTTGTTGAGGATATTTCGGTTGAACTGCCTTATCCCCGCGACCGCTGGAATACCGAATTTGGGCAGTATTGCAAGCATCTGCTGTCTTTATTGCAAGCCGAGCCTTACTCCTTTGCAGGGCGAAAAGATGCGCAAAAAACCCCTATTTTGCGCCATCAACAGAAAAGTTGTTGTTGATTTTACTGCGCCATCTGACCCAAACCTCTTGATGAAATTCGCATTAAGAGGTTGTTTTTGATTTGCTTTTGTGTTATAATGCTAGGGGAGTTGGTTTTTTATGGGTTTTTTGCCTACCAAGGCTGATGAGGTTGGGAGCCAAGTTGATTTTGTGCTTGTCACTGGGGATGCTTATGTGGACCATCCGTCTTTTGGGGCGGCTGTGATTGGGCGAGTGCTTGAGCTTTATGGGTTTTCGGTGGCGGTGCTGGCTCAGCCTGATTGGCGCGGATTGGCGGACTTTGCGCGGTTTGGGCGTCCACGCCTTGGCTTTTTAGTGACTGGCGGAAATATTGATTCTATGGTGAATCACTATACTGTGGCACTGCACAAACGAAAGAGTGATGCCTATTCGCCGGGCTCGGCTGTGGGGCGGCGGCCCAATCGGGCTGTTATTGTATATTGTAATAAGATTCGTGAGGTTTATAAGGATGTGCCCATTATAATTGGCGGGCTGGAGGCGTCATTACGCAGGCTTTCGCATTATGACTATTGGGACAACGCTGTTAGGCGGTCGGTGCTCCTTGATTCTCAAGCGGACTTGCTGGTGTATGGCATGGGCGAAAAGGCTATTGTCGAGATTGCCGAGGGGCTTAGCTCCGGGCTTTTGGTGCAGGATTTGACATATATTCGGGGCACGGTTTTTAAGACCAGCGACATTTCCTTTGTGGACGAGCCCATTATGCTGCCAGCTTTTAAGGCAATAAAAGAGCCTACTGCCAGTAGCAAAAAAGAGTTTGCCAAGAGTTTTATGGTGCAATATCACAACACGGATTACCACACGGCGAGGCATTTGGTTGAGGATTATGGTGGGCTTTTTGTGGTACAAAACAAGCCGGCAATGCCTTTGAGCCAGCAGGAGATGGATAGGGTCCATTCTTTGCCCTTTATGCGAAATTATCATCCGAGCTACGAAAAGGCGGGGGGTGTGCCTGCCATAAATGAGGTTAAATTCAGCATTATAAGCAGTAGGGGATGTTTTGGAAGTTGCAATTTTTGCGCACTGCATTTTCATCAGGGGCGCATGGTGCAGGCGCGCAGCCACAAGTCGATTATTAACGAGGCTAAAGGCTTTACCCATGAGCCTGACTTTAAGGGGCATATCCATGATGTGGGCGGTCCGACGGCAAATTTTCGCGCACCCTCTTGTGACAGGTGGAGCGGAGACGCTCCCTCGCCCTGCCGCAGACAGTGCCTGGCACCTAAGCCCTGCCCCAACTTAAAATACGACCATAAAGACTATTTGAAACTGCTGAGAAGTCTTCGCGAAATTCCAAAGGTGAAAAAGGTCTTTGTGCGCTCAGGCATACGGTTTGATTACATTATGGGCGACCCAAATGGGCATGAATTTTTGCAAGAGCTGTGTGCCCACCACATCAGCGGGCGGCTGAAGGTTGCCCCTGAGCATGTGTCTGAGAACGTGCTTAACAAAATGGGCAAGCCCAGTTTTGACATATATAGGAAGTTTGCAAAAAAGTTTGACGAAATTAACAAAAAACTTGGAAAAACCCAGTATCTTGTGCCTTATCTGATTTCAAGCCATCCCGGCTGCGGGCTTCATGACGCTATTGAGCTTTCGAAGTATCTGCGGGATGCGGAGCTTCGGGTGGACCAAGTTCAGGACTTTTATCCAACACCTGGCACTTTGTCCACATGTATGTATTACACAGGGCTTGACCCTCGCACAATGGAGAAGGTCTATGTACCAAAAAGCCAGCGGGATAAGGCAGCGCAGCGGGCACTGATGCAATACCGCGCACCAAAAAATTACAAAATTGTAAAAGAAGCCCTTCTTCGAGCGGGACGTAAGGACTTAATCGGGCATGACCCACGGGCGTTAATCCGCCCTAAAATAAAGAGGTGAATCTATGGGAAGACGTATTGCGCGTAATTTAATAATTATTGGTATTGGTCTGTTTTTGTATGTTATGTATGTGGTGATGGTGGGGCATTTTGGGCTTGATGTCTGGATTTTATTGGGCTCGTATGCCCTTTTGGGCGGGCTTGCTTATTTTCTTAACCGCAAGCGGATTTGGGCACTTAGGGGCAATTATCTTTATGTGACAGGCAACACCGCCCGCGCTCGCGTCGCCCTTAAAAAAGCCGTAGATTCCGGTGTAAAGAGCACCTCGGCTTATCTTTATTACGCCCTTTTGCTGGTTAAAGAGGATAACAATGCAACTGACGCTTTCAAATATCTGGAAAAAGCTAAGGAATACGCCAAAAATCCTGTTGACCAGCGTTCCGCGCTCATCACCATTGCCACCTGCCATTATATGGATGGCAATCTTGAAGCAGGCATCAAAACCCTTGAGGATATGCGCAAAGAACACGAATATACCAACACATCAGCCCTTGTGACCCTGGGCTATTTGCATCTTAAAGCTGGTGATTATGAAAAGGCTTTGGAAGCTACAAATTCTGCAATAGAAGAAGAAGGCGACTATGCCTCCGCATGGGACAACCTTGGGCAAATTTACTATGAAACGGGGGATGTGGACAAGGCGCGCAATGCCTTTGAGCAGGCACTCAGGCACAAGAGCAGCCTTGCAGATTCAAATTATTTTATGGGGCTTATTTGTGAAGCCGAGGGGGAGCATGAGATGGCGAAGGATTATTTTAGAATGGCGTCTATCAGCCCTTTTGGGATTTTTAACTCGATTACCCAAGAAATGGCAGATGAGAAATATGAGGAGTATCATGGAAAATCTGAATAAATAGATTGTAGATAGCCCTCAAGCACCGTGACAACGCGCTTCCTCCACCCGTCACCCCGCGCTCACGCCAGTCTAATTTGGTCGGGAGCTCCCAAGCACCGTCACCCCGGGCTTGACCCGGGGTCCCATCGGTTTAGCCGATTGCTTCTTAGCCTTATAGTCATTCGGCGAACTTAATGGGACC